>MDTE01088091.1_pt1 | contig 21633 bp, 13 predicted proteins | sample 811231 | NCBI WGS metagenome assembly MDTE01 (sample SAMN05326651, study PRJNA326480) | marine metagenome | isolation source: seawater | place: Indian Ocean: Red Sea | collected 2010
CTTTGGCTGGGCCAGGATGTCCGGGGCGGCCAGCAGTGAAGCGGGCACCGCGGCCAACAGGTCGCGTCGGGTGATGGACATACTTGTGGTGCTCCGATTCCCGGTGGCGATCAGCCGGACAGCCAGCCGCCGTCGATGGGGATCACGCTGCCGTGCATGTAGTTGGAGGCGTCGGAGGCCAGGAACACGGCCAGCCCGGCCAGTTCCTCGGGTTGTCCCCATCGCCCCATCGGAATTCTCGAGAGGATCTGGGGTGCTCGGACGGGGTCTTCCTTGAGTACGGCGGGGAGATCGGTGTCGAAGTAGCCGGGGCAGATGCAGTTGATGTTGATGCCACGTCCGGCCCACGAACCGGCCAGCGAACGGGTCATTCCGGCGATGGCGTGCTTGGCCGCGGCGTAGGCCGGGATGTCGACTCCACCCTGGAAGGTCATCACCGAGCCGATGTTGATGATCTTGCCGCGACCCCGTTCCAGCATCCCATCGGCGGCCTGTTGCGAGAGATCGAATGAGGCCGTGAGGTGAACCTCCAGTTGCCGTCGCCAGATTTCCATCGGAAACGTTTCGGCTGGTTCACGGCCCCCGCCTCCGGCGTTGTTGACCAGGATGTCGACCGGTCCCAGTTCCTCGTTGACACGGTCGATCAGTCCGACGCGGGACTCGGGGTCGGCCAGGTCGACCTGGATGTCGAGAAATCGCTGCCCGGCCGCTTCGACTCGTTCGCGAGTTGTGTCGGCATTGCCGCTGCGGGACACGCAGGCGATGTCGGCTCCGGCTTCGGCCAGTCCGACGGCGATGCCCTGGCCGAGTCCGCGACGGGCTCCGGTGACCAACGCGGTGCGACCGGTGAGTTGGAAAAGATCGAGGATCATGGGTGTTGTGAGTCGTTTGGGAAATGGTTGTCAGGAGCAGAGAGTTATACGACGTGAGAGGTGCGGGACGCCACCGGCGGGCAAGATCTTTGGCAGTTGTGGCAGAGAGTGCTTGAAGCTTGGTCGTGTCACGGTACAGTAACGGAAGAACGGTTGGTTTCGTGGGTCGAAGCTGACCGGGCTGGGACGTTCGGATCGGTTGGTCGAAAGGTCGCTGGTTGGAACGGTGCGACTGCGGCTGACAATTCAAAGAGCGAGGGAAACGGTCCCGGGAGGAGGGGCCAGGAGGACGTGATGTTCTCGGTGGGTCGTGGACACGATCCGGGGCGTGAGCCCGGACGATTTTTTGGACGACTGTTCGGTGAGGAGATCCGACCGGTGGTTTCGCGACGAGATTTTCTACGAGTGGGTGGGCTGAGCGTGGTCAGCCTGTCGGCCGCTGAACGGGCGGCGCTGGCCAGGCGTGGCGGTGCCGAAGGCCGCAGCGTGATCCTGTTGCTGATGAGCGGCGGGGCGAGCCAACTGGAAACATTTGACCCCAAGCCCGAGGCGGCCAGTGGGATTCGAGGTCCCCTGAAGGCGATCTCGACCAGCGTGCCCGGCCTGGCGTTTTCCGAGGGATTGCCGAAACTGGCCGAGCGGGCCGATCGGTTTTCGGTCGTCCGTTCTCTGAATCATTCGGCCACCCCGATTCATGAAACCGGCCTCCAGTTGTTGCAGACCGGCCGACTGGCCAGTGGTGGCCAGGAGTTCCCATCGTTCGGATCGGTGACGGCTCGTGTGCTGGGACCCGATCGCCCCGTTCCCGCGGCCGTGATTTTGCCGCGACGGATTGATGCCACCGGCGTGAAAGTGGGACGAGGCCAGGGAGCGGCGTTTCTTGGATCGGACTACGAACCGACCGAGATCGATGGGCAGGTGCCCGGCGTGTTCGCCGCGACGCAGGGAGCCGGTTCGTCGACCGCGCTGCCGGGGCTCGAAACCGATGTGTTCGCCAGTGAATCGGAAACCACCCGGCGGGCCTATGGCGACACGCGTTTTGGACAACTGTGCTGTCGGGCACGCCAGATGGTGCAACGTGGCGTGGCTGTTGTCACGGTCAATCTGTTCGACCGGCTTCATGGCCAGGTCACATGGGACGCTCATGCTGCCGGAGAGGCGGCCCCCGGAACACTGTACGATTATCGAGACGTTCTCTGTCCACAGTTTGACCAGGCCACCGCAGCGCTGTTGGACGATCTGGAGAGCCACGGACTCTGGGAGGACACCCTGGTGGTGGCCACCGGCGAGTTCGGGAGGACACCCAGGCTCAACCCCGGAGGTGGACGGGATCACTGGACCGGAGCATGGTCGGGCCTGTTGGCCGGAGGGGCTGTGCCGGGTGGCCAGGTGATTGGTGCGACAGACAAAAATGCCGCTAGTGTTGTCGACAACCCCGTGGATCCGGCCGACCTGACGGCGACGGTTTATCGCCACCTGGGGATCGACCCGCAATTGGATCTCTCGATTGAGGACGGATCGACCATGCCTCTGATCGAAGCTGATCCGGTCGCCTTGCTGATGTCGGCATAATCAGCCGAGCTGCGGTTACTCGTCGTGATCGTGATCGTGTGAGTGATCGTGATCGTGTGAGTGATCGTGCGAGTGATCGTGCGAGTGATCGTGCGCGGGTGGTGCGGTCGAACTGGTATCAGCCGGAGAGAAGCCGGCAACCGCGGCTCGGTACACGTCTCGCAATGGCACGCCGGCCGCACCGGCCACACGGGCGCAGTCTTCGAACTCGGGGGTGAACACGTCCCCTCCGCCTTGTCTCCAACCTCGTTTTCCGGCCACGGTGCCCCAGGGGGTGTCGACCGAGATGGCCTCCCGGAGTCGTACCGAGCGTTCGATGGAGTGTCGGCGGATGCCGAAGGTGCCGGTTTCGTCGAAGATGATCGATTCCATCGCCTCACGATCCTCGGGACGGCAGATCACCGTAAGCAGGACACCGGGCCGGTCCTTCTTCATTTGTGCGGCGACGGTGAAGACATCCAGCGCTCCGGCCTCGGCCAGCCGTGTTCGCGCGTAGCCGACCGTTTCGCCACCCACGTCATCCAGGTTGGTTTCGAGCAGGCAGACGCGATCCGTGTCGGGCGAGACGACCGCCGTGCCGACAAAAAGTCTCAGCAGGTTGGCACGTTGTGGAAAGTCTTTTGTTCCGGCGCCGTACCCCACGTTTTCGATGGTCATTTCTGGCAAGGGGCCAAAGCGATCGACCAGTGTTTTGACGATCGCGGCTCCGGTGGGTGTGGTCAACTCGGCGTCGACGGGCACATCGACCAGGGGGATTCCCCTGAGCAATTCGGCGGTGCCGGGTGCGGGAACCGTGCAGATGCCGTGGTCGATGTGGATCTGGCCGTGTCCGGTGGGAATCCGGCTGCAGGCGACGACGTCGGCACCGAGCAGATCGAAACCGATGGCGGCCCCGACGATGTCGACGATCGAATCGATAGCCCCGACCTCGTGGAAGTGCACTTCCTGGGGCGTGGATCCGTGGACCCGGGCCTCGGCGGTCGCCACGGCCAGGAAGATCTCACGGGCCAGGGCTTTTTGTGATTCGGTGATCCGATCGGCTCCATCGAGCAATGCCTCGATGTCGGCGAGATGCCGGTGTGCGTGCTGTTCGGGGTGGACGACCTTGACGTGTGTCGCGCGGAATCCGCCCTTGATGACGGACTGACATTCCAGGTGCACGTCCTGGAGCCCGATGGAGTCGATTCCTGATCGGATCAGTTCGACATCGACCCCGGCGTCGATCAGGGCGCCTAGCGTCATGTCGCCGCTGATACCGGTCGAGCAGTCTAGGTAGGCAATCCGCACGGCGGTGTTCCCGGGGGGTGGGAGCTGGAGTTGGTCGGCGTGCCGACTAGCCGCCGTCCTGGGCCCGGCACGCTGCGATAACTGCTGCAGTCCGTTCGGGGCCCTCGGCATCGGGAATGTCAATTCCCGGCGACGATGGTGTTTCGGGCGCGGGAGCGGCCTCGACCGCCGGGGCTTCTTCCGCAGCGGCCGCGGGTGCGGGAGCCTCTTCAACTGGTGCTGCTGCGGCCGGTGCGGGTGCGTCGCCACCACCGTCCTGCAACCTGGCGAGTTCCAGCGGCGAGAGGTTGCTGGTATCGGCTGCGGGTGCAGCGGGTGCGGGAGCTTCAGCAGCGGGTGCTGGTGCGGCTTCTTCGGCCGCTGGTGCTGCTGCGGCCGGTGCGGGTGCGTCGCCACCACCGTCCTGCAACCTGGCGAGTTCCAGTGGCGAGAGGTTGCTGGTATCGACCGCGGCTGCGGCTGGTGCGGGAGCTTCAGCAACGGGTGCCGGTGTGGCTTCCTTGGCCGCGGGTGCTGCTGCGACTGGCGCGGGTGCACCTCCACCACCATCCTGCATCCTGGCGAGTTCCAGTGGCGAGAGGTTGCTGGTGTCGACTTCCACGGCGGCCGCGGGAGCCTCGGCGGTGGCCGGGGTTGGAGCTGTTTCGGCTGCGGGAGCCTCGGCGGCACTCTCTGTTGCTGCCGCCTCGACCTTCTGGCTGGCCTCGACGATGGTCAGGAAATTGGGGTGGATGTCGTACCAGCCGATGTCCTCGGAACCATCGAATTCGACCAGGGCCTGGCCGCTCATGTTGACCGTCTTGACCTGTCCGGTCAGGCCGGCGAATCGTCTGAGTTCGGCAACCGAGCCATCCACCTGGACGTACTTGTCTGTCCATTCGCGTTGCAGAGTATTGACTTGATCAAAAAGCGACATTCGCGTGTCCTGTTGTGCAGTTGTGCCTGGCGTGTGCCGGAGCAGCGAGTCGCCATTCTGTGGCAAGACCGATAGGGATTCAAGTGGCGTCGACGGCCGGGAGAGTTTGTGTCCTGGTCGGTGGGAGCAGTTTATCGCTGGTAGATGGGGAGGTACTGGTATTCGACGGCCAGTGCGAGGAGTGCCATGCAGGTGGCGTAGTTGGCTCCATGCGTGCGTTCGCTGCCGTGACGGGCTCGCCAACTGCCATCGGGATCCTGGGCGTCCAGCAGGATCGGGACGAGATGGTCTCGGGTTTGTGTCCAGTAGCGTCCGCCGACCTTGAACATCCCGACACTGCAGTAATAGACACCGTAATAGAAGTAGTGGTCGGTGGTTTTCAGTGGCCTGGCCACCAGGTATTCGGCGGCTCCCATTGTTTCATCGCTGCGGTGTTTGCCACAGATTTCCAGGGCAAGTATCCCGGTCCCCGCGCGGGTGGGGGTGGGAGCTCCACCGGGCTGGTAGGCGAACCCTCGCTTGTTCATCACGCTGCAGCGGCGGACATAATCGACCGCTCGATCGATGTTCTCCACAGGCACGTCGGCCCCGACGTTTCGGGCGGCACGCAGTGCCAGCAGTTGCCAGCCACTGACGCTGAGATCGCTGTCGGTACTCGTCGGCTGGTATCTCCAGCCCCCGGCATGGTGTTCGGCCTTGGCGACATTCTGGGCCTTGAGGATCAAGGAAATGGCCCGGGTCAAGGCCTTGCGGACGTCGGTGGCCAGCGGGTCTTCGAGCATTCCCACCACCTCGGCCAGCATCAACGAACTGACCCCGTGGCTGTACATCGGGCCGTGGCTGCGACGATGCACGATCATGTCGTCGGGACGCTGGTGGTCGACCACCCAGCGGATGGCCCGTTCCAGTTGTTTCCCATAGGGGCCCTCGCCGGGAACGTGTCCGGCAGCCATGAACGACATAACTGCCAGTGAGGTTGTTGCCGTTGATTCTCCCAGTCGGCCCACCGACCAGGCTCCCGAGGGTTGTTGTTGCTTGGAGAGGAATTCGAGGCCCTGGACGATGGCTTGATCGACCTGTTGCCGCCGTTGAACCTCGGCACCGGCTTTGGCTGCGTTGGCTGGTGACGCCGGGGAGGGGCGCGGCGGCTGGGCGGAACCGGCCACCGGGAGGCTGCTGGCCAGCAGTGTCAGGCAGAGGATTCGGAAGGTGGTCATGGCGTGGGGGTGTCGCTGCGTTGTCGTGCCGAGCGAGAGATCTCTTCGAAGTAGAACCGGATCAGTTGTGCATAGTCTCCATTGGGATCTCGACGGGCCGCCTGGAGGATCTCGGTCTTGAGTGTTCCGGGCAGTCGTCCCCAGGATCGGCCCGAGAGTCTCGCGAGTTCGGCTTCGAGCCGCTTGAGTTCCGAGGACATGGAGGATCCGGTGCCGGCGTTGCCACTGTTGTCCTTGGCGTTGGGATCCTTTTTGCCCGGCGGCGGTGCGGCCTTGTTGGGGTCGGCCTGGCCGGGCTGGAGGTTCTTGGCGGCCCGGGCGAGTTGACGGGCCGCTTTTCTGAGTTGGCTGGCTGTCTTGGAGAGTTGTCCGTTTTTTTGCCCGGGTTTTGGGGTGCCACCGGATTTTTGTCCCGATTTTCCGCCCTTGGCGTTCGACTTGCCGCCCGCGGACTTTCCCTTGCCCCCCTTGCCGTTTCCGTTCTTGGAGCCGGGTTTTTGCCCGGGACGATTGGCCTGTTTGCTGGGATCATCGAACCGGGTCTGGTCGAGGCTTTGCCGTGACTGTTGAAGTTGTTTGACCGCCGAGGTGACCTGTTCACCGACCCGTTCGGGAACGGGTGTCTCGGGGCGGTCCGTGGCGTTGCCGGCAGCCAACGCCAGCCGTGCGGTCTGTTCGAGTTGGTCGGCGGCGTCATTGGCGGCGGTGGCGGCCGGTTTGAACGTCGAGGCGGCCAGGCCGTCGCGTACCTTGTCCATGTGTTCTCGCCCCGACAATGCCGTGGCCTGGGCCTGGGCGGCCTGCTTCCCCTTCATTGGCAGTTCAACGGGGGGGGCGATCAACTGGCCCGCTGTGTCCTGGAGTCCCCGCACGACCAGGTCGGTGGCGGCAGAAATGGCCTGTTGACTGACTGTCCTGACGCCGCGGCGCCCGGCGGCGGAGTTGGCCGTGGCTGCCAGCATGCGTGCGTCAGTGGACTGTCGGTTGGCCAGGTCGCGGGCCCGCCGGATGAGCACAGGATCGGGTTGTGCTTCGGTGGCCTTCTCGAGTGACGTGGCGGCTGTCGCGGCAAGTTGTGCGGTGGTGGTGGCCTGTCCGCTTGCCTGCTGGATGCGGCCTGCCAGGAGTTGCCTGGCGGTGCCGGCGGCGGCCCGTGCGAAGGCGGCGGCGTCACGCGCGGCGTCGGCGGCGGTTCCCAGTTGGGCGGCAATTTCCAGGGCCTGCGCGGTCGCCTGTCGAGCCAGTTCCTGCTGCCGCCCCAGCGGTGTCGCCGTGGGGTCCGGAGCCGGGGCATCGGATTTCTTTTTGCGAGCCGGAGGAGCCTCGGTTTCGGCGGCCAGTTCCGTTCCCAATCCTCGTTGTGGTGTCGACAGTTCACGGGCACGGAGTCCCAGTTGCCGCAATCGTGCCAACTGGGCCTGGCGGGCCGCTTCGGTCACCTCGGGACGTCGCTTGAGCAGGCCACCGAGTTGGTTTTCAAGCCCATCGTGCCGTTTGACCAGGTCCTGTTTTCGTCGCTGAAATTCGTCGCGCCGCTGATTGACCTCGATCTTGGTTTCGCCGACGTCTCCGTCGCCGACCAGGGTGGAGAGTCCCTCGACATCGTCGGCCAGTCTCGCGGTGCGATGGGCAAGCCGATCGAGTTCCAACAGGTCCCGTTCGAGGGTGGCGATCCGGTCGAAGTCGACCAGGAGTTGATCGAAGGCCGAGATGACCTGGGCGAGATCGTCGTCGGATTGCCCGAGACGGGTGGCCTTGTCGGCCAACGCAGCCTCGAGGGCGGGTTCGAGCCTGCCGGCGGCCGCCGGGATCAGCGTGCGAGCGATTCGGTCGGTGGCCGGGGCGAGCGGTTGCCAGAGTGGCTGGGTGGCGAAGAGCCGGGCGAGGGTGTCGACCTGGCTGGCGAGGTCGCGGAGATCGGCGCCGGTCTTGCGGATCACGTTGTTGCCAGCAAACGTCGACTGGTTTTTCAGTGCCTGGAGAACCTGGCCACGTGTCGTTTCGAGTGTCGTACGCGCGGCCAGGCTCTGGGACCGAGCCAATTCAATCCGGACCCGGGTGTCCTTCTGTCGGGCGACAATGTCGGCGAGGTCCGGTGGCTGGGCGTTGGGATCGATGAGCAGTACGCGGGGAGCCGAGAATGTCTCGTTGGGTGCCGGCCGGTCGCGATTGTCGGTGACGCGGACGCGGTAGGTCAGCCGGGCTCCGTTGGGGAGTTCGAATTTCGAGAGATCGATCGTGAAATGTTCGACGGCGCGGCGCCCGGTGAGTCGATCGGGGGCGACCTGCTGACGGTCTTGCGTGTCGGGGTCGACCTGCAGCACGAGTTCGAGGCTTCCCAGGCCGAAGTCGTCGGCCGCCTCGGTGCGGACCGTGATGGCGTCGGTGGGGCGAACGGCGGTGGGCCGGTCATTGCCGGAAAGAGCGAGGGTGGGCGGCTGGTCGTCGAGGATCACCAGTCGCCTGTACGTTTGATCGTCGCGGTGCAGTCCGTCGCGGTCGGTCAATTCGACCAGCAGCGTACCACCGCTTTGGACCTCGAGTTCGACGGTGGCCGATAGTCCATCGGCAGCGAGATTTCCGGCCAGGGATGTTGGTCGTGGCGAGGAGAGGAGCTTGAGGTTGGCGTCCCGGATGGGCTTGTTGAACTGGAGCCGCCAGGTCAACCGGCTCCCGGCCAACACGCGGACGTCGCCCACCACGGCGTCGGTGGTCCGTGGGGGCTGGCCCGTGTAGCCGGGCGGGACGATGTTGAGAGCCAGCCCGGTGACCGCGGGCGGTTCGACGACCCGTACGCTGTGAGTCCTGGAGAGGCTGCCGTCGGCATCGACATGGAATTGGAACCCCTCGAGTACCTCGGGCCACGTCGTGGTGTAGGCGGATCCATCGACCGTGCGTTCCATCAACCGGCGATCGGTGGCTCCGGTGGATGTGGTCCAGCGACACCAGACATTGCGGGGCACGGCCACGGGACGGTTGGGCGAAGCGACGGCTGAGGGTGAACTGACGTGGACCCGGATCCGCACATCGCTGCCGCGGGCCACCACCCGGTCTGCCTGGTCGACATCGACCTGGAAGAGCACCGTTCGCTGCAGGTTGCTCCACGGGAGAAACAGACGGGTCATCAGCAGTGCGTGTCCCGAACCGGGCACAGCGAGGGGGCCGAACATGAGCCCGACGGCGGTTCCAGCCCAGGCCAGAATCACGACCGCTGTACGGAAATTGAGGACCTGGTGGAAGTTGACCGATTGGACCGCCGTGGTGGTCTCGGCCACCAGGAGGTCTCGCAGACTCTCATCGCCCCCGCCGCAATCGTCGCTTTCCAGCAATTCGACGCTGCTGGTCAACCGTTCCTCGAGTTCGGGATGGTCCCGTTCCACCAGCGCCGCCAACTCGGCCGGCGAGATGTGGGTCGCCAGTCGGACCAGGAGCAGGCGGAATGCGGCCCAGGCGATCCCGCCCACGACCAGTGCCAGGGTGCCGATGCGGACAGTTGGTGAGAGCGGAAGCAGCAAATCGAGCAGGATTCCCGCCGCCAGGATCGCTGTGGTGGCGAGCAGGAACAGCCCAACGCCATGCAACACCGTCAGCCAACGCCAGCGACGGCCGAGTTGGCCGAGGGCTTGTTGGAGCTGTGGGGGCAGGGATGGTCGGGGAGTGGTGGACATGGGGCTGGTTGCGAAATCGTTCAGTGGGTCGAGTTTATCAACTGGCGTTTGCCGGTGTTGGAGAAATGTGTCTAGGGCAATCCGTGAACCTTGCGGATGACCCACTCGGCAGTCATCAGGACGAAAAAGCCCACCAGCACGGCCCAGTGGTTCCAGATCAACATGTCCTCGACCCGTGCCTGTTGCCGGCTGGTTCCGACCACGAGGTCGGCGAGATCGCCGAGCTTGTCGAGTGTCACGAGTCGTCCGCCTGTGGCGGTGGCCAGTTCGGCGAGCCGATCGTGATCGGCCGAGAGGTTGTTGAGTTCCCCGGATGTTGCCGGGTGAACAAAGACACTGGCGGTGACCTCGCTGGTGTCGATGGCCGGGTCGGAGACGGAGAGCCTGACCTGGTAGTCTCCAGCAGGCAGCCCCGTGCCCTGGCCTCGCCACAACAGTGGTCGACCGTCGACGGCGGTCAGCGGAATGGTGGCCAGAGGCGACTCGCCAGGGGACTGGGCCGCGCGGAATTCGGCTGTCGCGGTCAGGTTCTCGATTCGGCCGAGAACGTCGCGTCGCCATCTCGCATTCACCTGGATTGGTTCTCCGGCCGTCACCTCGGCCGTTTCGATTCCCAGCCGGACGGACGCGTTGCCACTGACGGCCTTGTTGTGGGCAGCCCAGCGAGCCAGTTGGCCCCAGAATCGATGGTGATAGGTGTCGCCGGTTCGGTGACGCCATCGCCAGGTGCTGTCGATTCCCAGCCACAGGACCTGTCCGAGTCCGTGGTAGTGATGCACAAACAGGGCCTGGTGTTTTGGGTCGGGGACGCGAGCAGGCCGGCCCCGAAAACTGGGGCGAGCCAGTACGGTGCTGCCGGGACGCGGTACACCGACCAGGCCCCATGTGTGTCCAGGCAACGTGTCCCAGACCCGGCGGTTTTCGGTGGGGTCGAGATGGAACTGGAGCATGGGTTCACGTTGTCCCTCGGGACTCAACGCAATTCCAAAACCGCGTCGTGTTGGGGACCTGCGGCCCTGGTCGTCGGTGAATTCCAGTGCCACCAGTTCGTCGACGGGAATCAGGTTCTTGAAGGCTTCGAAGCGGTACTGGGTCGGGAGATCCCGTTTGCCGGCGACCATGACCAGGGTGCCTCCCGCATCCGAGACAAAAGATTCCAGCAGTGACCAGGCAGCCCGGTCGAGTGATGCGGGGCCGGCGTCTCCGACGATGACCAGGTCGGCCTCTGCCAGGACCGAGCGTTCCAACGGGTTCTCGCCGTCGGGGACCTCGAGTCGGCTGGAAAAAAATGGCTCGGTGCGAATGCCCAGAAACGGTTGAGAGAAGACGACCTGGTCGACATCCACGCGTTCGTCGCGGGTCAACGCGTTGTCGATAAAACGGAATTCCCAGCGGGCTTCGCCGTCGATCAGCAGCACCCGGGCCACATCGTCCACCACGTTGACCAGCAGTTCCTTCTGGTTGTTGTCGTCGCGGATTTCGTCGGGGTGTGGTTCGGCGCGGATGATCAGTCGTTGCCGACCCAGTCGCGAAGCGGTCCACTCGAAGGTCACCTCGTGTGAATCACCGGTGGGGGTGATTGTCTGGACGGTGGCTTCCTGGGGAGCATCGGCCGGGAACAGTGAGACGGCGACCGGGCGGTTGCGGAACCCTCCTGTACGGATGGTCGCGGTCAGCCTCAGCGTGTCGTCACCAAAGACCGTTCCGGGGGCGTCCACGGCTCCGATGGCCAGGTCCCTGGGCAACCGGGTCGACCCGATCGGTACGGTGTAGACCGGGATCGATTGTTCGCCCAGTCGGTTGGCCGCGACAAGGGGATCGGCGGACTCGGTCTGGCGACCGTCACTGATGAGGACGATCGCGGTGACCGGAGTGTCGTCGCTTCCACCGGAGGTGACCAGGGGGGTGGACAGGTCGGTGCGGGAAGCGTCGAGCGAGTCGGGGGCCGGGGCAATCACCGCGGAGGCGGGGATCGTCTCGGCCCGGCCTCCAAAGACCCGGAACTCGACCCGCCCGACTGATCGCAGCGACGTGAGCAATGGAGACGAGTCCTGGACGATCCTGTTGATGATCTGCTGGCGAGACAGCCGTCCGACCGCCGTGAGCACCTCGTTGAGATTGCCGCGTCGGATGTCTCGCAGTTGCTGCTGCCGTTGTGAATCCTGGGTCTCCCCGGGGTCGAGCCACGTGGGTTCACGGCCGGCTTCGAAGTCGGCCGTCCAGCGGTCCAGTCGCGGATTGATGGTCTCGTTTCCGACCAGGCCGAGTCCCCGGGCGGTTCGCAGTCTCTCTGCGGAGGTCGCCTGGGCGTCGGTCATGGTCATGCTCTCGGAGCGGTCGATCGCCACGATGATCCGTCCCTGTTGCTGGAGGTCGTGAGAGAGCGTGACGGCCGGTTCGGACAGGGCGACTCCGATCAAGACGATCACGGCCAACCGGAGTCCCAGCAGCCAGCGACTGGCTGCTGGCGGAACCAGCTGACGTTCGAACCGCAGCAGTTTCACGACCAGTATCGTGGCGGCCAGGATGGCCAGACCCCCGATCACCAGTCGTGCTGGTGAATCCAGTACGTGAAACAGGAGGCGATGGCTCACGAGGGGGATGCCTCCTGTCGGTACCCACCGCGGACCATCCGCCTGGTCATCACGACCTCGCCCAGCAACAGCCCCAGCAACAGCAGCAGGACGAGGTACCAGAATTCCGTTCGCGGGGCTGACTCGCCGATGGCCTCTTGCAGTTCATCATGGTTGGCGACGAAATCGATACGGCCGCCACGGGTCAGTTGGCCACGAGTGGCTTCCTCGAGCCGTGCCAGGTTCGATTCGCCAGGAGAGGCGGTGACAACAAAGTGCTCGGCGGGCCCGACCCCGTCCTGGGCAAGTTGTCGGGGAACCAGGGCGTAGTGGCCTGGCAGCAGAGTGTCGTTGAGCCGGGCCAATCGGCCAGGAGCCGTGCCGGTTCCCTGGACATCGAACCGGAGTCCTCCGGGGCCGACCATCACGTACTGGTCGTGCTGGAAGTCCGCGTCGACCGGCAGCAACAGGGGTTCCCCGGGGGCAACAGTGCGAGTGGATTGGCTCCCCGCGAGAGTGAACACCATCTCGTGGAGAAACGAAACGTAATCCGGACGGGCCGGCAGGGTGTTCCAGTCGGCGTCTAGTGACGAGGCCCATACGGCGATGTGGCCACGGTCCTTGCGGCCGGTCACCAGCAGTGGCTGTCCGTTGTCCAGTCTCGCGGCGACTCGCGGTGGCTCCGGGCCGGTGAGTGGTTCCAGGGGCCACCACCGGTTGAAGCGGGCTTCGGTGAATCCGCCCTGGCGACTGGAACCAAATCGGTTCATCCAGGATCCGGTCAGGCTTTCCCGATCGACCCGAACTCCCGTCTCATCACCGGCAGCCTGGATCGAGTTGCCAACTCGTATGGGGAGCAGGCCAGTGGATTTGGCCCAGGTGGCCCAGGCGGCCGGATCGGTCCGATCGCCGAACGTGACCAGCAGGCCTCCTCCGGAGGCGACGAATTCCGCGAGGGGACGTTTCCAATCGGGGTCGGGCCGGGCCACATTGGCCAGGACGATCACGCCGGTTGTGGGGAAGTCGTCGGCGGTCAGGCGATCCCAACTGACGACCCGGCCGGCCACCCAGGGTTGCTGGTTGGCGGCGGCTGTCAGGGCGGCCTGGGCAAAGAACGTTTCGCTGCGAGTCACGTCCGGGTGCGGGGCACCATCGACCAGCAGGACCGGCAGCGCGTCGACGGCTGTCACGACGATCTCACCTCGGTTGTCTCCCGGCAGAGGGTCTTCGTCGAGAACGACTGCCAGGTGGTGTGATCCTGCAGCGGGCAGTCGATAGGAGAATTCGACGGCGGCTTCACCATCGGCAGGGACGCTGACCGACTGTGTCCTTTCGGAGAGCCGTTGTCCGTTGATCTCCAGGCTGACCCTCCGGTTGGTGGTTTCGGTGTTGTTGTGGCCGTGCACGGTGGCACGGATCGACACGGCCAGTCCCAGTGGCAACAGCGTGCGGGAGACCTCCAGCGGCTGAACGTGAAAGTGGGGTGTGGAGATGCTGCGTGGTTCGCCGGGGGTGGCCACCCGGATCACCGGGCGAGTTGCCTCGGGGAAACTGTCGAGTTGATCGTCGAGCCGATCCCAGAGCACGCCGTCGTCGGCTCGCCAGCCCTGGGCCTGTCCGTCGGTCAGGACCAGGATCTCACGGCGGAGGTTGCGGGTCTCTCGGAGGAGGCTGACGGCGTGTCGGATTGCCGTTGGCAGGTCGGCCGTGCCGCCGGGCGCCGGCAGGCGACCCAGTGCGGTTCGAACCACGTCGTGATTGACGGTTGGCGGGTCGATCACGCCTCGGACATTCGAGCGGGCTTCGATCAATGCCACGTTGTCGCCGGGGCCGAGTTCTTCCAGGACACGATGGGCAAACTGGACGGCGGCAGCACGGGGTGTCTGGCGACCGCCCCGCCAGCCCATGCTTCCCGATCCGTCAATGATGATGACCACGTCCCTGCGAGACGTCTCGACCTCGCCGAGCAACTGGGCCAACCATCCGTCACTGCCGGCCGGGCGGCACAGAGCCACGACCAGCAGTCCCACCAGCAGCATCCGCAACAGGATCAACTGCAGTTCTTCGATGCGGACGCGCCTGCGGGCGTCACGCTCGAGTTCCAGGAACTGCATCGCCGCCCACGGGACCCGTTCGAATCTCTTGCGGGTCAGCAGGTGAGCCAGCAGGGGCAACGCCAGGCCGGCCAGTCCCCACAGCATCGGTGTGTTGAGCAACTCCCAGCCCATGGCCTCGATGATACGGTCGAAACGGTAAGGGTGGGAGTGAATGGAAGAAAGTTGGCGGGAAGCGAGGGCGTTGATTGCGGTTGGAATCGGCCGTATCGTGGCCGCTGGTCCACTTGCCGAATGCGAGACAGGCGGGGCCGTGATGCTGTTGTTCCAACCCGAAAAGTGACGTTTTGTCGTCCCACTGGCTGGTGATTCATGAAACTGTCGTTGTCAGTCCGCGTTGCTGAAGCTGCCTGCAAGACCCGGCTGAACGTCCCGTTCTCTGAACTGGTCAGCCTGGCCGTGGAGCACGGCTACCACGCGGTGTGTCTGCGAGCGAGTGCCGGTGGTGTCCAGACCGGGAAGGAACAACTGGAATCGATGCGTCGCGAGGTGGAGGCCGCGGGGTTGTGGGTCTCGATGGTCACGGCGGACTTCGACGTTCCGTTGAACAACCCGCAGGGGCCGGAGTCGTTGCGGGATATCGGACCAAGCCTGGACGTGGCCGAGGCCTTCGGCTGTGACCTGATCCGGGTGTGCCTGAAAACAACCGACGACATCGGTCGGGCACGCGAGGCGTCGGATCGGGCGGCTGACCGTGGAATCCGTTTGGCCCACCAGTGCCACACCACCTCGTTGTTCGAGCAGGTTGGGCCGATGATCGACGTGCTGGAATCGATCGACCGACCGAACTTCGGGCTGATCTATGAACCGGCCAACCTGATGTTGTGTGGCGAGGACTACGGTTCGTCGACGCTAGAGCGGATCGTTCCGTGGCTGATGAACGTGTACGTGCAGAACCATGTGCTGGATGAGGTTGGGCCGGTGTCGCTGGAGACCTGGTGCCTGGGAGTTCGACGGTTCCGCCACATTCCGTTGTGGGAGACCGGAGGAGTGAAATTCGAGACGGTCTTCGAGGGCCTTCGACGGATCGGGTACGACGGATGTGTGACGGTTCACCAGGCGTTTGCGGAGTTGATGGGGCCGGAAGAGGCTGCGGCCAAGAGCGGTTCGTACCTGCGGGGCGTGGGCGAATTTGAACCGGTGGTCCCATCGTGAGTCTCCAGGTTGTACTCTCGCTGGACCACTGGAACGCCGGCCTGGCCGGATTTTGCGGTGGTGAGCCATTGCTGATGCCCCGTGTGGATCGCCTGGCGGCCGAATCGGCCGTGTTCGATCGTCATTTCAGCGTGTCACCTGCCGGTGACGCTTCGGTCAATGGCCGGGCGTGGGCCGGAGGCGGCTGGGGGACAGGGCCGATTGCCGACCCGGCTGCCCGTCGGTTCGGGCGGGCCGGCGTTGCTGCCGAGGTGCTGACGGATGTGGAAACCGAGTGGGTGAGGCTGGCGGGGTGGGAGTCCGTGCGGGTAGTTGGAGAGGGCTTGGAGGATGCTGTCGAGGAGGCGGTTCAGCGATTGTCCGAAGCCGGCGCAGAACATCGCCTGTTGTGGGTGGCCGTCTCGGGGCCTGCCGAGGGAGTGGACGGGGACTGGCCGGACAACCTGGAAGAACTCGACAGTGCGATGACAACGTTTGACCGCTGTGTTGGGGCGGCCCTCGATGGACTGGTGCGGACGGGGCTTCACGGCGAGACCCTGCTGGTCGTCACGGGCGGACGAGGTGCCTGGTTGGGCGATCGTGGATTCGAGGACGACAAGCGGACACGGTTGCACGAGGAGTGTTTGCGGTCGCCGTTGTTGCTCAAGGGCCCGACGATCGAGCCGGGGCAACGTCGCCTGGAGCTCGTGCAGGTGACAGACCTGTTGCCGACGCTGCTGGAGTGGTTTGAGGAGAGTCCGCACGTGGAGGAATTGCCCGGGATCAACCTGTTGGCGTTAGTCGGGCAGGAGGGCGGTGGCCACGATGAGATCGTGGTGCGAGACAGTGATGGGGGATGGGGGATCCGGTCACGCGACCTGTTCCTGGTGCGTCCGGGGGATGCCGGGGCCGCGCCGCGGCTCTTCAGCAAGCCCGATGATCCGTGGGACCTTGTGGATGTCAGCGCCCAGGGGGTTGCGGATGTCGAACGCCTCAATGGAAGGCTCGATGAATTGATCGGCGCGATGCGTTGTGGTGATTAGTGACCGGAATTGCTGCCGATTCTCTCGCATCGACGATCGCTGATGCCAGGCCCGACATTAGACGGTCGAAAGTCGCAAACACCGGGCTGACTCTGTACCATGAGCGGGCCGATCGGTCGGCAGGAGGTCGCGACGGGCCGATGTCGCGAAATGCTCGAGTGTCCCGGCCGTTTCGACATCCGTCGTGACAATCCAGACGTCGCAGCAGGAAAGCGAGAGGCCGATGAACGACGAGGCGACCGGGGCGCCCGAAGCGAGTGACGGAGCAGATCCCGATGTGGTGGAAGCGGCGACCGAACCGTCGGTTGTGCTGGGCGACGAGTCTATCGAGCAGCTCAATTCTGCTTACCTGAAAATTCGCGAACAATTGGGCCGCGTGATCGTGGGCCAGGACGCGGTGATCGAGCAACTGTTGATCGCGCTGTTCAGCCGGGGTCACTGCATGCTCGAAGGCGTGCCGGGACTGGCCAAGACGCTGATGATCAGCACGCTCTCGCGAAGCCTGTCAATGAGCTTTGCGCGGATCCAGTTCACACCCGACCTGATGCCGTCGGACATCACCGGAACCGACGTGTTGCAGGAGAATCGCGAGACGGGGGAACGGACATTTCGGTTCATCGAGGGGCCGTTGTTCCACGAGGTGATCCTGGCCGACGAGATCAATCGGACACCTCCGAAAACACAGGCGGCGTTGCTCGAGGCGATGCAGGAACGCCAGGTCACCGTGGGCCGGGACCGTCACGAACTGTCCGACCCGTTCTTCGTGCTGGCCACGCAGAACCCGATCGAGCAGGAGGGGACGTATCCGTTGCCGGAGGCTCAGCAGGACCGGTTCATGTTCAAGGTGGTCGTCGACTATCCGAACTTCCAGGAGGAACGGCAGATCGCCAAGCAGACCACCGCCGGAGGCGAGTCGGAGGTCGACCCGGTCCTCTCGGGACAAGAGATTCTCGAGTTGCAACAGATCGTCCGACAGGTGCCGGTGACCGATCACGTGGTCGACTACGCATTGGCGCTGGTTCGCCAGACACGGGTGGATCAACCGGGGTGCCCCGAGTTCATCAACAACTGGTTGAGTTGGGGGGCCGGTCCGCGTGCGGTGCAGTTCCTGCTGTTGGGGGGCAAGTCCCGGGCCTTGTTGTCCGGCCGAACGCACGTTTCGACCGAGGACATCCAGGCGTTGGCCGCTCCGGTGCTCAGGCACCGCATCGTGACGAATTTTGCGGCCGAGAGTGAGGGAGTGACTCCTGATACGGTGATCGAGAGGTTGGTTGCCGAGACTCCCAGCAAGGAAGGCGAACTGACCAGTGACCCGCGACTCCAGAAGATTTTTGCGGCCTGAGGAGATCTCGCGGATTGCCCGGCTCGAAGTTCGTGCCAGGCACATCGTCGAGGGGTTTCTTTCCGGACTGCACCGAAGTCCTTATCTCGGCCAATCGGTCGAGTTTGTCCAGCACCGTGAGTATGTTCCCGGTGACGACGTGCGCCGGATCGACTGGAAAGTCTGGTCCAAGACAGACCGGTATTTCATCAAGCAGTACGAGGAAGAGACCAACCTGCGGACCTCGCTTCTGGTTGACTGCAGCGAGTCAATGCGATTTGGCACCGGGGCGTTGAATAAGTACGAGTACGCCTGCACGGTGGCCGCGGCCATGGCCTACCTGCTGTTGCGGCAACAGGACGCGGTGGGTTTGACCGTATTTGACGATGCGATTCGCGGCCGGGTGGATTTTGGCAGTCGTCGCAGCCATCTCGTGGGTTTGTTGGCGGCCCTGGATGCTCCCGACCCCGCGCAGAAGACGGACATCTACGGGATACTCGAGGAGGTCGCCGCGGCCCAGCGTCGTCGTGGAATTGTCGTCATCGTGTCCGACCTGTTCGTTCCCCGCGAGGGCCTGTTTCGGGGCCTGCGGATGTTGAGGCGACGTGGACACGATGTGCTGATTTTCCACGTGATGGACGACGAGGAATTGGACTTCAGTTTCACCGGCACCACGCGATTCGAGGGGCTGGAGGAAGCCGGTGACCTGGTCTGTGATCCTCGCAGCCTGCGGACTGGTTACCTGGAGGCGGTCGAAGCGTTTCGCAGCGAATTGCGGACTCGCTGTGCCGCCGAAATGATCGATTTTCAGACCATTCGCACCAGCGAACACCTGGACGCGGCCCTGGCTCATTATCTCAACCACCGCATCGGCATGCGGCAATCGATCCGGAGCTGACATTCGATGGGTTCGTGGTTCCTCAACGCCGGTTTTCTGGGATTGGGCACCGCAGCGCTGGTGTCGGCCCCGGTGATCATTCACTTGATCAATCGCTACCGGTTCCGGCGTGTCGAGTTTGCGGCGATGGAATTTCTGCTGGCAAGCCAGCAACGAAACCGTCGCCGGATCCTGGTGGAACAACTGCTGTTGCTGCTGTTGCGGATCCTGATGGTGATGGGCCTGATTGCACTGATCGCCCGGTTGGTGCTGGATCCATCGACACTGGCCTTGTTGCAGGGGGCCGACGTGCATCACGTGGTGTTGCTGGACGATACGGCGTCGATGCAGGATGAGTGGAATGAAACGACTGCATTCGACGAGGGCAAGGCGGTCATCGAGGAACTGGTGGCGGCCAGCGTGGCCGAGGGCGGGGCGCAGCGTCTCACCGTGTTGCGGCTCTCACGAATCACCCAGCCGGATTATCTCGAACAACGTATCGATCGGGGTTTCCAGGGAGAATTGAAAACTCGCCTGGAGTCTTTGCCGTGTTCCTTCCGTCACGTTGATCTCTCGGAGGGGCTGGATGCTGCATCGCAGTTGCTGGCCAAGCAGCCCACCGGTGTCAAGCACCTGCATGTTGTCTCGGACTTTCGCCAGCACGACTGGCAGGACAGCACCCGGCTTGTCGACCAGATTGAGAAACTGGACGGCGACGGTGTCACCGTCAACCTGGTTCGGACCATTTCCGATCGGCACGCCAACCTGGCTGTGACCGGATTGAACGGTGAATTGCAGGTGGCGACAGCACGGGTCCCGGTCAGGTTGACCGCCACGGTGGCCAATCACGGCGAAACACTGATTGGCCGGGTCAACATGGCGGTCAGCGTGGATGGTGAGCGATTGCCGCTGGAAGTGACTCTCGAGCGGGTCGAAGCCGGCCAGGTGGTTGAACAGTCGTTCGAGGTCACGTTCGATCTCCCGGGCAAGCACCGGGTCGAGGTGACCTTGCCCGGCGATGCCCTGCGTGCGGACAACACGCGGCACCTGGCCGTCGAGGTGGCCCCGGCCAACCGTGTGCTGGTGATCGAGGGTGACCCGACCGACCAGGAAGGGATCTTTCCGACACTGGCGTTGGCGGCCAACCCGCAGGCCTCAGGCTACCAGACGGTCGTGGCCACTCCCGATTATCTCTACCGAAACAGCATCGATGACTTCCAGAGTGTCCTGATGCTGAACGTCGCGGAATTGACTCCGGATGCGATCGAATCGCTCGAGACGTTTGTGCGTGGGGGAGGAGGGTTGGTCTGGTACGCCGGAGACGCGGTCAATCCCGCCTCTTACAACAGCCTCCTGTACGCCGAGGGGAAGGGCCTGTTTCCGGTTCCGTTGGCCGATTCCCCCCGGGAGTTGGTCCGCGATGACGTGGCGGCTCCGGGGCCGGATCTGGAATTGACCGAGCACCCGATGCTGGCCGGACTGCAAGGACAGGAGAATCCGGAAATCGAGGCAACCCGGGTGTTTCGGTTCTTCCCGGTTCTCGACGACTGGCAAAAGGATGACCGTCGGCGAGATGATTCGGTGACGACGATCGCTCGCTTGCGGACTCGTGATCCCCTGTTGTTGGAACACCGGTTGGGACGCGGTCGGATCATCACGTGCCTGACAAGTTGTGGCACCGACTGGACCAATTTTCCGCAATACCGCAGCTTTGTTCCTTTCCACTTCGAACTGCAGAAGTACATCTCACGCTCTGACCGAGTCCTGCCACAACGCGAGTCGGGAGCACCGATTCACCTGGAGTTGGATCCCACTCGTTTCGGCCCGGCCGTTCGAATTGAGCCGCCGAAAAACTCGGGGCAGGTCACCGCGGAATTCCAGGTGCAGGCCGGATCGGTACGGACGTCACCCGCCGAAAAAACTGCCGGAGGATCCGCAACGGGTTCGGCGGCCGGGGCTCCGGGTGATGCGCCGCCGACACTTCGACGAGTTGTTGAGTATGACCGGACAGATTATCCGGGGATTTACCGTGTGCGGTTGGTGGCCGAGGAGATCAACGTCGAGCGGTGGTTTGCCTACAACACGGGACGTGATGAGGGGCAAATGGCCCTGGCCGAAACAGGTGCGATCCTCAAGTCGCTCGGACCGGAACTGGCCGAGGGAGTGACGATCCAGGAGGCTGGTGCGACCGAGTGGCTGGCCGGTGAGGAATCGGACCAGGACGTCCGTGAGTGGATTCTTGGCTTGCTGGTGCTGGTGCTGCTGGTCGAACAGGTGATGAGTTATCGGCTGAGTTTTCACCCGTCGAGGGCGGTGTCCCGGGGAGGCGCGGCATGAGTGTCACGCTGCTGGGAGTCGAGGAGACTATCCGCGAGATCGAGTGGGGTGTGCCCGAGACCGGGTGGGGTTGGGCGGGCCTGGTGTTGGTCACCGGGTTGGTGCTGGCCTTTGTGGTGGGCTGTTACCTGCGGGACACCCGTGACATGTCGCGGGTGTGGACCGGGTGGCTGTTGCTACTCCGGCTGTCTGTGATCGCCGGGCTGATGCTGGTCTTCCTGAATCCTCGTGAGCGTGAGAGCGAGAGGACGTTTCGTGCGTCGCGGGTGATTTTGCTGGTCGACACGTCGTTGTCGATGAGTTTTCCAGAAAAGAAACCGGGGACCGCTGGCGGGCCGAGCGAACGGACCCGTGCCCTGGCATTGCGAGAACTTCTCTCGGAGTCGGATCTGCTCAAGACGTTGAGCCAGGACCATCATGTTCGGGTCTACACGTTCGACGCCGGCCTGGCCAAGGAACCGGTCTTCGAGTTTGCCAGTCGTGATCCGCGTGGGCGGCCTGCCAGCGACGAAACTGCGCCGGGTGCCGTCGCCCCGGTGCTGCCCCGGGTGGCCGACTGGGACCGGGCGATCCGGCCGTGGACGGTGACCCAGGATGACGAGGTGCAGCAACGTGGCGGCGGACTGGAGACCCGCGTGGGTGAAGCCGTGTTGACCGTGCTGCAACGTGAAGGCAGTGACGGGCTCGCCGGGGTGGTGGTGA
>MDTE01038693.1_pt1 | contig 21632 bp, 21 predicted proteins | sample 811231 | NCBI WGS metagenome assembly MDTE01 (sample SAMN05326651, study PRJNA326480) | marine metagenome | isolation source: seawater | place: Indian Ocean: Red Sea | collected 2010
AAAGCGCCGTTTAGTTGGAGATGAAACTGAGGATGGCGATCATTGGAAAATGGGCCATCCAGTCTTCTTTCCAAATATTTTAAGAATTGGACAAGACCTACAGTGTCGAGTGCCTATTGATGATACGCACACTTTGCACTTCATGCTCGAATGGAGGACGTTGCGGCCCGGAGAGGAATCAAGTGATTACATACCGCATGAAAAATTCGACGCATTTGATGAATTTGGGAAGATCAGGCGCGATTACGTAATAGGCCAGGATCAAGTTGCATGGATAATCCAAGGCAGTATTACGGATAGGACTACCGAACGATTAGGAGTAGGCGATATCGGAATAATTATGTACCGGCGTCTGTTAGAGGAACAAATAAAAATCGTTGAAGAAGGTGGAGATCCTATGAATACATATAGAGACCCTTCCAGGAACGAGATTATAGTTGCACCATGTGAAAGCTTCGAGTATCCAGGGTATGAAGGTATCCCACGGGGTCCATTCAAAGATATTGTAGTGAACAATACTGTTGAAGCGGTATTGTCGGGTGAAGGAGAAATATTAGAGGAGTTTACAGAAGCAGAGAAAGTCGAAGACACTCCTGGTCAATTTTCCTTACTTACGCCTCCACTTCAGAATAATATTCATGCAAGGTAAATAATCTTAGCATTGATTGCTAAGAGAAATAATTATAGGTAATTAAACAGCCAAATATTAAACTCGCGAGTCCTGCAAGAAACGCAATTGAAGTATTGAAAATTCTTGCATTAGAGGTCAATGCGAAAGGTACACTTAGCGCAACAGTGATTACACACATTGATATAGCCGTACCGATTCCAAACATTACTAAGTAACCAATCCCTACCCAAATGGATTCAATTTGGGGTAAAAGTACGAGCATTACTGCCGCACTACCTGCTAAGCCATGGACGATTCCGATCACGTACGATTTGATTCGAAAAGAAGGTTTACTGAAGCTCCAGAACCCATGGGTAGATATCTGTATTGGTTCTATTTCATTCGGGTGGCTTGCATGGACGTGCAAATGCGGTTGTCCGTCATGTTCATGCTGATGTAAGTGCAGACGGCCTCTTCGTAAGTTATAAAAAACTTGGAATCCAAGAAAAATCAGCATGAACCCTACAATTAATTCAAGTGTGGGTGCGAAATTTACGTAGCGAGTCAAAACGACGTCTTTTAATACAAGAATTATAAAGCCAAGTACAAAAAGAGGCGTCGTATGACCTAGGCTCCAAGAAAGGCCTATCCATATTCCTTTAAAGGCGCTTGCTTGTTCCTTCGCGATAACAGATATAGCTACTACATGGTCCGCATCTGTGGCATGTTTTAAACCCAACAAGAATCCAAGCACCAGCGCAGCCCAGACACTGGCTTCTATTTCTAGCATAGCGTTACCTCTGATTTTAGAGATAATATATCCTGACTTGAGATTTCTTGCATTTTTATTCTTAATAGGAGAGGGAAATGACACAGGCATTTAGAGCATTGAGCGTGAAGACTCAGGGTATTGATGGGCACTTGGCATTCGTCGAGCCTGCATTAAGGAAAATTAGAGTGGAATTTTCAGGCGAATCGATTGCTAGTAGTACTGAGGCTTTAATCATGCACGAAACCAATCATCAACCTGTCTATTATTTCCCCATAACTGATGTTCGAATGGATCTTCTCGAACCGTCTGATCGGTTAACACACTGACCGATAAAAGGAGATGCCCAGTATTGGAGCATCAAGGTTGGAGACGTAATTAGCGAGGACGCCGTGTGGTGTTATTCGGATCCAATAGAAGGATGCATAGATGTACGGGGTTATGTAGCATTTTACTGGAATAAAGTTGATGCTTGGTTTGAGGAAAACAAGCAGGTTTTTTATGGAGTGAAGGACCCGTATACCAGAGTCGATTGCTTGAATAGCAATCGCTTAATTGAAATCTACATCGATTCATTACTTGTTGCGAAAACTGACCAACCTGTAATGCTTATTGAAACTGGCCTGCCGACCCGTTTTTACGTACCTATTGGCGATGTAAATCTTTCATATTTAAAGGAAAATTTACGATTAGTTGGTTCTCCGTATAAAGGGGAAGCTCGGTACTTCGATTTTCATAATCAGTCGGGCGTGATAGAAGATATTGCCTGGTCGTATAAAAGTCCGTATCCCGAGGTGGAAGATATACAAAATCATATTTGCTTTCCTCAAGGGAAGGTTGACTTGTATGTTGATGGAATTTTGCAAGAGCGACCCAAAACTCGTTGGGACTAGGAATACCTAGCCCGAATGGTGTAACGTGCCGCTAGGGACTCAGTTTCCTTAATGGATTCTTTGGTAGATGGTACTGGAGGAGGAAATATGTACGATTTACTGATAAAAAATGGCCGAATTGCTGATGGATCGGGAATGCCTTCTTACATCGCTGATGTAGGCGTCATTGACGGGCAAATAATTGACATAGGTCATCTTGATGCAACTGCTCATCAAGCTATAGATGCTACTGGTCTTGTAGTTGCACCGGGGTTTATAGATAATCATTGCCATTTTGACGCTCAGGTAACCTGGGACCCTTTGTGTACATATTCACCTCAACATGGTGTTACAACTGTAATTTTTGGAAATTGTTCTTTAACTTTGGCTCCCACAAAAATTGAAGATCGAGAAGATTTAGCGATGATGCTATCGCGGGTGGAAGCAATTCCTATGGAAAGCCTTCAGGAAGGAATTCCATGGGAATGGACATCGTTTGGCGAATATCTTGACTTTATTGATCAAGGCTTAGGCATTAATGCTGGTTCTCTAGTAGGTCATTCTGCAATAAGAAGATGGGTTATGGGGGAAGATGCATACGTACGTGAGGTAGCGACTGAAAGCGAGCTTAATGAAATGAAAGCTTTGATAAAAGACTCAATCAAAGCTGGTGCATTGGGAGTCTCTTTCAATCGTAATCGTGGTCATATGGATCTTTTGGGAAGACCTATTCCGGGTATTGTTCCTTCAGTGGATGAATTATATGAACTCGCTACTGCTCTCAAGGACGTTGGTTCTGGGGTTATCCAATGTGGTGCAGCATACCCACTCGAAATTCGAGATGGATTTGCTACAAAGCTTAGTGAGTTATCGCAAAGACCTGTTATATACAATCAGATTGTTCATAATTCCAATGAACCGGACAGGTGGCGTATGCACCTTGATTTAGTTCAGGAGCGAATTGGCCAAGGTTACCAAGTTTACCCAGTTGTAAACCCTCGTCCATCTGCGCAGCGATTCACTATGCGGAATGCACAAATATTTGACCGACTGCCCGCTTGGAGAACGATCATGCTGGGCTCGGTAGAGGAAAAAATTAGCGCGTTTAAGGATATGTCTTTGCGGGAACAATTAAGAGCACAGGCTGTTGAAGGGAAAGACCTCCCCATGGGTGCGCTTCCTATTAAGTGGGACAGGATATTTATAACACGAACATTGAAAGAATCTAATCGACAATTTCAAGGTATGAGCGTTGCTCAGATGGCTGAATCTCAAGGTAAAGAGATATTAAATGGATTTCTTGATTTGATGATAGATGAAAAAATGGGTACAGGCTTACAGAATTCTCAGCAAGGTGCTGACGGTGGAGTGATGGCTGCTTTAATCTCTAGTCCATATACCTTGATTGGGCTTTCTGATGCAGGAGCTCATGTTGTATTTGAAGCTGGGTATGGGTATAGCACGGTGGTTCTTGGACGTTGGGTGCGTGAAGAAAAAGCACTTTCATTAGAGGAAGCAGTGAGAAAACTTACTTTTATGCAAGCTTCTTTATATGGGTTACATGATCGTGGGTTAATAAGACCTGGATTTAATGCCGATATTGTGGTTTTTGACCCCGAAACGGTAGGTGCGCGGGAGCCTGAAGAAGTTGCTGATTTACCAGGAGGATTAAATCGTTTGAAGCAAGAGGCCATAGGTGTTTTGTATACCATTGTAAATGGAGAAATACTTTTGAAAGATGGTGTACATACGGGTGCACTACCAGGGCGCGTGGCTCGAAGTAAGTCGATTGCGTTTGCTTAAATGGAAAAAGAACATGAGTAAAAATATTACTTTGGCGGGGGGGTGTTTCTGGTGCCTTGAGGCTGTTTTCCAGCAAGTAGATGGTGTTGAGAAGGTAGTTTCAGGTTATTGCGGGGGTGACGTTGACCACCCGACATATCAGATGGTTTGTAGTGGTAATACTGGTCATGCCGAGGCAGTTCAGATTACATTTGAAGAGGAAGTAATTCCCGAACAGATTATTTTAGATCTTTTTTTTGCCTTCCATGATCCCACCTCCTTGAACCGACAGGGGGCTGATGTTGGTACGCAGTATAGATCTGCAGTTTTTTACGAGACTGATCAACAGAGAGATCTTGCTTTGGATACCATTGACCGTGTTTCGCGGGAGCAATGGTGGCCGGGCGATATCGTGACGGAAGTCACGCAGTTAAGCGAGTTTTTCATTGCCGAAAATTATCACCAAAATTATTTTCTAACAAACTTGTATCAGCCATATTGCCAAATAGTAATTACCCCGAAGATACAGAAGCTACTAAAAGAGTATAGCCATCTACTTAAGGATTCCCTTAGTGAATGATCGTTTGATTTTTTACCGTTAGCAAAAGATACTTTCTAAGTCAGATTAATATCTTTTTATGGAGGGAATATGGCAGCTACTCGTTCTGCTCATGCTGTATGGGACGGAGATTTATTATCAGGTAAAGGGGTCGTAACGGCGTCTACATCAGGTGCTTTTAACCAACTTTCGGTATCTTGGAAAGCTAGGACTGAAGAACCCGGTGGTAGTACAAGCCCTGAAGAACTTGTTGCAGCAGCGCATGCAAGTTGTTTTTCGATGGCGCTATCAGCTGGTTTGGGAAAAGCTGGAACTCCGCCAACTAAACTTGAAGTTGACGCTACGGTTACTTTTGAGCAAATTGAAGGCGGTTGGAAGGTATGCTGTAGTGATCTTAAAGTAGTTGGAACTGTGCCTGGTCTTGATCAAGCCGGTTTTGAGGCCGCCGCTGAAGCAGCAAAAGATGGATGTCCGATATCGGGAGCATTGAAAGGCAATGTGGAATTAAGCGTGGAGGCAACTCTTAACTAAGAGTTGCTAATTATATAAATAGAGGGGCTCCGTTAGGAGCCCCTCTATTTATATAATCTTGTTTAGTGCGTCTGGGTTATTTCACACCAGCAAGGTTAATGAATCCTTCACGCAGTACAGGATCTTTAAGAGCTTCTGATCCCTCTGCAAGTATTTTTACAATTTCTTCTGGACCTGCATAACCAACTTCACGGCCTAGTAGCTTGGCTGCAGCTAGAAATTCGGGATCTGCAGCAGTTGCTTTGAAGGCATCTACCCAAATTTTGTATAGATCATCTGGAGTGTCGGGATGCATTATGAATAGCCTGGTCATTTTATCGTTAATTGTCTCGGTAACACTGAACAGCGCTTTTTGAGCATCCGATAGTTGAATTACATCAAATAAATGAGGTGGAATAGCTGCTCCAAGTTCATTCTCTACATAGTTAGTGAATTCAGCATCATTTTTTGGATCAGTTCCCCATCGGAAGACAGGTACGATCTTCTTTTCCTCTACCCAGCCAGGGAAAAGGCTTTTTGCTGTATCTGGATCACCTCGTGACGACAAATCTATTTCTCGACGGTCAAAGGCTGCGGCAATTTCAGATGTCACGCCGTACCCATAAACGTTTTTAATTGGGCCACCTACCAATTCAACGAAGGAAGCGCCAACGCCTCCAGTGTCTCCTGGTGCTGTAGCTCCAACTTTAGCTGGAGTTCCTTTCGCTACTACATCTTCCCAACTACTTGCATAATCTTTAAATGCGTACATTGCATTGGTCACGGCTACCGCAGAGGCTGTGCCTAAAACCTTTACAGTGTTGATATCAAGATGCTTAACATCTGTACCAACTAACTCGCGCTTGAAAAACCTTGGGTGTGCTACGGCAACCGCTAAACCATCGGGAGGTGCGTCTGCCAATGTTTCACGAAATATTCTTTCCCCACCGGCACCCGGGATATTACGTACCACGAATGTAGGGTTTCCGGGCAAATGATTTGGTAAGTATCGGCCCATAAGTCTAGCGAAAGTGTCATATCCTCCACCTGGAGAAAAGCCTACATTGATTACTACTCGTTTGTCTTTGAAATGACTTTCGGCGTCAAAAACTTTGGTAGGCGTAGGGGTGGCAGCAGGCTTGCGAACTACCCCTCTAGGTGTAGGAGTGGGTGCTGGAGCGGGTGTAGGCGTCGCTACTGCTGCTGCAGTATCTGATGCCGGGAGCGGAGTTGGGTCGTCGCTACTACAGCCAACTAAAACAAGCATGGCTGCGGCTAAGACCAAAAATGGTGTAATAAGGCGCATAATATTTGTTTGCCTCCTCCAAATCTCTTAGTGTCGTATGCACAATATTTTGGAGGATGCCGGCTGTCAACCTCATGTATCATCATTTATGCACCGATAGCGTAAGATTTAATGAACTAATTATCGATTCGTGGAGGAATATGACCCAACAATTAGGAGGGTTTTCAGGTACAGAACGATCATTTATGGGGGAAGAAGAACTTCATCTTATTAGTGTGGGGGTAGATATTGGATCATCTACTTCGCATTTAGTTTTTTCTGAGCTTGAACTCGAAAGAAGAAATACTCGTTACGTAATTGTGAAAAGAACAATTTTACGAGAATCAGAAATTCTACTTACGCCTTATACCGAGGACGGGACTACCATAGATGCACACGCCTTAGGAGCGTTCATTAATAATCAATACATCTTGGCCAATTTGAAGCGTGATCAAATTGATACAGGGGCATTGATATTAACTGGAGTAGCAGTACAAAGGCATAATGCTCGTTCGATTGCGGAAATTTTTGCAGAAGAAGCAGGAAGGTTTGTTGCGGTAAGTGCAGGTGATGGACTTGAGGCCACTATGGCAGCACATGGTTCAGGTGCAGTCGAAGAGTCTGAGAAGACATCTGGCGTGGTAATGAATATTGATATTGGCGGAGGTACTAGCAAAATTACGATTTGCCAGCAGGGGAAAGCACTTGAGGTTACTGCAATTGACGTCGGGGCTCGCGTACTGGCATTTGATGAGGACGGGAAAATTACCCGAATTGAAGAGTCTGGTAAGTTTTTTGCGAGAGAGGCTGGTGTGGAAGTTGCTATAGGGGCGTCAATTTCAATTGAACAAAGGGAAGCTATTGTTCAGAAAATGATGGATCGCTTAAGAGAAGTCATTGCGTTAGGTGGAGTTTCGGAAGGCACAAAAAAGTTACTTCGCTTACCTGAATTAACGTTTAGAGGCAAAATCGATACAGTAATCTTTTCAGGTGGGGTTTCAGAATTTATCTACGGTAGGGAATCGTCAAATTTTGGCGACTTAGGTCCAATAATCGCCTCTGCAGTTCGCAAAGAAATAGTAGATATTGGCGCTATGATTATGGTTCCAAATGCCGGAATACGGGCTACTGTTGTAGGTGCGTCTCAGTATACCGTACAGGTAAGTGGGAGCACGATTCTCATATCTCCGCTTGATGCAGTTCCGCTGAGGAATATTCCTGTAATGACACCTGATTATGCACTAAACCCTGATGCAGATATTGATAGAAAAACGGTATCTGATGCGACCAAAATTGCTCTCGCAAGATTGGATCTGCTTGATGCAAGTACTCCTATTGCTGTTAGCTTTGCATGGCAAGGTTCTGCAACATTTGCAAGGTTAGATGCATTTACGCGTGGTGTTGTTGACGGGATGGGAGGAATTATTGACAGCGGAAACCCTATTGTCTTGGTTAGTGACGGTGATATAGGTGGTTTGCTAGGCTTGCATTTGGTAGAAGAAGTGAAATTCCCAAATCCAGTGATTTCGATTGATGGGATTGAATTGAGAGAATTTGACTATATTGATATAGGTGAGCTCATACAATCTTCTGGTGCTGTACCTGTGGTTATTAAATCATTAGTTTTCCCAGGATCAACTCAGAGGTTAGAGTGATATGAAATTTCGGAAAATTGGGCAAACCGATTTGAACGCTTCCGTTATTGGCGCAGGTGGTTATCCATTTGGTCCACCTCTACTAAATGAAAAGCAAGCAGACAGTGTAATCAAAAAAGCCTACGAGATGGGCATTAATTTTTTTGATACCTCGGACGTATATGGCCAAGGTTATAGTGAAGTGTTTTTAGGTAATGCGACGCAAGAATTCAGGGAAAATATCATTTTATCTTCCAAATTTAATTTAAGAGATCTTAATGGCATGTCTCCTCGCCGGAGGATTTTTGATAGATGTGAGGATGCACTCTTCAAATTAAAGACTGATTACCTTGATCTTTTTCAGGTACATTTTTCTACTCCAGAAATCCCACATGCAGAGCTCTTGGGTCCACTAAATGATCTTGTTACTGAAGGTAAGGTACGTTATTTAGGCAATTGCAACACTTATTCATGGAGATGGTTGGAAGAACTTCAATGTTCCCATATTAATGACTACGCTGAATTTGAATCTACGCAAAATCATTACAGCTTACTCTACCGTTATCCTGAACTTGAGCTGATCCCGTTTTGTAAAGAACATGGGAAATCCCTGCTTGCCTATTTTCCGCTTGGCGGCGGTTGGTTGACAGGGATTTACCGACCAGGGAAGTCATACCCTCTTGGAAGCAGGGCTTCCAAAGTACCAACGGGAATTGTGACGAGAATGCGTTCAGAAAGAGTCGATCGATTAGTGCCGATTCTAGAACGTTTCGCTGCAGAACGTGGGCATACATTGAGTGAATTGGCTTTGTCGTGGGTTCTGTCGCACAATGAAATTGCCGTTGCCCTTACAGGATTTGACAGACCGGAGCATGTTGAATTGAATCTAAAATCAATTGAATGGACATTATCTGAAGATGAGATAAATGAATTAGACAGGCTTACTTCGTGGTGGGATGGCGATAATGCCATAATTGATAGTTCAGATCCCACACCTCGGCTAAAAGGGTAATAGATATGCCAGAGTGGTACTTCGTAAGGCATGGTGAGACAAAGTGGAACGCGGAGCGTCGTGTCCAAGGCCATACCGATATTCCCTTGCACGATAGAGGTAGGCAGTCATTGCAATATACAGCCAAACGACTCGCTTCAATAAACTTTGATTTCGTTTACTCAAGTGATTTAGTACGTGCGACAGAAACAGCTGAGCTTATTTTAAAAGCAAACCAATTGAATCGACCAGAGATTAATATCGATCCAACCTTGCGGGAGGTATCATTCGGTGATTTTGAAGGAATGACATGGGAAGAAATGTCGTCGACAGTGGATGGTTTGCGGTTGCATCAAGATATGCGAAACCTTGATTACGCTCCACCTGGTGGAGAGTCATACAGAGATTTGCTGAATAGGCTGGCTAAATTCGCTCTTTTACTTGAGACGAATCATGTTCGTGACAACGTGCTAATTGTTGGTCATGGTGCCGCATTACGAGCATTAGTTGTTAAATTGCTAGGGTTAACTGACGATGCTTATTGGTCTCTCACTGGTTTGGGATCAGGTAGTATTACTCGTGTCAGTAACAGGCGATCAGGGAACGTATTGCTAAGCTGGAACGACATAGGGCATTTTCCTACTTAATCAGATTGAGCTTAACTGATATACTCAACTTATTAAATTGAAGGTAAGAACATTGCCACGTATTAAAAAAGAAAAAAAGCAAAAACCTGCTGAAACTACTGAACAGTTTGTCGAACGAGTGAATAAACAAGACGAAGTTCGGAACGGTAAGCGAATAAGGTTTGGATTTACCAAGCGCGCTCGTTAAGCATGTCACAGCCTTATCAGCTTAGTTTAACTGAGGCAGTCAATGAAATTGCAGCTCGGCGACTCTCTTCTTTGGAGCTAGTGCAGTCGTTGCATGAGCGCATTGAACAGACTGAGCCTCGTTTGCAAGCCTGGGCGACCTTACTGGTTGAGGAGTCATTAGCGTTGGCGACCCAATCAGATCAAAAATCTTCTAACCGAGGGGTATTGGAAGGTGTCCCCTATGGAGCAAAAGATATATTTGATACCTCTGGAGTGGTAACTGCAGCCGGCTCTCGCATATTTGCGAATCGCATTCCTGATGAAGACGCATCTTGTATAAGGATCGCTAAGCAAGAAGGTGCCATTTTATTAGGGAAAACGCATACTACTGAGTTTGCTGATGGGGACCCCGCTCCATCCTTTAATCCATGGAATTTAGATCATACACCTGGTGGTTCTAGTACTGGATCTGGTGTTGCTGTCGCAGCTCGTATGGTGCCATGGGCATTTGGAACTCAAACAGTGGGTTCAGTTCTTAGACCAGCTGCTTATAATGGTATTATTGGCTTTAAACCTACATTCGGAAGAATCTCTCGGATAGGCGTAATTCCGATGGCTAACTCATTTGATCATGTAGGGTTTTTAGCACGTACAGTTGATGATATGGCACTCTTACTAAAGACCTTTGCTGGATATGATTCCAACGATCCCTATTCCCATAATGTTCCTGTAGATGATTACGTGGAGGGATTAACTAAATTTCACCAATCGCCCAAGATAGGTCTTATCAGGGGATGGTTTTTTGAGGAAGCTGACGCTGCAACACGGCTAATGCTTGAAGAAACGGCCCAAAAATTTGCGAAAGCTGGTGCCTTCATTGAAGAGGTGGATTTAGGGGTTGATTTGCCTGCTGCATATGCTGCGCATCGAATCATGCAAGAGTCTGAAATGGCTGCTTGGCATGCCCAGTATTACCTTGGAAACGAAAGTCTTTACGGGCCAAAAGTAAGCGTTTATCTTCAAAACGGGTTTTCTCATACAGCTAAGGCTTACGTAGAAGCATCTGAATTTCGATATAAAGTCCAAAGGGCAGCGAGCGATTTGATGAGTAAAGTTGATGTTCTCTTAATGCCATCAGTTTCCGCACCACCACCTAAAGACAGAACTCAAACAGGAGATACGAGATTTCAGAGTTTATGGAGTTTTACTGGTTTTCCTAGCATATCTATTCCCATAGGCTTATCGGGAGAGGGCTTGCCTTTAGGAGCACAATTATCATGTGCCCCTTTCAATGAATTGAAATTATTACAAATTTCTAAATGGACGGAAGAGATTCTTGGTTTAGAACTAGTACCACCCTTATTGGATTAATCTAACTCATCATCTAGTTCGTCAAATTCGTTGCTAGGAGATTGATTTTCACCTGCCCCTCTAGCGCTTAGTCTGGCATGTAGTTCGTGTTGTTTTGCGTACAATCCTGCTAAGGCAATTAATTCATCGTGATTGCCTAATTCGACTATTTCACCCTTATCCATAACTACTATTTGATCTGCATTCCTAATTGTGGACAGACGATGTGCAATTACGACAGCAGTTCGTCCGCTAAGTAAAGTTTTCATAGCTTGTTGGATTATTTGTTCAGTTTGGGTGTCAACACTAGCAGTAGCCTCATCCAATATTATAATTTGGGGATCGGCTACTAACGCTCGGGCAAAGCTTATTAATTGCCTTTGTCCTAAGCTCATATTTCCACCCCGCTCTTCCATCATGGCATTGTAGCCATCAGGCAAGCTTAGAATGTGGTCATGTATACCTACGGCCTTGGCCGCGTTAAAGACCATCTCATCAGATGCTTCAGGATGGTTGTATCTGATATTTTCCAAGACTGTTCCAGAAAATTGGAAAGGTTCTTGCAGCACAATACCCATTTGCTGAGCAAGAGATTTCCGTTTGACTGTACGAACGTCAATATTGTCAATTTCAATTGAGCCAGCAGTGACGTCATAGAATCGAGAAATCAAAGCAGCCATGGTTGTTTTTCCTGCTCCGGTTCGTCCTACAAGTGCAATGGTTTCACCAGGGTTAATTTTCAAATTAATGTTATGTAATACTGGTTTGCTTTCTTCGTAGGCAAAGGAAACATTTTCATAATTGATGGAACCGACTATTTTAGGCATCTGCTTAGCGTTTTCGGCATCTTTTAGGTCAGGCTCAACATCTAATAAATCAAAAATACGTGCTCCCGAAGCCATTGCTCGTTGAAGTTGTGTGAATTGCTGAGTTAAGCTTCGAATTGGATCAAAAAAGCGTTGAATGTAAAGAGTAAATTGAATTAATTGTCCCGCTCCAAGAGCCCCAGCTAGAACTAATCGTCCACCAAAAATAATAGTAGCCGCCAGTCCAAAAGACATGAACATTTCTACCGCAGGCATTAGCGAAGAGGAAAGACGTTGAGCGCGTAGATTTGTATCTAAGTGGTACCTATTTACGCTATTGAAAGTAGTGAGGTTCTTAGTTTGCCGGTTCATACTTTGGACAATGCGAACACCGTCCAAGTTTTCTGCTAAAGATGCATTAACATTTGAGATCGCTATTCTTACCCGAAGGAATGCCGGCCTTGCATGGTTTTGCCATACCCATATAACCCAAATTAATAAAGGCAATGTTACAAATGACCAAAGTGACAATGTCCAATTTGTGGAAACCATTACGGCGATAATTCCAATTAGGCTTAAAAGATCAGCAATACTCAATACAATAATGTCTAAAAATTCTTGTAGCTGATAGACATCATTTTGCGCCCGTGACATTACTGATCCAACTTTGTTTTTATTGTGGAACGACATTGGTAGACGCTGAAGATGAGTAAATAAATCCGTTCTAAGATCGAAGATAATTCGCTGGCTTATTCGTGCCAAAATAATTTGATGGCTGTAGTTTGAGATGTAATGGACTATGAGGACAAATCCAAAAATTATTACTAAATTATTTAAGCCATTAATATCTTTTGTCTCGATATATCTATCTATTCCAATTGCAACTATCGCAGGTATTGCAACTGTAGCTAAGGTATAGATGATCACTCCAATCAAACTCAGAGCTACGCCTAATTTGTATGGTGCTAAGTATTTTAACAAGCGTAAGACTACTCGCTGGTCGTATAGCCTGGCTCCTTCCTCGTCGATATCGCCTTTTTGCGCTCGCATTAGAAAATTCCCGCCGCCACTAGAGTTCATCATCATAAGGCTTTGCCTGAATTGCTAATGCTTGCTGTGGTAGCAGAAATGCCATTTAAGCTTGTTGCATATTGAAGTTCAGTCACTTGAGTGAACAATCCACCTGCTCTAATCAGGTCGTCTGGTTTTCCGATCTCTGCGATTTCTCCATCTTGCATGACTGCAACAATCTCTGCATTTTGAATGGAAGACAATCGATGGGCGATTATAAAAGTAGTCCTGCCTTTAATGGCTGCCGATAACGCAGCTTGAATTCTTGACTCGGTTCCTGCATCAACGCTTGAAGTAGAATCGTCCAATATAAGTATGGCAGGATTCATAGCTAATGTTCTTGCAATGGACAATCGTTGCCTTTGCCCGCCTGAAAGAGACACTCCGCGTTCCCCCACTACTGTTTCGTAGCCTTCTGGAAGCGCAATGATTTCATCATGTATCTGCGCAGTTTTTGCTGCTTCAACGATTTGTTCCATACTTGGATTTACACAGCCATACGCAATGTTTTCGGCCACAGTTGCGCTAAATAAGAATACATCTTGTTGAACTATGCCAATCGTATAGCGTAATGAAGATAAACTAGCTTCACGTATATCAATACCATCAATCAAGATCGCACCTTGATCAACGTCATAAAATCGAGAGAGCAAACTCATGAGCGTAGTTTTCCCTGAGCCAGGAGCACCCATAAGTGCGATTATTTGTCCTTCAGGTACAGAAAGACTGATATTTCGGACGGCATCAGCATTTCCGTAAGAAAATGTTACATTGTCAAATTTGACAGAGCCTTTGATATTTTTTAAATCAATGGGGTGTTGTTTTTCACTGACAGGCGATTTGGCATCTAGGATGTCAAAAAGTCTTTGCCCTGCCGAGGAGGCTCGCGCGAAAGTGTTTACTAAGAAGCCTACCATTCTCATCGGTTGTACTAAAAGGCTGGTGTATAGAATGAATTCTGCTAGAGCTCCAATTGTCAACCTCTCATCAATAACTGCTCTTCCACCGAACCAAAGGATTACACCTGAGGATGCCCAGAAGATAATTTGCATTAGTGCACTATTAGATGATTGCGCTTTTCGTGCAGTATAGGTTGTTGCATAGACAGCTTCATTTTGGTCATCGAATTTCCCTTCTTCGTGATCCTCAGCTCCGAAGGCCTTGACTACTCGTTGCCCTGCTAAATTTTCTTGTAATACGGTTGTTAGGTGCCCCATCTCAATTTGCGCTTGGAGCCACATTTTCCTCATTCGAGTGCTCGCATAAATTGCGCGTATGGCTATGAGAGGGACGAATGAAAGGCTAATGAGTGCTAGTTCAATATCGGTGAGGAACATCATCACTGCAGATCCAATAACGAGCATAGTAATTTGACCTGATCGAACTAAGCCCATGCTTACAAACATTCGCATCATTTCAACATCAATTGTGGATTTTGACATCAAGTTACCAGTATGTTCATGGTCATGATAAGAAAAACTTAAATGTTGTAATTTGTCATAAAGCATATTTCGGATCCTGTAGGAAACATGCTGTGATACAGATTCAGCTAGATACAGATTGGCGTAATTGAATACGCCTCGCAAAGCTACTACTCCAATGATAACGAACCCCAAGTAGATTAGGAGTCTCTGACTGTTATCTCCACTGATGGCATGATCTATAGAAACGCCTATTAGACGAGGAATTGATAAAAAAAGAATTGTGGCAATAATTAAAGAAACCCACGCCCCTGCCATGCGAGATCTTTCGAGGGCGGCAATCTTCGTGATTCGCCAAAAGATATTCATGTGCACCCACGATACCTAGCCGAAATTTCATTCCTGTAACTTAGTCAGAATGTTGATTCTTAAATAATAGATCATTATGCCGGGTATTGGAATCGGTCTATGCAAACAATAATATTTTGAGTCAGCTTGGACTATCGTTATAGACTAGTGCCATGACACGAGTGCGCACAACGACTAATGAATTAGCCTTTCCGTTCTCTTTACGCCCAATGGTTAAAGATGATATTGACCAGGTCTCAACTATCGAACGCGAATCTTTTCCTACGCTTTGGCCTCCAACATCCTATAGGAAAGAAATTACAAATAAGATTGCGGAGTACATAGTTTGCGTGTGTGACCATGAGTATCTTACTGTCACAAAACAATCAAATGGTTGGCGTAGGTGGCTTCGCAAAAAAGGGACGTTGGTTACCGTAAAAAAACGTTTAGTTGCAGGCTTTCTGGGTGTTTGGTATATGGGAGGTGAGGCACATATAGTTACAGTAGCTGTCAAAGGAGAATTCAGACGTAGAGGAATTGGAGAGTTACTGCTTATTGGTTCTTTGGAACTTGCGACAGCAAGAGATGCTCAGGTACTAACTTTGGAAGCCAGAGAATCGAATAACATAGCAAAAGCTTTATATGCAAAGTATGGATTTTTGGAAGCGGGATTACGAAAGCGTTACTATTCAGACAACCATGAAGATGCAGTGATCATGACGACTCCGGATATAAAAACATCTGGATTTCAACAGTTTATTTCAGAGAAAAAGAAAGAGTTTGATCTCAGATATGGTACAAATAGTCGGGAATATTTATGAGTGAAACACGATTAATACTGATTCGACATGGCCAGACGGCATGGAATGCACAAGGCCGTGTTCAGGGCGGAGGAAGTTTAGACGCATTGGGTAAGGAGCAAGCGCAGAAGCTTGCTGCACGTTTAGTTACTGAGCCAATTAGTCATATATATTCAAGCCCAGCTTTAAGGGCAAAGCAAACTGCGAGAGCCACTGCTAATGTACTAGGTTTAAATATTCATCAAAGTAGTTTGTTAAAGGATTTAGATTACGGCCGCTTTGCTGGCGCGTTCATACAGGACGTACAAAAGGAAGCACCGGGCTTATTTGAACAATGGCGTGATTCGCCCGAGACAGTAACATTTGAGAATGGTGAAAACCTAGGTAATTTACGCCGTCGGATAAATAAATTCATCGCAAATATAAATAAATTTCATCCGGGAGGAACAATTTTAGCTGCAACTCACGATTCTCCAATAAGAATCGCTGCTTCTATAGCTTTAGGGTTACCGGATTCTGAGCATAAGCAAGATTACTTAAAGGCACCTTTAGCTTCGGTCACCTCCATTCTGATAAAAGCAGATTCTGCAGTATTGGAAATATTTAGGGATACCGCACATTTAAAGGGAATCAATGCCTAAGGTGAAATCAAGTCTTAGGCGGCGTAAGGTGCTTCGACCACGTAGCATTGGTGGAATTAAGCCACATTCTACGGAGGATGTATATCGAATACTTACCGATTATTACGGCATTCCAAAGGTGGCACGGCGGATGGATCCAACATCGGAGTTAATTTGGACAATTCTTTCACAGCATACATCTGATAGTAATGCAGAAAAAGCATTCGCGGCATTATCTGATAGATACGAAACTTGGATGGAGATTATGAAAGCTCCGTCGGATCAACTTGCGACAGTTATAAGAAGTGGTGGATTAGCGCAGCAAAAGGCCCCTAGGATTCAAACGGCTCTAAGTTTGATTTACCAGCGAACTCAAGGATTTGATATATCATTTCTATCGACTTGGAGCCTTGAATCTGCAAAATCATGGTTACGTGAAATTCCCGGAGTTGGTCCCAAAACAGCTGGTGTGGTGTTGTCATTCTCTCTGAATCAACCAGCGATGGCAGTAGATACGCATATCTATAGAGTTTCAAAGCGACTAGGGTTAATTGGACCCAAAGTTTCGGCTGATGAAGCCCACGAAATACTCGAAAAAATCGTGAACCCTGATAAGGTGTTAAATTTTCATATTTATTTGATCACGCATGGTCGGAGAATCTGTAAAGCACTACGACCTTTATGCCATACCTGTCCGCTTAGTGCACGATGCCCTTCCCAAAAGAAGCTGATTAGTGAAAACGATACACGAATCCCTATCGAATCGTTGAATTATAAGCCTTTATGACTTCTCTACAGCGTCCATCTGACGAACTTAGAAATCATATCAATGAGTTGCTAAAAAGCCTTTGTGAGCAAAATGAAATTTCACCTGTTCCTCATATTGAATGGTCGAGTCGTTTAAAAAGAGTATTGGGTAAGGCATATAAGACCGGGAGAATAATTCGACTCTCCTCTTGGCTTAGTGAGGATCAAGCTGAAGAGACACTGAGACATGAATTAGCGCATATTGTGATAGAGGGAAAACCTTCGAGACCTCATGGTTCAGAGTGGAAAAATTGGGCAAAAAAATTAGGTGCTAAACCTAGAGCGACCTCTGCTTCGCCTCCTAAATATGCTCCTCGCCAGAAAAATTCAAGGATTTACAAAGGGCTTGAGTGCCCAAGCTGCAAGATACGATTTATTCGATTCATTCTAAGAAACCAGCTATATTGCCGAGCTTGTGGTCCAAGAAAAGGGGGTTTAATTCAAACAGTTTCTGGTACACATTTTGAATTGACTAATTGGGCATCCAAAATGGAAGAAAATGTATAAATTGCCATCGAACTAGACTTGGCATCGCTTATTGAGAAGCCTAATATAAAGCCACAGCGATAGGCTGTGGAAAGGGGGTGATCTAGTAGTGTCAAATTCATTACCTAGCACTGCTGCTTCACCCGCTGCTCATCTGTAGGGACCGACTGGTCGATATCGGTCGCCCCTCGATGTTTCCAGGGAACTCAGATGAGAGTTCCAGTGGGAGTTGCAGCAGGGTGCACCTTTTTGGATAGACTCTAGACAAAAAGGATAGGATAAGTGCCTCGGCAGATGCCGAGGCACTTAGTTTTCTATGATTTTCTGCTAATGTAGTATGAGGAAAATGAAGAGGGAATCGTGTCTGTAAAAATAGGACTATCTGGTGCTTCAATAGTAGCTAAGGAAGGCAGGAACGCTTTCTTGGCTTACATTGATGAAGCTGAAGCACAGGGTTGGGATTCAATTTGGTTCTCAGACAGAATAGTGGGGCCTACGTGGCGAGTTGATCCTTTGGTTGGCATGGCGATGATAAGTGGCAGAGTTAGTAGCCTGAAATTCGGAACGGGTGTGTTACTAATGTCTGTGAGAAGCCCGGTTACAGTGGCAAGGGAACTTGCGACTTTAGATTACCTTTCCAATGGGAGACTCGTCGTTGGTGTTGGAGTAGGGCAAGAGGCACTCACTGAATACGATGCTATGGGAGTTAGGAAACAAGATCGTGGCAGGAGGCTGGATGAGGCGATTCATGTGATGAGAGAGTTATGGACTAAAGATTCTGTCACCTACCAAAGTGAATTTTTGAAACTGGAGAATGCGTCTATTGGCATTCATCCGTATCAGCAAAATATTCCCATATGGGTAGGGAGTAGATCAGAGGCAGGGTTAAAGAGAACTGGTCGAATGGCTGACGGATGGTTACCTACGCAATTAACACCAGAGGAAATCAAAGTAGGTATCTCTAAGATTAATAGATACGCGTTTGAAGCAGGAAGAAGCATTGCGGATGATCATTTTGGACTTCAAGTTAGTTGCTATATAACAAAAACGAATGACATTCCCAATGAAATAAAAGAAAATTATCTTTTGCGTAGAAGATCTGATGTTTCGCTTGAAGAATTGAATTTATTGGGCTCTCCTGCCCAGATTATGGATCGAATAAAAAAATATATTGAGGCAGGAGCGACAAAATTTGTATTAAACCCTGCATGTGGTTTCAGTGAGATGAAAGAGCAAATGGCATTATTATCTGAGTATATTGTCCAACCCTTTCATCAAAAATTGGTCTGATTAAGTATGGTGAATTATGAAAATAGGCATTATTAATGTCACAGGATACGCTGGTATAGAACTGGCTCGGATTCTTTACCGCCATCCTGAAGCAGAAGTGGTTAGTATTACTGGTCGTAGCCAAGCTGGAGAAATGCTTGCTAATGCCTTACCCCATCTGGCGCGAACGAGCTTGCCAATTGAAGCTGAGATAACAAAAAGTGTGGATGTGGTTTTCTCCGCACTGCCGCAAGTAGCATCTGCAGAGGCTTGCATTCCATTTGTGCGTAATAATGTAAAGGTGATCGATATATCTGCTGATTTTCGCCTAAAAAACGCTGCGGAGTACCAGCAGTGGTATGGAGTAGAGCATCCAGCATCTGATTTACTAGAAAATTCAGTTTATGGGCTTACAGAACTTAATCGGGGATTAATTGTAGATGCACAAATTATTGCAAACCCTGGGTGTTATCCTACTGCTGCACTTTTAGGATTAGCTCCCGCGGTATCTAATGGGTTAATTGAGGAACAGATAATTATAGACTGTAAATCGGGAGTCTCTGGTGCGGGACGAGGCTTAAGTATGGCTACACATTTTTCGGAAGTTAATGAAAATGTGATGGCCTATTCTGTAGGTGGGCATAGACATTTACCTGAGATTAACCAAGAACTTCGAAGATTGAGAACGGACTACGAACCTAAAACCATCTTCCAGCCTCATTTAATTCCAATGACTAGAGGGATTCACGATACGATTTATGCTAGCTTAACTGATAAAATAAATAGGTCTGTTGAAGAGGCTGCTTCTGAAATCACTGAAATATATAAGGAATACTATAAATCGGATGAATTTATCCGCGTGGTCGATGCTCCTCCCCAGACAAAGCAAACTTGGGGAAATAACGATTGTTTGATATATCCTACTGTAGATAAGCGGACAGGGCAGTTGGTTGTTTTTTCAGTACTTGATAACCTTGTAAAAGGAGCTGCAGGTCAAGCAGTCCAAAATATGAATGTAATGTTCGGATTGCCAGAGACTCTCGGATTGGAGCAATTGGCGATATATCCGTAGCAACAATTGCAAGCGCGCCCCTATAGTCTAGCGGCCTAGGACGCCACCCTTTCAAGGTGGAGATCGCGGGTTCGAATCCCGCTGGGGGCACCATGAAAATACTCCCTCTAGTGGAGGATGATTTGAAAATTGGTGCAGTTTTTCCGCAAAACGAGGTTGGGGATGATATAGGCGCTGTAAGGTCATTTGCTCAAGCTGCTGAAGACTTGGGTTACGACTACCTTGTTTATTACGATCATGTCTTGGGCGCAGATACATCAGGGCGACCTAAATGGACTGGACCGTATACGCATTTAGATTCTTTTCATGAGCCTTTGGTCACTTTTGGATACCTAGCTGCTATTACAAAGACGATAGAGTTAACTACCACAATATTAATTTTGCCTCAGCGTCAGACTGCACTCGTTGCTAAGCAAGCAGCGCAAGTAGATGCGCTTTGTAATGGTAGGTTGCGCTTAGGAATTGGAGTGGGTTGGAACGAAGTTGAATTTGAAGCATTGGGGGAAAATTTTTCTGATAGAGGAAAACGATCAGAAGAGCAAATCGAACTACTAAGGCTGCTTTGGACAAATGAAATTGTAGATTACCAAGGCAAATGGCATAGGGTTGATCGCGCGGGATTGAGGCCAATGCCAGTTCAACGTCCAATTCCCATATGGTTCGGCGGTGGTAAAACAGATACCGTACTTCGCCGGATTGCTCGTCTAGGGGATGGATGGATGCCTCAAGTACCTCCTAATGATCAAGGTAAATCGGTACTGGATAAATTTAAAGGGTATGTGCTCGAAGCAAATCGAAAAATAGAAGACGTTGGTATAGATGCTCGTGTTCGAATTGCAAATGGCTTTGAGCAAGCTGCCATTGACTTCAATACATGGAAGGATTGGGGAGCTACCCATATAGCAGCCAATTCATTGCATGCTGGGCTTAAGACTGTAGATGAGCATATTAAAATGATCGAAAAATTTAGAGAATTAGTTAATTGAATTGGAGGAATGATGAATCCTGCACTAATTATCTTAGATATGGCGAATGGATATGGCTGGAAACCGGGTAGCTTCGGTTATGAAATGGTGGAGAAGGTAAAAACCCTCAAAGACGCAGCTCATTCTGCAGGACTTCCTGTAATTCATGTTAATTCTCTACGACGAATAAGTGACAATGTAGGAGAATGGGATAAAGTTTTAATGAAAGAAAAATCGGATGCTATTGAAGTAATTCCTGAGCTACATCCGGTTGACCGCGACATTATTGTCTATAAACGTTATCTTAGTGGGTTCTCCTATAACGATCTTGATTATGTTTTGAGAACATTAAATTGTGATACTGTTTTGATAGCTGGGGCTTCAACTGATAATACTGTACTGTGGACCTCTGCAGATGCTTTTCAGCTTCGGTATAAAGTAGTTGTAGTTGAAGATTGCACTATGGTACATCGGGAGAGTGAACCTCCAGAAGTTAAGGAGTATGCACTGCGGATAGTTCGTAATGTATTACACAGTAAAGTACTTCCATTATCTGATGTTGTAAATTCTTACATGAATTTTAATTCTAAGTAAGCGGTGGAATTGAACCGCCCCCAATTATGCCTGGCACCAATTTCGGTAATATTCCGGGCCAAAGTGGTATATCTAAAATAATTCGGAAAATAATAAAAAAAGGTATCAATGCTACAAGCATAACTCCAATGGTACGCGATAACTTTAACTTAGATTCGATGTTCAAGAATGAAATCAAGAATATTGGAGTGGCTAT
>MDTE01047772.1_pt1 | contig 21631 bp, 20 predicted proteins | sample 811231 | NCBI WGS metagenome assembly MDTE01 (sample SAMN05326651, study PRJNA326480) | marine metagenome | isolation source: seawater | place: Indian Ocean: Red Sea | collected 2010
AAAGCGATTCAGGGTGGATTTAAAGTTACAATTCCTTTTGCTTTGCAATTACAGCCTATGACATTTATGGGTGGTGTACCAACAGAGGTTGAAGAGTTTCAGCATGATACGCGTTATAAAATTAGAAATTCTCTCATTGAATCAAATATGGTAACAGATATGACTAATTCTTTTCCATTCTCTGCTGAAATGGCCATATTATTAAGTAATTACAGTATGTTTCCAGTAGATACGTCCAAAGAAATGTTAGACCTTTATTTAGATACTCTAGCAGCACTAGGTTACGCAGATTCTACTATAGATAGCATCTATATAACTAGAAAATGTTCTGACTTATCTCCAGATAGCAATAGAATGTATATATATAATGTTATGACTGATTTTTCTGAATGTATTGATTATTTGCCTTATATTGTTAAAACAAATGGTTCTGGTGTTGATACTGTGATTGCCTATGTAGATACTTTGTTTAAATTTTTACTACCTAGTCCTGAGCAGCTCTATGGCCCAAATGATACTACTGGTTTTCCTGAAGGTATGATTGCTTTACCAGGTTCCGGTACATACTTTAGTACAATAGACACAAATAAAATATTTTTATTAACTGATTATGGAAATCATTTTATCATGCCAAGATTTTTTATTCCTGGTACAGATGGTAAGGGAGTATTTTTATCTAAATATGATTATCTAGAAATGAATTCATTTCTAACGTTTACCCTAAGTAGTGGAGGTGTATTTGGTGCCGCGAAAAATGAATTAGTAATAGTTTACCCGAATGGTGGTGAAACTTTATACACTAACCAATCCTATGATATTCAATGGAAAACATATGGTGGAAGTGTAGAAAAAGTTGATTTACATTATGCAAATGCTGAATCAGACCCTGATAGTATTGATGTAAATATTGAAGGTGATTGGTCTTTAATTGTTGGAGGCATAAATAATACTGGTTCTTATTCATGGACTCCCTCTGGTATAGTGGAGACTGATTCTTTAAGGTTACGTATAATTAGCTCTGATGGTAGTGCAAGAGACATGAATGGATGGTATCTGAAAATAAGAAACTCTTCAAGAGCAATTAATAAAAATAAGCCAAATCCTAAAATGGCTTCTAGAAAGTAATGAAATATTTCTATTTAATATTAATATCTTTTTGCATATGTTTTTCCCAGACAAAGCGTGATCCTCGTGTAGTCGGTTTAGCTGGTTCATATACTACAATAGCAGATGGTATTTTTTCTATAGGATATAATCCTGGATTAATTGGTCTTCAACAAAACCGTCCCTTTATGATGCAAATTGGGCAAATAGACTTTGGAATTCTTGGGAATTTTTTTTCAATAGAAAATATGGCCAAATATAGTGGAGATACACTCGACACATCAGAGAAAGATCAAATTTTTCGGCAACTCAGAGATTCAGATGGATTATCATTTTTTCAAGATTTACACATCCCAACCCCTATATTGAATATCTCAAAGGGTAACTTAGCCTTTACCTCAAACAATATTTTTTTAAGTAATTATCGTCTGCCTATTGGATTACTTGAGTTTATGTTTTATGGTAATGCTCAAAAGACTGATCTAGATATGGAGCTTAATTATGAAATTTTAGGTGTAAATGAACTTGCATTTACTTTTGGTATGCCTTTTCAATTTGCATCACTAGGTTTTACCATTAAGAGATTACAGGGTCTTTTTTATTTAGGGATTGATGAGGATTCCAGTAGAGCAAATTTAGAAACTAGTGACTTAGGTATTATTGGCTCTGGTAGATATGTTATAAGACAGGGTTTAGGTGGAACAGGATTCGCGTTTGATATGGGGATCGTATCTAGACCAATTAATGGGTGGTCTATCGGAGCTTCATTGATAAATATTTTTGGTAACATTGATTGGAATAAGAGTTTGGCTAAGCCAGGTAATAGTTTTGGATTTTATCCTTTTGAATTTGGAGATGATCAACTAGATCCGGGCGAATCAATTTTATTTACATACGCTATCGACACTTTGAGAGCTGATAAATTATCAGATAGTACTTTATTTGTTAATGAGACATCATTTTTCCCTGATACATCTAAATTTACTACTGATTATCCTGCGATATTTCGCTTTGGAGTATCAAAACAACTTGAAACCTTTTTAATTGCATCTGATTTGGTTACTGGTTTCCAAAATGCGTATTATTCAAAGCAGGGATGGAGATGGTCTATTGGTGTTGAATGGACCAAAATGCCAAGCACACCTATGAGAATCGGTTATGCTTGGGCTGGTGGTGATCTTAGTGAACTTGGTCTGGGTTTTGGATACCATAAAGGTCCAATCATTTTTGATTTAGGTTTTGCTTTTAGAAATGGTCTATGGATACATACAATGAAAGGATTAAATATTTCTGCGGGGATAACTATAACTAGCCTTAAAAGCAGGAATGTTAAAGATGGAGAAGGTGACCAAAAAGAAGGGTTTTTAAGTAAGTTATTAGAAACGATTGGGTTAAACTAAAATCTAAAACACTGCTTACGTTCTTGCCTTTAGTAGAAGAATAATTCCAAAGAAAAAGAAAATAAAATTTCCTATCCAAGCAGATAAAATAGGAGTAAGGATACCTTTGAAACCTAAAGATTGACCAAATTTAATTAATGCGTAATATCCAAAAATAACAAAGACTCCAAGACCTGCGCCAGCTGATAAACTATTTTTCTCTTTCAATAGAACAAGTGGGATTCCACAAAGAACAACAATAATATTTGTAAATATAAAAGATATTTTTAAGTAACGCGTTACTTCCCATCGGGTCGTATCTACGCCATTTTCTTTTAATTGAATTATTCTTTTTGATAATAAAAAATAATCTAATTCATCTGGCTTCCTGGATTGTTGCTGTATTTCATTTGGAAGAAAGCCTAAACTCATAATAGTATCTTTGTTTGAAAGAGCAACGGATTCTTCGATGCCAGATTCATTAAATACCCGGATTGAATAATCTGATAATTTCCATTTTGATAATCCAAAATCCCAATTTATTTTTTTTGCATCTATCCTTTTAGTCACGTTTGATTTAGATAAGTCAACCCATAAAAAACCATATCCAATATTTTTATCTATTAAAAATTTTGTAAGAGAAATATGGATACTGGTATTTTTTTGCAAGAATACGTCTTTTAGTGTGTTTTTTAGTTTATGTCTTGATTTTCTTTTTACATAATCTCGATCTATTTCAAATCGTTTTTCGTTTCCATGTGCTACCACTTTATTATCTAAGATAAATGAAAAAAGACTAATTGCTAGGCCTATCAACAATAGTGGTCTAGCTGCTCTATAAATACTAACACCTGATGCTTTTAACGCGGTCCACTCATTAGTTTTGACTAAGTTACCAAAACAAAAAACAGTAGCGATTAACATTGACATTGGTAAACCTATGCTAACAAACCAAGGGATTGTATACAAATAATATAAAACTACTATTTTTGATGGGACATTATTATCTATAAATCTATCCAGATTCTCAATAAGATCTACAATTAGGAACATTAATAAAAATGCTATAATTGATAAGACCAGAATTGAAAAAAAAGTTTTGGTGAGGTATATATCTAGTTTTCTTATCATTATTCTTCTTATAATATTTGTAGAAGCGATTCTAATTTACTATGTTATTTTTTAGATAAACTTGAGAAAGAGATAATTACGTATATATTTAATAGTATTAACAATGTTATAGCAAATATTGCTGAGATTTTATGGGGAACCCCCTTAGTGATCTTATTAATAGGTGGGGGTATGTTTTTTTCCGTTTATAGTAGACTTCTTCCATTTTTTTATTTTAAGCATGCGCTTGAAGTTCTTACAGGCAAATTTGATTCAGAGAATGATCCTGGTCAGATATCACATTTTCAAGCACTTACTAGTGCTCTTGCGAGTACAGTTGGTATGGGTAATATAGCAGGAGTTGCAATAGCCATTCATATGGGTGGGCCGGGTTCAATATTTTGGATGTGGATTACGGCAATAATTGGTATGTCTACTAAGTTTTTTACTTGCACCCTTGCAGTTATGTATCGTGGTAAAGATGATAAAGGAGAAATCCAGGGTGGGGCTATGTATTTTATTGAAGAAGGCTTGGGCCCTAAGTTTAAACCTTTAGCAAATATGTTTGCTATTTCTGGCCTAATAGGAACTTTAACATTTTTTCAAGCAAACCAATTAAGTAGTGTTATTATGAACTTTATTTATAAACCATATGGTATGTTTGAAAATAATGCTACTTATGGAAATTTAACTACTGGCATATTTATTGCCTTTTTGGTGGGCGCTGTTGTTTTTGGAGGAATAACGCGTATATCTAATGTTGCATCTAGGATGGTACCGTTTATGGTCACGCTATATTTATTTGGTGCAGTAACAATTATTTTTAAAAATATCGATCAAATAATTCCAGTGATTAATCTGATTTTTTATGATGCATTTACTGGGAGTGCGATTCAAGGAGGTACTTTAGGTTCTATGATTATTATTGGTGTGCGAAGGGGGCTATTCTCAAATGAAGCTGGCACAGGAACAGAGACTATGGCACATGGTGCGGTAAAAACCAATGAACCAATTAGAGAGGGTCTTGTTGCTATGCTTGGACCATTTATTGATACTATAATAGTTTGTACTATAACAGCGTTGGTTATATTAATAAGTGGAGAATATCAGAATGGAGAAACAGGTGTGAAGCTTACGATAGACTCTTTTAGCAAAGAATTGGGTTTTATAGGTGAATTATTATTGATTGTTGCTGCAATTACTTTTGCAATTTCAACCATGTTTGGATATGCATATTACGGGAGGAAATGCACATCTTATTTGTTTGGCACAAATGCAAAAGCTTTTCATTCATGGTTCTATATTTCTACAATAATTATTTCTGCAATTATAAAACTGGATTTGGTTTTAAACATTGTTGATAGCGCATTTGCTTTGATGGTAATCCCAACAATGATTAGTACACTTCTTTTAGCTCCAAAGGTAATGAAAGAGGCAAAACGATATTTTTCTTTATTTAATTGATCCCTCCAACAATATCCATCCATCCATCTCATCTTTGATTTCCAGTTTAATCCAGGGATTAAAAATCTCAGAGATTTCTGGGACTTGTTTTTTTAATATCCCCGAAAGTACAAGCTTTTCATTTGCAGCCTCTGATAATTTAGGTGCCAAATAAATGAGAATAGATTGTAGAATATTTGCTACTACAATTTGGTACTTTTTTTTTGGTATATAATTATCACTAACAATAAAAGGAATCTCAGTTTTGTTTAGTTTGTTATTTAGATTTGCGTTATTAATCGCTTGGTAATCAATATCAATACCTTTAACAATCTTGGCACCTAGTTTTTTGGCTGCTATTGAAAGAATTCCTGAACCACAACCGTAGTCAAGCAAAGATTCCCCGCCCTTTATATTTGAATTTAACCATTTTAGACACATGTGGGTTGTTGGATGAGATCCTGTGCCAAATCCACTTCCAGGTTGAATAATTATACTTTTCCCTTCAAAAGTAGGACTGGTCTTCCACGGAGGTATAACTCTCATTGATTTACTGATTTGTATAGCTGAGAATTGGGATTGGGTATAGGTTACCCAATCTCTATCTTGAAAAATTTTCGTTGTGTAGTTTGGGAAGTAATCAATTTTAAGTTGGAATTTAATTTTAGCTATTAAGTCTGTAACATTCGTATCAATATCTACCAAAATTATAATATTGTGAGTATCTCCATTTAGAGCAGTAGGATTTTTATGATCCTCAAACCAGTCGGATTCAATTTCATTTCGTTTATCTTTGATAGTGATCGAAAGAATATCCAGGTTATTTAGTTGTTCAAAAATATAGGATAGGTCATATCCTGGAAGTTCAAGAGTTATATTTTTCCACACCTTCATGGTGCTGTAATTTAAGGTCTATGAAATCACGTGGTGATCTAAATACTGAACAACAAAATCCTAATTCTGATCAAATTGATGTTATGTCAAATTCAGATATTTTGCGGACAATAAATTACGAGGACCAAACTGTTGCTAAGGCTGTTGAACTGGCAATTCCTTCAATTGAGCAAGTCGTGGAACTTACAATTAAGTCCATCAAAAATGGTGGGCGGGTTTTTTATATAGGGGCAGGTACTAGTGGCAGATTAGGTGTGCTAGATGCCTCTGAAATTCCACCAACCTTTTCAGCACCAAAAGGACTATTCATTGGCATAATTGCTGGTGGAGATGATGCACTTAGAAATTCCATTGAGGGTGCTGAGGATAAATCTCAAAAAGCAGTAAATGATCTAGAGCCATTTAATTTAAATGGAAGAGATACATTAATTGGTGTTTCTTGTAGTGGTGCTGCTTCATACGTCATTTCTGCACTAGATTTTGCAAAGAGTAGGGGAGTTAAGACAGTTTATCTTATTACAAACCCTGAACCTTTTAAGATTGCTGATGCTGACGTTGTTATTCATGTAGATACTGGGCCTGAAGTTGTAACTGGTTCTACGAGAATGAAAGCAGGTTCTGCAACAAAAATGGTTTTAAATATGATTTCAACCACAACAATGATTAGTTTAGGAAAGGTTTATGGAAATTTGATGGTAGATCTATTGGCAGTAAATGAAAAACTTATTGATAGAGGAGCTAGAATTATCAAAAAACTGACCGGACTAAATTATGAAAAATCAAAGAGCAAATTATTTGAAGCCAAAAAGTCTGTAAAAATTGCTGTTGTTATGGAGAAATTAAATTGTTCGCTAGATGAGGCAAAATATATTCTTGAAAAAGAGAATGGGTTTTTAAGAAGAATTATTCAATGATGAAAAAGAAAAAAGAAACATTATACAATAAAAAAGATCGAGCTATTCTAAAAAGTGAATTAATGGCGGAACCATTTGAAAGAAAAACGGTATCATTCTATAAATACTTTTTTTGTGAAGATCCACATACTTTCCGCGACTCTCTTTATAGGAGCTGGGAAAAAATAAAAGTTTTTGGCAGAATTTATGTTGCCCATGAAGGAATAAATGCGCAGTTAAGTGTCCCCGAACCTCATTGGCCTGATTTTTTAATTACATTAAATCATTACCCAGAATTAATTGATATACCGCTAAAAAGAGCTCTACAGGAAGGAGAATCATTTTATAAACTAACTATAAAAGTCCGTAAAGAATTGGTGGCATATGGTGTTCCTAAAAACACATACTCGATGAACAGGGTTGGTAATCATTTAAGTGCAAAAGATTATAATGATGCTCTTGATAATCCTGATACCATTGTTGTAGACATGCGTAATTATTATGAAAGTGAAATAGGTCGATTTAATCGTGCAGTTGTTCCAAATGTTCAAATTTCTAAAGAACTTTTACCTGAGGTAAAACGAATTTTAAAAGGTCATGAAAACGATAAAGTTTTATTGTATTGTACTGGTGGAATAAGATGTGAGAAGGCGAGTGCTTATTTGATACAGCAAGGATTTAGGGATGTTAATCAGTTGAAAGGAGGTATTATTCAATATACCCATGATGTAGCTGAAAAAAAATTAGAGTCCAAATTTATTGGTAAGAATTTTGTTTTTGATAATCGACTTGGAGAACGTGTTACTGATGATGTTATTTCTGAATGCCATATTTGTGGAACCCCATGTGATGACCATACTGATTGCCAAAATAATGCATGTCATATTTTATTTATTCAATGTAAATCCTGTTGTAAAATTCTGGATGGATGTTGCTCAAAGGAGTGTCAAAGATTTTCATTACTTCCTGAAGAGGAACAAAAAAAATTAAGAAAGGATCCAGAAAAAGTCATTTCCAGAACATTTTTTAATAAACGAATTAAGCCAAAGATTATAAAAGAAAATGAATAATCCAATATTATATAGTTTTCGAAGGTGTCCATATGCAATAAGAGCGCGGATGGCATTGAATTATAATAAGATAATTTATGAGCACAGAGAAATTTTATTAAAGAATAGACCACAAAAATTATATGAAATATCTCCAAAAGGAACTGTCCCAGTATTAGATCTAAAAGATGGTAATATATTAGATGAAAGTTTAGATATTATGAAATGGTCATTAAGTACAAATAAACATCAGAACTGGTATACTGAAAAATTGGATTTACAAGATGATTTAATTTACAAGAATGATTTTCAGTTCAAAAAACGTTTAGATTTATATAAATATCACACTAGATATCCAAAGTTTAGTCAAGAATACTATCGTAAAAAGTGTGTAGAAATAATTCAAGATTATGAAGAAAGATTAAATAGCAGTCAGTATCTAGTTTCTGATAAAGAAACTCTTTCGGATATTGCAATTTTTCCCTTTATTAGACAATTTGCGAATGTTGAATTGCTAAGATTTAGACAAGAATTTCCAAAAATCTCAATCTGGTTAGAAAATTTTTTAGAATCAGACATATTTATTTTAATAATGAAAAAATTCAAAGAGTGGAATCAAATTGATGCTGGGGTTATTGTTAATTATCCTGATTGATTAATATTTTTGTGTTCAGAAAAAAGAAATCCTCAATTATTCTTGTTTTAAAATTTTCAACGATTTTACTAAGTGCAGAATTAGAAATTTCTAGCTCTAATTACTCAGCAAGGATTTTAAGAGATAGCTGGGGTGTACCACATATATATGGTAAAACAGATGCAGATGTTTCTTTTGGTCTTGCCTATGCTCACGCTCAAGATGATTTTGAAACCATTCAAGATGTTTACATCGCTAGCTTAGGAAGACTATCAGAATTAAAAAAAAATAGGCTTATTTCATTCAAATCTTTGTTAAAAATTCGGAAGAAAAAATACCAATCTGTAGGTGATTTATCCTTTTTTATTAATGATTATTATGTAAGATTAATGAATTTTTATCAAAATGTTAATGAAAATTATTCAGAACAGGTTCCTGATGATGTAAAAAAAATTTGTAAAGCTTATGCTGAGGGTCTAAATCTCTATGTTGAAAATTATCCAAAAAAATCGGTAAAAGGTGTTTTCCCAATAGATGAAAAAGATATAGTTGCAGGCTTTTCTCATAGGCTACCTTTATTTATGGGAGCAGATGGTGAGATTCGTAGACTAATCAATAATAATAATAATAAAGATTATAGTGAGAGCTTAGAAAAACCCTTTATAACTCCATTCTCAATGGATATGGTAGCGAGTAATGTTTTTGCTGTAAGTCCATCAAGGTCAGAAGATAGATTTACGAGATTAATGATTAATACCCACCAGCCTTGGGAGGGCCCAGTGGCTTGGTATGAAGTCCATTTAATCAGTGAGGAAGGTTGGGATTTTTATGGGGGTCTGTTTCCAGGATCTCCTACTCCACTTATAGGCCATAATCCTAGTCTCGGTTGGAGCCATACAGTAAATGAGCCAGACTTAATTGATATTTATAAATTAACTTTAAATCCTGAGAATAATAATCAATATTGGTTTGATGGCGACTGGAAAGATTTTATTATTAGAAAAATAAAGATAAAAATAAAGATTTTTGGGCCATTAAAATGGAGTATAAGGCGAGTCGTAAAAGAATCTGTCCATGGTCCTGTTATAGGTCTCCAACATGGTACCTATGCAATACGTATTTCAGGGAAAAATGATCTTAGTTCTATTGAGCAGTGGTATCGGATGACGAAGGCAAATAACTTTTCTGAGTTTAAAGATGCTATGGCTATACAAGGTGTCCCAATGTTTAATACGGGCTATGCAGATAGAGAGGGTAACATATATTATGTTTACAATGCGAAAATACCAAAGAGAGAGCCAGGATATAATTGGGATTCAGTAGTCCCTGGTGAAACCTCAACAAATCTGTGGACTAGTTATATCGAATTTGATTCGCTACCACAAATCAAAAACCCTAGAAATGGATTTGTTCAGAATTGTAATAGTACACCTTATCAAGCTACTGGAGATAAAAGTGAAATGGAACCAGCGCTCCCTGATTGGACAGGAATCGAAAAACACCAGACTGGGCGGGCATTACGTTCTTTAGAAACATATGGTTCAGATTCTTTAATAAGCAGAGATGAGTTTTTTAAATACAAATATGATAATAGTTATTCAAAGAACTCATTAATTTCTAAAACAAGAGATAAGTACATTGAATATATGAAAAATGATACAAATAAAATTTTAAGACCCGCACTTCATTTATTGGAAAATTGGAATCTTTCCGCAGACTCTAGTAATAAAGCTGCAGCATTAGCTTTTTTAGTTTTACCTAATGCTTTTAAACCGGAGAATCTAAATTATCATCCAGATTCAGTAACTAAAAAGCTAATAAAATCAATAAAGTTTTTGGAACAACATTATGGTTCAATAGAGGTTTCTTTGGGAAAAGTATTTGTTTTAAAAAGAGGGGAAAAAGAGTTACCGCTTTCTGGTGGACCTGGACTTTTAAGAGCAATCTATTATAAAAAATCAGATAAAAAATATGTTGCTATTGCAGGAGATTGCTATGTCCAAGCTGTAGAATGGAGTCCAAATGGTGAACAAAAATCCTGGAGTATTCATCAATATGGAAGTGCAACAAAAGATACTAATTCGCCGCATTATAGTGATCAAGCTGATTTATTTTACAAAGAAAAAATGAAAGTTATACGTTGAGATTTGTACATCGCCTATGGATTTTTGGAATTTTTTTTTGTTTTAACTGTGGTGGTTTTGAGCTTAGGCCAATAACAGTAGATGAGTTATTAAGAGAAGTTAGGTCCTACAGAGGGGAAAAGGCTGTGTTGGTAAATATATGGGCAACTTGGTGCAAACCATGTGTAGATGAATTTCCTATGATTGTAAATCTTGAAAATTCTGAAAAAGATTTAAAAGTAATTTTTGTAAGCGCTGACTTTATTGATAATAAAAAAGAAGTCAAAAAATTTTTAATCCAACAAAACTTAAAAGAAGATTTATTTATTAAATCCCAAAAGGATCAGAAATTCATTGATGGTTTACACAAAGATTGGACTGGGGCATTACCCTTTACTATCTTATTCGGAAAAACCACTGGGAAAGTAGTAGATTATTGGGAAGGGGAAAGGTCAAAAAAAGAATTTTTGGCAGCGATTAGAAAAACAATTAAATGGTAAAGTCAATATGCGAAAATATTTTTCAATAATTTTTTTAAGTATTTGTTTATTAAATGGGAAAGAACTCGAAATAGGTTCGATAATTCCTCACATGGATCATAGACTGTTTGATACTCAGGGGGAATATGTATCTCTTAACAATGTTAAAGGTGAAAATGGACTATTAGTTATATTTTCATGTAATACCTGTCCATGGGTTATTCGATGGGAAGATAGATATGTGACTATCACAGAAAAATATAAAAAAAAGGGTATTGGAGTAATTGTTATTAATTCCAATGAGGATCAATTTGATAATAAAGATAGTATAGAAGAGATGAGAAAGCATGCAAAGGATAATAAATATAATTTTCCTTATGTACAAGATTTTGGGTCAAAGATGGCCTATGCTTTTGGAGCAACAAGAACACCCCACATTTTTCTTTTCGATAAAAAAAATAAACTTGTTTATAGGGGGGCGATTGATGATAATGCCAAAAGTGCAAAAAAGGTAAATGAACCATTTCTATCCAATGCTATTGACGCGCTTCTTGATGGCAAGCCGATATTGGTCTCTGAGACAAAAGCATTAGGTTGCTCAATTAAATTTAAGTGATACTTTTTAAAATATGGAACAAACATATTATCTTATTATAGTTGTTGCGCTGCTGATAGAATATTTATTATCAATCACTAGTTCAGTTCTAGATATAAAAAATATTAAAAATTCTTTACCGTCTGGTTTCGAGGAAGTATATGATAACGAAAAGTATGCTAAATCACAGGCATATCTAAAGGCAAAAACTAGGTTTGGGATGGCCACTGGAACTTTCAGTTTATTTTTGATTTTATTTGTTATCCATACAAGTCTGTTTGGTACTTTGGATCAGTTTTTAAGAGGTCATTTTAATAATGAGATTTTTCTTGGATTAATATTTTTTGGAATTATTTTTATTGTTCAAGATATTGTTAGTCTTCCGTTTTCAATATATAGTACTTTTGTTATAGAAGAAAAATTTGGTTTTAATCGTACTAAAGTAGATACGTTTATTATAGATAAATTAAAAGGATATGCCCTCGCAGTTACATTAGGTACCATAATTATGAGTCCGGTTCTTTATTTTTTTATTAATTTTGGTGAAAATGGTTGGTGGATTGCCTGGGCAATTATTACGGGGTTCATCATTGCTATTCAACCATTGTTTGTTCATGTTATAGCACCAATGTTTAATAAGTTTGAACCACTTGAAGAAGGGGAATTAAGAGATGCGATTGAACGCTATTCAGAAAAAGTTAATTTTCCTATAGGCCGGATTGATGTTATGGATGGTAGCAAACGTTCTGCTCATTCTAATGCATATTTTAGTGGGTTTGGGAAATCAAGACGGATTGCACTCTTTGATACCTTGTTAGAAAAACACACTACAGATGAAATTATATCAGTTGTTGCACATGAGGTAGGACACTATAAGAAAAAACATATCATAACAGGTACCTTAATGGGAATTATTGAAACAGGTATAATTTTATTTTTATTTAACTTAATTATGAATGATCAAGCTCTTTTTTTAGTTTTTGGCGTATCCAATGTATCTGTACACTGCGGCTTAGTCTTTTTTACTATGCTATATTCTCCAATAAGCTTAGTTACATCTCTTTTTACTACAGCATTAAGTAGAAAAAATGAATTCGAGGCTGATATGTATTCTCTAGAAACCACAGGAAACTCTGCTGCGCTAATAAGTATGCTAAAGGGCCTAGCTGCAAATAATTTGACTCATCTCACTCCACACCCATTCAAAGTATTTTTATCATACAGTCACCCTCCAGTTATTGATCGGATTTCAGCTATTGAGGCGGTATAGTTTTATTATTTGCCATTTAATAATAAATCAAAACTTGGAAAAGAAATTGGTCCGATTAATCTATTTCTTATTTTTCTTGGGATATTTTAATCTATATTTTTTATAAAAATCGTCCAAAGATTCTGGATAAGTATTTCCTTTCCAAACATATCTTAACGAATCTGAAGTGTGGATGATTGTAATAGATTTTGTGGGTTTCTGGGCATGATAAAAAAATTGTTTCCCGATTCTAATAATTTGATCTTCAGTGGGTTGATAACCAAGAACGACTGCCATGAGTTCAGTGTGGTTATTTTTCATATGATCTATAAGCATATTTTGTAATTTGTTTTCTAGTCCAGGTATATAACTGGCCTTTGATGCTAAACCTAATAGTTTTTCAACTTTTGGGTTGTCTCTACTTTCTAATGCCATCCTAGTTGAGATTAAATTTTCATAGTCAATATCTGTTAGGAATATTGAGGGTGTTTTATTCATCCAGTGGCTACCAGTTGTAAGTTGAACAGAGCTTTTGACCTCTTGCCAAAAAGACTCGGAGTTAATAGTACCATCTATAAATTGAATTAAAATTTTATTATTTATTGATGCAGATAAAAATGTTTCTTCGCGCATATTAGGTATTATGCATTCAATTGTAATAATTGATGGAATTAAGCCAGGGCTATTATTTTTTGTTTCATTATTAATTTGATTTATAATTGATCTACCAATACATCCAAAACTAATTAATATAATTTCTTCATAATTATTTCGTCTTGATTGTAGTGGTAAAATAAAAACTATATTATTGTTATCTAGCCTACTAAACGCAATCTCATTTTCATTAATTTTCAACCTGAAATACCCCATTTGCTTTTTAAGGTCACTTAAAAAAAATCTCTTTTCTTTTTCAGGAATAAAATCATTGGAAAATATTATTGAAGTAAATAAAAAAAATATTAGATAAATATTTTTTTTATTTACCATGGAAGATTATCAAGATCTACATTACCACCAGAAAGTATTAATCCTACTCTAGAATCTGAAAATATCTCTTTTTTCTTTTTGACAGCTGCTAAGGTTATTGCGCATGAAGGTTCAATAATAATTTTCAATTCGTCCCATATTAAACGCATTGATTTAATTATTTCTGATTCAGAAACAGTAATGATATTATTTATGTACTTTTGTACTATAGGAAAAGTTATTGTTCCAATTTGTGCTCTGAGTCCATCACATATAGTGTTGGTTGTTTGATTTTCTACTATTTTACCTAAATCTAATGATCTAAATGCATCATCAGCTTCTTTCGGTTCTGCACCAAAAACTTTTATGTTTGGATTTGTTTGTTTAATAAAACAAAGCGTGCCAGCTAAAAGTCCACCACCACTGACAGGCGAAATAACTATATCGAGGTTGGTTTTTTGATCCAATAATTCTTTGGATACTGTCCCTTGTCCGGCTATGATACGTTTGTCATCATATGGGTGAATTGGAATAGCACCAGTGGAAGATATTATTTTATTAAGTGTTTTTTCTCGAGAATTTTGGTTCGGCTCACACCATATTATTTTCCCATCATTTTTTATTACCTTATCAACTTTTATTTTAGAAGAATTTTTAGGCATTATAATTGTGCAAGGGATACCCCGATCTTTAGCTAATCTTGATAATGCTGCTCCGTGGTTTCCAGAAGAAGCTGTTACAATTCCATTTTTTAATTCATTGTTATCTATTTGCTGGATTGTATTTGCTGCACCTCTAATTTTAAAAGAACCAGTTTTTTGAAAATTTTCACATTTAAAATATAATTTTGCTCCGAATTTTTTATCTAAAATATTACTATTTAAAATCGGGGTTTTACGCACATAAGGCTGTATTCTCTGATGTGCACGATTTATTTGAGCTATTTTTACCACAGTGTAAGTTAATAAATTTTTAATTGTTGTAATATGATACTGCAATTATAATTCACTTTTTAGGTTAAATTAAGGCCTACGTATGATTAAAAAACTTAGTTTATTTTCAAATCTCTTTAAAATACTAATAACTTTATTTAGATAATTGGAAGAAGGACTTAGATTTGCTGCAATAGATATTGGTAGCAATGCCATGAGACTATTGTTTACAAGAGTGATAATTAATTCTAATCCAATTTTTATAAAGGAATCTCTAATTAGGATGCCACTACGTCTTGGTCATGATGCATTTATTCATGGGAAAATTAGTGATAAGACCGCAAGTAAGTTTATTAATACAATAATGGGTTTTAATAATTTGATTAAAGCATATAATCCTATTTGCACAAGAGCTTGTGCCACATCCGCTATGCGATCTTCATCTAATGGATCTGATTTGGTAAAAAAAATTAGAAATGAGACAGGTATAGAAATAGAAATTATTAGTGGTAAAGATGAGGCAAAACTTATTATTGCAAATCATATTGAAAGAACATTGAAATTTGGTTTTTATTATATTCATGTTGATGTAGGTGGGGGTAGTACCGAAATAAGTATCATTTACAATAAAAATGTAATCTCCGCCAAATCTTTTCCTATAGGGTCTGTTAGACTACTTGAGAAGCGAGTAAGAAAAAATGATTGGCAGAAAATGAAGAAATGGATAATAAATAACACATCAAATTTATCACCTTTAAGGGTTATGGGTAGTGGCGGAAACATAAACAAAATTGCTTCTATTTTAGGAATAGGAAAAGGTGGTAGAATAAAAATTGATGATATGATTGATATTTTAGATGAAATCAAACCTCTGAACTACCATGATAGAATTGTACAACTTGGAATGCGTCCTGATAGGGCTGATGTTATTACTTATGCTGGAACAATATATTTAAATTGTCTTAAATGGTCTAGAACAAAAAACATTATTGTTCCTCAGGTTGGACTTCCAGATGGTATAATCACAAAACTTTTTTTAGATCATAGAAAAAATGAATTAGGAATAGAATATTAATTTAATGGTTAAAAAACACACATTATTAGTTTTTCTAGTTAGTTGCCTTTTCTCTCAAAACTACATCAAGGAACGGGTAATATTTAATAGTGCTAATCCGTTTTCATTTTTTGATATTATAACAAATCTAAAATATCAAAAACCTCAAAAAGTTTTTGGTATTTTAAAAATTCCAGAAAACGGAAAAAAAGAAAAGCTACCATTAGTAATAGGGGTTCCGGGTAGTTATTCTTGGGCACCTCATCATTACGAGTATATGGAAATGTTTCGTAAAAATGGTTTTGCTACATTTGAATTAAAAAGTTTTGAAAGTCGTAATGTTTCTTCAACAGTTGGAAATCAAGTTCAAGTAACAACTGCCATGATTATTTTGGATGCCTATAAAGCCTTAGAATCTTTATCTAAAGATAAACGAGTTGATATTAATAGAATAGGTATAATAGGTTGGAGTCTTGGAGGTGCTGTTAGCTTATATAGCGCGTGGAAACCTTTAAAGGATGCTATTTCTCCAAAATTAAGATTTAAGGCTCATCTATCATTTTATCCTCCATGCATGATTGATATAGGTTTATTTGAATTTACTGATGCTCCAATACAAATACTTGCTGGCGAATTAGATGATTGGGTTCCTGCTGAACCCTGTAAAAATTTAGTTAAAAAGATGCAATCATTTGATATTAATGCAGATATAATTGTCTATGATAATGCTCATCATTCTTTTGATCGCTCAACAGTTCCAAGGATAGACAAAGATGGTTACAAATTTGGTGATTGCTTTTTTAAAATGCGAGATGATGGTGCAGTCTTAATGAATTTCTTGGATATACCGATGGATACACCACTAAGGCAAAAAATTGCGCTAGCATTTTGCGCGGATCGAGGTCCTACCTATGGAGGGAATCCAATTGCACGTAAATCTTCATTTAAGTTTGCTCTTGATTTTATGGAAATAAATTTGTCTTTAGATTAATATTTTTTTCTTAATAATCTTTTAACTCATACCTAAATTTTTTTATGGAAAATCCTATATTTATATTAACAATACCATTGATTATAATTTCTTTACTAAGTATTAAGAAATTAATTAAAGAAAAAACAAATAATGGTAAACCCTGGATAAGAATAGAAGAGGTTAAAGAAAATGAATAATCATCTAAGTCTTAGATCTGGTAATCCAGCTTTACATGTTGACTCGTTTAGAAAACATCTTGCTTCAGCTAAAGAACAAACAATGTCGATTAATGGGACTGTAAATAAAACTGGTCTATCTCTATTACTTTTAATGTTTAGTGCGACTTATACATGGGCTAATCCAAATTTGAGTGCAATTGTACTTATACCAGCTGCTATATTTGGTTTGGTTTTAGCTTTAGCAACTATTTTTAAACCCTTATATGGATATATAACTGTCCCCTTATATTCAATTGCCCAGGGGTTAATGTTAGGCGGAATATCATGGGTATTTGAGGCAAGATATCCAGGTATTGTAGTTCAAGCTATATTTTTAACATTTGGTACACTAGCTTCGTTATTATTGGCATATATTTCGGGTTTAATTAAAGCGACTGAAAATTTTAAGTTAGGCGTTGTCGCTGCAACTGGCGGAATAGCAATTGTTTATTTGATAAATATGGTAATGAGTTTTTTTGGAAGTGGAATTTCAATAATCCAGAATAGCTCATTAATGGGGATTGCCTTTAGTGGATTTGTTGTCATTATAGCAGCCCTGAACTTAGTTTTAGATTTTGATTTTATTGAAGAAGGTGCGGAGATGGGAGCACCAAAATATATGGAGTGGTATGGTGCATTTGGTTTAATGGTAACATTAATTTGGCTATATCTTGAAATATTAAGGCTACTAGCGAAGATGTCAAACAGAAGGTAGATATCAATCTGATCTAGAAAAATAATATAAAGACCAGAAAAAGGCGATAGCAAAACAGGCGATTGCTAAGATTGTATTTTTCTCGTAAAAATAACAATATAGACCGACTATTAAACAACTAGGTACGGAAAAAGATTTTACAAAAAATCTCAAAATTCAAAATAATTATTTGTAATATAACTGAAAAATTGATAGTACTTTAGTTATTAACTTATAATAATTTAGAATATTAAATAGTACTAAATAAAATCAAAACTTATAATTAAGTCTATGCAGGAAAGAGCTTTTACCGCATTACTTCGAATCTTAGATGGTGAGCAACAAATCATCCAGAGAACGGATCAAAAAGCATTTACTATGTTATCCATCCTTGGTGTTTTTATGGTGTTTTTCATTGTCCATTTTACCAAAATGCAAATGGACACATTTATTTTTCTTTTGATTCTGATTTACTTTCCTTCTGCAATGGGGGCATTATATTTTTTAATGAGAGTTATTGTTCCTAGAGTTAAAAATAATAGTAGCCTTAGCAGCCGATCTAGTGATAATAAGATTATAAACCCAACCTTTTTTGGTGGAATAAGTCAGTTTGAGACTCCAGAAGAGTACGGTGAATATTTAAAAAAAATATCTAAGGATGAAGATCAACTTTACCAAATGTTTGCTGGGCAGGTTTTTACTCTTGGATCAATAAATACCAGAAAAAATCAGAATGTAAGAAAAGCAATGTTTTTTATGGTTGCTGCTCTTACATCTGAGTTATTAATTATCATGAATCTCGCATATAAACGAGCATACTCTTATTTGAGTGAAGATACAGTTTACTATGTGATTGCCCTTTTTATTGTTACAGTTTTAGTTATATTTATTTTTAGGATGAATTTTTTCTCAAAATAAAATATGAAATTTTTCCATGCTCTCCTTATTTTGTCAATAATATTAATTAATTGTACGGCCCCTGGAGTTCCTGGTCCACGCGGTGATAGAGGTCCTAGAGGTTATCAAGGTAAACAAGGTCGTCCTGGCCCAGCAGGGCCTCAAGGTCCACCAGGGGAAAATATTTCAGAAGATATAATATCAAAGAGGCTCGATACCCTACTCTTAGGACAAAAAAATCAAGGAGAATGGATTATAGGGGCAATAGCCTATAGCTTTGGTATAGCACCAAGAATAACAGGGTTTGTTTTTTTATCAAATTTTGGGAATCTATTTAAAATGGAAAATCAAAATCCACAAGAAATTGGAACCAGCATTAATAATATCGGAAGGATTGCTAGTTATGATAATTTTTCGGTTTTTTCAAGAACTACATATGGTGATGATATTAAACAGTATTTTACTGCTGCAACATCGGATGGAAAAATATTTGTTTCAGAAGATCTTATGAATTGGGAAAATATAAACAGTATTAACCTAGATTAAAAATTATGAAGAAATGGTCCAGTTATAGTTCCGCTTTGACTAATGATTTTTATGATATTATTATTATTGGTTCAGGAATTGGCGGACTTACTACCGGGGCATTGTTAGCATTAAGAGGTAAGAAAGTACTTATTTTAGAAAAGCATTTTAAAATAGGAGGATGGACACATACATTTAAAAGAAGTAACTATGAATGGGATGTAGGCATTCATTATATTGGAGAGGTTCATAAGAAATGGGCAGTTAGTAGAAGATTATTTGATCTAATATCTGATAAAAAATTAGAATGGTCAAAAATGGATGAGAACTACGATCGAATTATTTTTCCTGATAAATCTTATAATTTTGTAGAACCTCGCCAACGTTTTATTGATGATATGATTAAATATTTTCCAAAGGAAGAAAAAGCTATACTTAAATATATTAAGTTAGTTGATGGAACTATTACAAGTGCAAGACCTTATTTCGCAAATAAAGCAATGCAACCATTGCTTGGCAGAATTACACACCCATTTATGTCAAAAAAGTTTTTTCAATTTTCGGATAGAACTACTTATGATGTTTTATCTAGTCTAACTAGCAATAAAAAATTAATAGGTGTTCTTACTGGTCAGTGGGGTGATTATGGTTTACCACCAAAACGAAGTAGTTTTGCAATGCACGCGTTTGTAGCAAAACACTATCTTGATGGTGCTAATTATCCAACAGGCTCATCTAGGAGAATTGCTGAAACGATTTCTGATAATATAGAAAAACATGGTGGTACCCTTGCTGTTAATGCTTCAGTAAAAAAGATCATTATTAAATCTGGTAGATCAATTGGAGTGCTTATGGAAAATGGAGATGAATTATATTCAGATATAGTTGTGAGTAATACTGGTATAATGAATACTTTTGAAAATCTTATTTCTAATGAAATAATTTCACAAAAATATCAAAACCAATTGAACTTAATACAAAAGACAGAAAGCTATGTCTGCCTCCACATTGGGTTGAAAAGAGCTTTTGAAGAATTAAATCTTAAAAATACTAATCTTTGGATCTATCCAGATTATGATCATGATTTAAATGTGGGAAAATATATGGATGACCAAAATGCTCCTTTCCCTGTTTTATATATTTCATTTCCATCTATAAAAGACAGTTCCTGGGATGAACAGCACAAAGGTTTTACCACGGTTGAGGCAATTACAATGAGTAGATGGAAATGGTATGATAATTGGTCTTCTTTATCCTGGAAAAATCGTGGAGAAGAATATGAATCATATAAAAGACAATTAACAAAAAGGATAATGGAAATAGTATATAAAAATGTAAATGGGATTAATGATTCAGTGGACCATTTAGAGTTGTCTACTCCTCTTACAGTACGTGATCTTGCAAATTATCAAAATGGTGAAATGTATGGGTTAGATCATAATCCTAAAAGATTTCGACAAAAATTTCTTCGTCCGAGAACAGATATAAAAAATCTATTCTTAACTGGCCAAGACATTACGACAGTAGGGGTAACGAGTGCATTATTTTCTGGATTATTGACTGCTTCCTCAATCGAAAAAAAGAATTTATATAAAATGTTAAAATAACTGATTTGCATTATTTGCCATATATCAAGTACCAATTAGTTAACATGATTTTTTATTATATGCATGAGTATTTTTTTTTAATTAGAGGAGGTTGTTTATGTTAAATCCCTATATTTTTCGAGAATATGATATAAGAGGGAAAGTAGATGAAGATTTTCCTCATGATATAGTTTTTAAATTAGGAAAGGCATTTGGGACATTTATTTCTCGGCAAGGGTCAAAAGAATTAGGTTTAAGTGGAGATGTCCGTTTAACAACGCCTAATCTTATTCAATCTTTTAAGAAAGGGGTTCTCTCAACCGGAACGGATGTAATCAATCTAGGAATAGCACCGACTCCAGTAAACTATTATTCTATGTTTAAACTAGGAATAGGTGCTGCCGTTCAAATAACTGGTTCACATAATCCGCCAGAATATAATGGATTTAAAATGTCACAAAATAGGAAACCAGTTTTTGGAAAAGATATTCAAACTTTATATCAATTGATGAAAAATAATGATTTTGAAATAGGTGAAGGAACTGAAACAAGATATAATATACTTGATAATTATAAAAAAATGATTTTGGAAAATATAAAAATATCCAAACCTATGAATATCGTTATGGATTGTGGGAATGCTGCCGGTGCTATAAATGCACCAATTATTTTTAAAGAATTAGGTGTAAATGTAAAAGAATTATTTTGTGATGTAGATGGCACATTTCCTAATCATCATCCAGATCCAACTATTAAGCAAAATCTTAGATATTTAATTGATGAAATGAAAAATGGTAAATATGATTGTGGAATTGCGTTTGATGGAGATGCTGA
>MDTE01049302.1_pt1 | contig 21630 bp, 22 predicted proteins | sample 811231 | NCBI WGS metagenome assembly MDTE01 (sample SAMN05326651, study PRJNA326480) | marine metagenome | isolation source: seawater | place: Indian Ocean: Red Sea | collected 2010
CAGGAGCGCCTCCAGCTGGAGCCTCATCCTTCTTGGGAGCCTCGGCAACAAGGCAATCGGTGGTAAGCAGAAGGCTGGCTACGCTAGCCGCATTCTGAAGAGCAGAGCGGACAACCTTGGTGGGATCGATAACACCATCACCCATAAGGTTTCCGTAGGTCTCTGTACTGGCGTTGAAGCCATAGTCTTCCGATCCTTCGCGAACCTTCTCCACTACGACAGAACCTTCCCAACCAGCGTTGGCGGAAATCTGTCGAAGGGGCTCCTCAACGGCACGGCGCACAATGCTGACTCCAGCACCCTGCTCGCCCTCGAGGGACAGGCTATCAAGGCTCGAAAGCGCTCGTACCAGAGCAACACCACCGCCAGGGACGATGCCCTCTTCGACGGCCGCGCGGGTCGCGTGAAGAGCATCTTCAACGCGGGCTTTCTTTTCTTTCATCTCGATCTCGGTAGCAGCACCGACCTTGATGACAGCCACACCGCCGGCGAGTTTCGCAAGGCGCTCTTGAAGTTTCTCGCGATCGTAATCGCTCGAAGTCTCTTCAATCTGACGACGAATCTGCTCAATGCGTCCTTTGATATCGTTCGCATTGCCGCCACCGTCGACGATGACTGTGTTCTCTTTGTCGATCGTAACGCGCTTGGCTGTACCGAGCTGCGATACATCGATGCTGTCGAGCTTGATACCAAGATCCTCGCTCACGTAGGTACCACCCGTAAGGGTCGCGATGTCCTGGAGCATGGCCTTACGACGCTCTCCAAAGCCCGGCGCCTTTACAGCCGCTACATTCAGTGTGCCGCGAAGCTTGTTCACGACCAATGTGGCCAGCGCTTCGCCCTCGATATCTTCCGCCAGAATCAACAATGGCTTGCCACTGCGGGCTACACCTTCGAGGACAGGGAGGAGATCTTTCATCGTGCTGATCTTCTTTTCATAGATCAGGATGTATGGGTCGTCGAGACCGGCTTCCATGCGATCAGCATCGTTCACGAAATACGGAGAGATATAACCGCGGTCGAACTGCATACCCTCGACAACCTCAAGGGAGGTCTCGATGGACTTGGCTTCTTCTACCGTGATGACACCCTCTTTTCCGACCTTATCCATGGCCTCGGCAATAATATTACCGATGGTAGCGTCGCTATTGGCAGAGATGGAGCCGACCTGTGCGATCTCTTCTTTACCAGCCACGTCGCGGGAAAGACCCTGGATATGCTCTACGATATGACCGACGGCAGCGTCGACACCACGCTTGAGCTCCATGGGGTTGTGACCCGCAGCGACGAGCCGCAGACCCTGGGTGAAGATCGCCTGAGCAAGCACGGTGGCTGTCGTGGTTCCATCACCAGCGACATCCGAGGTCTTGGAGGCAACTTCTTTGACCATCTGTACGCCCATATTGGCGAAACGGTCTTCAAGTTCAATTTCCTTCGCGACAGTCACACCATCTTTGGTCACGATCGGAGCACCGAAGCTCTTCTCGATTGCGACATTACGACCCTTGGGTCCAAGCGTTACTTTCACGGCATTCGCGAGGGAATTTACACCGTGTAATACCCGTTCCCGCGCCTTATCCGAATAAAGGATTTCTTTGGCAGCCATTTTCCTATCTCCTTATCGTTCTAATCGCGATTCTGTTTCACAGAATTTCGCTTACTCTTCTACAATTCCGAGTACGTCGTCTTCGCGAACAATCAGGTACTCCGTACCTTCAATCTTCACTTCTGTACCTGCGTACTTCGAAATCAAAACACGATTTCCTACCTGTACCGTAAGTGGACGTACATCCCCTTCATCAGACAATCGACCCGCGCCTACGGCTTCGACACTGGCAACCAGTGGCTTTTCCTTCGCGGTGTCAGGGATGATGATTCCACCCTTGGTACGCTCCTCTGCTTCTACTCGACGAATCAGGATGCGATCGTAAAGCGGTCGAACCTTCATGAGTACCTCCATCAGTGCTAATCTTTTTGCGCGTTTTCAATCCTTTTGAAACGCGACATCCAAACAATCAGAGAGCGGACATAAAAGGCACAGAATCGATTTCGTCAAGGGTTGACCGTGTTTTTTTTTCTAGAGACACAAAAAAAAAGACTATTTCGAACCAACCAAATTGTTGAATTAGTCTAATATTCCCTGATGGTTACAACCACCCGAGCACTAGAAGAAACCGTTCCGGGACTGACAAGACATAAAATGATCAGTATGCTTGTTTCTATGGTGTCTTACGGAGAGGAGAGACGAGGGAAATGAGCGAAAAAAAAGCTACCAAAAAAAAGACATCCAAAAAAAATGACGACGATGCGAAAAAGAATGCGTCGGCAATTGAACATGAAAAACGAGATGGGGATGCCCTTCCCAAACCGAAAGTAGAGGTCAATTACCACGTACTTCAACGTAAGCGGCGTGGTGAGACCGAAAAACCCCCGACGTCTCCATCGGATGCCTTTCGTCGTCTAACCAGTCGTTGATTCGTCTGGAGCCGCCGTCTCGACTTCCTTAGCCGCAGACACCTCTGCGCGTTTCTTACGACGATCCGCCCTTCGTTGCTCCTGCTCGTTCTTGGCAAGAATATAGCCAATACCGGCTTTCCGCCCGAGGATAAAGCCAACCACGAGGCCAACAAGTATCATCAGAGGGATATAGAATAGATGCGACGATGTCATTCGTTCGTCTTATCAATCGCCGTCCGCAACTCTGCAAGATTACCTTCCAGGCGTACAACCTTTCGGTGGGTACCCCATAGAAATGCCAGAGGGCATAACCACATAAGAATATATGCGACGAGCATAAAGGTACCACCCGGTATGTTTTCTTTCGCAGGCGGTGCACCACGGTCTACTGGAGGGGCCTCGTCGGTAGGCGCCGTGACCGAAGGTTCTGCAGCCTTTTCCACGTCTTTTGTGCCACTCGTATCGTTGGTCGACACTACATCACTCGACGCAGTTCCCACGTCCGCAAATACTGGCGTGACGCTCACAACAAAGCCTAGAAGGCAGATGGACAAAAAGGTGTTTCGGAAAAAGTTCAGCGAGTTCATCATCTTGCTCATAGGGTTCAGGTCTAGAGAAACAGGCTTACAGAACAATATCGGCGTCCTGCGCAGCATGCCAACACGACTCCACGGAGTCCTCTGCTTGGCGAATTCGTTTTCGCAGAAGGACTACAGCCAGCGAGAAAACCAGAATCGTCAGAATAGACACATAGAATACTGTCTGTATCTCCGGTGCTGACGAAGCGAATTCACTCTTATCGCTGTTGAGATTCTCTGGGTGTAGCTTTCTACCCCATAGGTTCACAGCGATTCGAATAAAGATGATAGCCGGTATTCCAAGCACAGAGATACCAGCTGCCAGCTTCCTCGTGAACATATCCGTCCCACCAAAGCGGCGCATTGCTGCGTAGCCGAGGTACATCAGGAATACCAGGAGCACCAACATAAGACGGGGTTCGAAGTTCCACCAGGTACCCCAGGCCTTTTTGGCCCATAGGGGGCCGGAACATAGGACCATCATACCAAGAAGGGTTCCTGTATCGGCACAAGCCCCTGCCCAATGGTCGTACTTCAGATCTCCTCGTATGAGGAACATAAGGGAGAAGATGCCCGCAGCCAGCAATATGATCAGCATATTCATTGCCGATCCCACGTGGAAGTAGAAGATCTTCTGTACAACGCCATTCATGTCGCTCGAATTACTTTCCGGCAACGTCGGTGCGTAGAAGAAAATCATCATCAACACCACAGGAATAGCCACCGTAGCTATGCCCATGAGCACCAAATGCGTAGTATGCTTGCGAGACATTATCGCTCCTCAGCTCACCCTCTATCTCGCATGAGATAAGGGAATATCCAGGTGGTACCAAACACGAACACCAGATTGAACGCAAGCATTAGTCGCAACCACGTCCATATATCTGCCAACGCGTTATCAACAAACCGAGTCTCCGCAGATAAGAAAATTAGAGACGTGGCCTCTACACCAGCCAGGAATAGTGGAACAATCAGAGGGAAAACGATGAGCGGGTAGAGAACCTCGCGGAACGCAAGGCGGGTCACAAGCCCTGCAAATAGCGTCCCAACGAAACAAAACCCGAGGACCCCAAGGAACACGGCTAGTACGAGTAGACCCATATGCGGGATGTTCGGATCGAAAAAGACGATGACCAGGGGGATCACAAGAGTCACCATAGCCAAACTGAATCCCAGGGCGAGGATCACTTTACTTAGATAGACGACTCGCAGGTTCGCGCATCCCATCATAAGACCCGCCAGACAATCGTTCTGCTGCTCACGATCAAAGATGCGTCCCGTGCCCAGGGTGGACGAGAATAAAATCACAATCCACATCAAACCAGGCACATACGCCTCGGCATTGGATTCGTCGTTCATCACATAAAAGGCAAACCCAAAGATGACCACCTGAAGCGCTGCAAACAGCAACATCGTGTACAAAATACCGGGATTTCGCACTTCAATCCGCAGGTCCTTTACCAGGACAGCCTTCAGTTGACTGCCAAAGCTCATGACCTGTCCTCGCCATCATGAAACCGTCCCTGCTTGAGCCGATGCACGGTCGCCTGCAATGCATCGAGGTCCTTAAGATGGTGGGAAACCATCACGACCATTCGGCCCGCTGCAGACATATCTCTTATTCGCGCCAATAACTTTCCACGGGTCTCTTCATCCAGGCCGGTCGTTGGTTCGTCGAGCAAGATAAAATCCGGTTGTTGCAGCTCAAGGCGTGCGAGCGCCACTCTCTGAACCATTCCTCGGGAGAACGTGCCCACGGGCCGCTCCAGTACATCTCCTAAACCAATGTCCGTAAGAATCGGAACGATCATGCTCCGATCCCTGTCATATAGATCCGCGGAGAGCTCTAGATTTTCGCGGGCCGTCAGCTCGGGGTACGTAAAACTCTTATGCCCCAGGAAACCCAGTCGCTTTCGAAGTTGCCAGGGAAGCGCATCCCCTGGCCCAATCTCCGTAGAACCATATCGGATTCGCCCTGCTTCAAAGCCAAGGCTGCCCGCCAGAACCTTCAATAGAGTACTCTTCCCACAGCCATTGGCACCAACTACCGCGTGTACAGTACCTGGCTCCCAGGTAGCCTCCAGCTTGCGTAGAATCCGCTGGCGACCAAAGGCTCGTATCAGCCCTTGTATATGAATCGGTTCCGTCAAAGTAGCCCCTCAAATACCATACACTACCAGCGGGTCTGGGTCTGGTGTTGGAGTATCCGATAGAGCGATAACACTACCGGCACCGTTGAGGATGTTGTCCTGGTAGGCAATGCCCCGGTGGACGTGACCAGTTCCTGTACAAGATTTACCGCCTGCACACTCAGCATATGCGTTCGGGCCCAGTCCTCGTTATATGGAGTTCTACGAGTCCCGGCATGGTATTTCTCATACTGGACCAGCTTCTCTATCTGGCTATTTGCCCTGGTCAATAGGGGTTGCGCCCTTTCTTTGAGGAAGGAGCGAGCCTCCTCATCGGAGAGAATACCGAGTTGGTGTTTGTTCTCCATATCATCCAACTCGAGCACCAGGTTCGCTAGCTCTGGTTCCATGCGATGAAGGCTGGCAAATAGAGTCGCGGAAGCACGAGGGGTCAGGCCAATAACAAGAAGAACCCCCACAAGACCAATAACAGCTACAAGTATACGACGTAGACTATAAAAGACTCTGGGGGGAGTGGAATCACCGGCCAGAACAATCCCCACAAAAAGTCCGGTCATGAACCCTGCGAGATGACTTCCTACAGCGAGGCTACTTGTACTCAGAAATTGTATAAGGAGATAGATGGGAACAAGGAGAACCTGGGCCAACACGGTAATCAGCGCGATTCGCCGATCTCCTCCAAGGCTACGCAGCTGAATGCCAATTGAACCACCCCAGATAGCAATAACTCCTGCAGACGCACCAAAAAACACAACGGTAGGTGGACTATGAAAGAGTGTTGCTACGACACCTGCCGCCCCGCCTAGCACATAGGTCAACAGAAGCGCCCATGGGCCCACATCTGCCTCATAGCGACGGCCCCAGAACCGTATTGCCCATAGATTATTGAGCAGATGAATCATGCTGATATGGACGAGGCCGGCTGTAAGCACACGCCAGTATTCCCCCGCCAGGACATGATTCGACAGGCTACCCCCGAAGCCAACGGCTCGACTCTCCACATAGCCCAGGATCGCACCACCAAAGCCCACCACATAAATGACAAACCAGAGTATATTCACCCAGATAAGAGCTCTTGTACCTGGGAATTCCGATGGCACACGCTGCTTCGGAGGAGCGGCTACTTCAGCAGCCTCTTTCCGTGCAAAGCGCACCCAGACCATCGACACCACTCCGAAGATAAGAAAGGCCAGCACAAGCACCAACCATTTCCAATACGGGTTGACCCGTGGCAGATTGGACACAGTGATCCGAATCAGACGGTGCGGAGGAGTTGTCGTACTCGAACGAAACACCTGGCTGACTTCGGACGAATTATTCGGGTTGGGCTCCACCAGATGTTCACCCGGAATATCGACTCGAATCGTGGGTTGGTAGCGCTTGGGTCCAAGGACCCGAAGAAACAGCCCATCCAAGGGGACATCCGTGAGTAAGCCGAGCCGTGTCTCTTTTCTTTTGAACAGAGATTGCCAGAAAGGGCCCTCCTGGTGACTTATAAAGTACCCCATCTGTCCACCGACCTGGACAATCAACGGCATACCCGGTTGGAGAGCGCCTGCGCCTAGATACATACCACGAGCGGAACGTACGATCTCCGGCTTCCCCTGTGTTTCTCCCTCACGTTCAAGTACACGGACCTGAAAATGGGTATAGTTTCTATGGGTGACAAACTCGTCCAGAACACCGCGAGGGCCTGTCGCTAAGCTAAGCATCGGCACTCGAACAACATTCTCCGGGATCACCAACGGTGCCCGTCGATTCACCAGATAAAAGTAAACGTTACAGGATATGACGGTGACGCTCTCACGGACTCTTAAAGTACATTCAACCGAGGTTCGGAGATGCTCCGCTATCTGCTGACTCGATGCTTCTGCGCCCACGCCAGTATTCCCGGGCTCGTGCATGGGGTTCGCTACTGCCGATATCGTCCCCGCTATGAGCAGCAACGCCGCTCCTATGATCCGTAAACTTCTCATGCGTCCGTCAAACTCGATACATCCGGTTCTATACCCATTTCGATTAATTGATTCAGCACCCGTTCAAGACTTGTTTCGAGTTCCGCCCGTAACTCCTGGTGATCGGCCTCCGATATTTTTCGGATGGCATGATCAAATTGGAGATCCTTGATGTTCAAAAGAAGCTGATCTCGTTCATCCAAGAGGGCCTGGACCCTTGCCTCACGTTCGATCGGCGAGCGATCCTGGTCAAATAGACGGCTAAAGCCGCGAACCGCCATCACAAAGGAAAACAGAAACGCGAGGCCAACTCCGAGACCATATGCCCATCCGACGAGCGACATTCGTTTCTCCTTCAACGTTTCTTGGTTTAAAATTGGCGGCCTATACTAGCCAGGCATACACACACATGTCACGCGTAAATCCCTCTTGACAGTCTATGTGTCAACAGCCTATAAGCCCCGTAGCTGCGGGGTGGCGCAGAGGTAGCGCGCCGGGCTCATAACCCGGAGGTCGTTGGTTCGATTCCAGCCCCCGCGACCCGAACAGGTGTTCCGTACGCCTGAATCAAAAAAGAGCATCCATGTCGACAGAATCAACAAGCTTGATTCTGTCCTCATGGTAATTCCGCGATGACTATTGCGGTTGTGTGAGACCATGGACTCGCCCCTGGTAATTGCGAAATACAACCTCTTGTGGGCCTTCAGCAATCAAGTAGTCGGGGACAACCGGAACCTTTCCCCCGCCACCACTCAGGTCTACGACGTATTGTGGAACGGCGAGACCACTTACATGTCCGCGTAAGGCTTTTATAACCCGACGACCGTCATCGAGCGTGGTTCGAAAATGAGCCACACCCGGTGCAGCATCACAATGGAGAATATAATACGGACGGCAACGGTGACGAAGGAGCCAACGATTCAATTCTACAACAACGGCTGGCTCGGTATTCACTCCCTTCAACAGCACCATCTGGTTCCCAAGAACACAACCGGCATCTGCCAGCATATCAAGCGCCCTTCCCGCTTCCGGAGTACACTCCTTGGGATGATTGAAGTGCGTGTGCACATAAAGTGAACGAGAGGTTCGAAGCACAGCACAGAGTTCCTCGTCAATCCGTTGTGGCAACGTGACAGGGTTTCTTGTTCCGATTCGTATAAGATCAAGATGAGGTATGCGACCCAGACGCTCCAAAAGCCGACCAAGAACCTGGTTCGACAACGTGAGCGGATCCCCACCGGAGATCAACACATCATGGATCTTGTCGTTCTGCTCAATATAGCGAATCGCCGCATCAAGTCGTTGTCCGGCAGGAGTTGAACTGGGATCCCCGACTTTCCGCTTCCGCGTACAATGTCGACAATACACGGGGCAATTATGACTCACATATAAGAGCACCCGATCCGGGTACCGATGAACAACACCATCCACCGGGCTATGAGCTTCCTCTGCCAGAGGATCGTCTGACATCCCAGGGTATGTAAGGCATTCATCCAGATGAGGAACCGCCTGACGGCGTATCGGACAATCCGGATCGGTCGGATCCATCAACAACGCGTAATATGGAGTGATCGCCATACGAAACCAGGCTTTGCACTCGCGAATCGCTTCTCGCTCCGACGCCGTAACATCGATCACAGATTCCAACATTTCAAGACCATCGATACGATGGCGCTGTTGCCAACGCCAATCGTTCCAATCGTCGTCTATGACGTCAGCCCATACTCCACGGCCAGTGCTCATTCTACCACCCGGATACTTCCATTCTGTCGTAAAACCGACTCTACGAAATTAGAAACATTATTGAGCCATTGTACGAATTCGTCACCCTCTAACCGCGCTCGTAACTTACGCACAAATTGTCGGGAACGGCGCAGGGGGTCCATTGTCAGGCTCGCATCACCCAGGGCTTCGGTAGAGCGGCGCGCCGTTAGCAAATCCGCCGCAGACTCCAAAACCTCAAGAAATCGCCGCGTGTCCTCTATAGACAGCTGTGTACCCACGGTCGTCAGCTCACCCAACAAGGCTTCATGGCGCGCGTCGAGAGAGAGCAAAACATCCAACATCGCCGGATCCACATCAAAGAATTGATGGGTTCTGGAAACGTTGGTTGTTTCCGTTTTATTGGTAACTACCCACAGCACTAGAAAACTCAGTAAATTTAGGGTGGAGTTGACACTCAAATTCTAAAGATCAATGATCTCCGGGAACTGCGGGCCTTGGCACAGGATTTCGGGATTGTCAACACCCTCAGAATTCAGAGGGTTTTCCACATGAATCCCGTAAAGCATTGAGTTTACTCATCTTTTTTATCCACAAGAGCTAACGTTCTGTGGATAAAGGGTTTTTCACAAAGTGGTATTTTGTAAACGGCGACTACCGAAATTTCTCGGTTTTGCAGAAAACCTCTTGTGTTCAGTACCTTACGTTTCCACAGGCAAAAAATAGCCGATTTTCCCCTGGATTCCCACTGGAATTCATGCTTAAGGTCCGGAGCCGCAAATCTTGGCTGCTTCCTCGGTCCGTCCGAGGGCCTTTTTCAGGTCGCAGCGACGAGCGCGCAACCGCTGATTATCCGGGTAAACCGCGATAGCACGCTCCATTATAACATCCGCATCAGCGAACTTCTGCTGTCCATAGAGAAGTTGGATGAGGTTTCCATATACAAAGATTTTCTGGCTCCCGTGCTTTAGCGCAGTGCGGAAGGCGTGGATTGCCTCATCGCGCTTGTTCAGATTCAATAAGACCGCCCCATAGGCTTCGTGGGATTTCGCTAGTTGCGGTGCAACTCGTACGGCCATCGCACACGCGTTCTCGGCTCTTTGTAGATACTCCCCACGGGTCGGATCATCTCTGGTGAGTGTGCCCTGGTGTTGTAGATATGCCTCACAGGCCGCAATGATAGCCTGCACATCCCCACCGCGACTCTTCGTAAATGCCTCTGCATAGTAGCGCGCCGCGTCTAGAAAGTTCCGAGCTCTACGGGCCAGATCACCCAGTCCGCGTAGAGCAACAACGCTCCCTGGATCATTTCGTAGCGCCTTTTCAAAGGAGGCTTGTGCAGATTCGGGATCGGTTTCAATCATAGACGCGCCCAACATAGTATGCAGGCGAGCGGATCCGGGGGTAGCCTCCAGGGAGGAGCGAGCCAGGGTCTCGGTATCTTTATAGTCTGCAACACGCTCCGCCGTACGTACGCTCCCCAGAACCAAGACCAAGCCCATAGAGGCCACAACCAAACCACGCATAGCGGTTATCCGCGCGGCAACGGCCGGGAGAACACAGGCCAATCCAACACCTAGAAACGCTGTCGGTAGATAGAGTGCTCGCTCGGAAAACAAGATGGTGGAGCAAACTACGACGTTGGAAGATACGCCGTAGACAAGAAGCGCGGCTCCAGACGTAAGCATCACTCGTCTTCGGCCTACAACGAGTGCGCGTAATACAAACAATATAGCCCCAATCAAAAGAACCAGTCCCACAATCCCCAGCAGATCGGTAGAGGATAATCCCCCCTGAAAACCATCACTCAGCTCCACCGAACCGCGGCTATAATCGGCAGATAGGGAGGCCGGCCAGACAAGCAATCGAAGGGTGTGAATCACAAGAATACCGGCGGAGAAGAGACGTGCGCTAAACGAGCTGTCCACCAGAGGGTTGTCGGATGGGGAAATCAGACCGGAAAAGCGGCCATCAAGAGCAGCCATTCGAAGGCCGAGATACACCACAGTGCCCAGCAGAGACAGCCCCACAAGCCAGGGCCGCCAGTTTTCTTTCATTGTGCGTTCCTGGCCTTTTTTTCCTGCAAACCAATCCGCCACCAACGGCGCCGCAAATAATAATGGAGCCAATACGCCCTGCTCTTTTGAAAGCCCTGCAAGGAATCCAAGGGAAACCGCTACTATCCCCAGACCTATCGTCCGGGCTCGCCACCAGAGGGCCAGACCAGCCAATAAAAAGATCGCACAAAGCATCTCCGAGCGATTATTGAGTGGCACTACTGCGTCCACATGAACTGGATGGACAGCGAATAGGAGTGTCGCAACGGTCACAGCCCAGAGGGGTGAACCTAAGATAAGTGCCAACCAGAAGACCAGCGCCGTCGCCCCTGCGTGGAGTACGATATTCAGCCAGCGCTGTAGGTATAGATCTCCAGCAGGAACCAGTCGGTAACTAAGGGTCGTTACGGGGCGATACCCACCGGCCCCCTCCCGGCCCGGCTGACCACCATAGATATTGGTGGAAAAGACGGCCCCAAGGTTCAAGGGGCCCTGCACCACCGGATTCTCAAGAACCACGGCATCATCATCAAGGACCGGCTCTCCATCCAGAGCCTCCAGATGAAGAGTCATCGCCAGACCGATACAAATTAGCAGTCCCAATACCAGGCGCATCAGTCGGGGGTCGGAGGGAACAAACACTATGCCTCCTCCACGCGTCTTTCCATTACAAGAATTACAATACCAAAAAGCAGAATTCCGAGAATGGACGGCCATAACCAGAAGACGGCATCAGCCGCATTCGACCGGGCTTCCATCCAACCGGCGTAATAGACCCCAACCGCGCCGATTCCAAAGCTGAGGATGAATTTCAGCCCGTAACCAACCCCACGCCATCGTGGAGGGATAAATCGCGCAACAAGACTGTTCTCAAAGGGCTGCATACCAAGACTGAAGAATGCGAAACCAGCGGCCGCGACTGGCACCATGAAACCATCGAGCAAGGCCACCCCAAATAAGAACGGAATGCTCAACAGATGAAACAAAATATAGCCACGGACTAGAGGAATACGATCCGCGAGCCGACCACCCACCAATTGGCCAACCGTTCCCACCAATAACGCCACACCAACGAAGACTCCCCCCCAGAGATTGGCCTTCCCAGAGGCAATGGATTTGGCATCCGACAGCAGAGTTTCTCCCAGATGTTTGGGGGCCAACGAATGAAACGCCCGGTACACAAACCCTGCCAGAACCATGGCCAGGGCTAAGACAAGAAAAAGCTTCAGCCGTCCCATAAACCCTGTCGTCACCTCGTCCTGATGACGGCTCGTAGGCGCAACGACCGATTCGTCAAAACGCTGACTGATAAGCAGAAAAAATACGAGAAAGCCAAGAATACCCAGAACACCAAATCCCCAACGCCACCCCGCCAGATAGGACACCAATGCGCCACAAAGAGGAGCGCCGGCTATACCTATATTTCCAAACACTCCCTGTATGCCAATCGCTCGGCCCCTCGCGCGTATATTATTGGAGATCAATGTCATGCCCACCGGATGATAGACACCGGCTCCAATTCCAACACCCAACCACCACCAGGATAGATTTTGTTGATCTCCCCAGAGGGCTGCCCCCAGGGCCGCTATACCGATGGTTCCATTCCCGATTATGAGTAGTGTGCGAGCCGATACACGGGTCGTTACAAAGCCAATAGGAAGCGCGACCAGACCGAACGCCGCATATCCAGGGCCAGAGAGGGCCAGAGCGTCCCTGTAGCTGATATTCAAATCCACGCCAATCGGCACCGCCATCGCTGGAAATAACAACATGGCGAAATGCGCCATAAAATGGGACGCCGACGTTAGTATGAGAATTGTGCGTTCGCGTGGATCCATTATTCGAGACTATCCTAACAACCGTTCACCTGCCACTTCGTGAACTCGACGCGCTGGTCATCAAACCCACCGATCGTTACCACTGGGGTAGAATTCGCTTGAACAGAGTTGTGCGAAACGATGGAAGCTGGTATTCCCGCGCGGCATGCCCCCGTAGCTCAGCAGGATAGAGCCGGGGATTCCTAATCCCTGTGAGCCGGAGGTTCGAATCCTCTCGGGGGTGCCAGTCGAACGCAGATTCCGTAGGTAGAGTTAGACCGAAAATGACCAAGCGTAGTTACTTCACAACCCCGATCTATTACGCCAATGGGCGTCCCCATATCGGACACGCCTATTGCTCGGTGTTAACAGACACATTTCGCAGGTACCACGCTCTATTCGGCTACGAGACACACTTCCTCACAGGAACAGATGAACACGGCCAGAAGGTACAAAAGTCTGCAGAGAACGCGGGTGTCAGCCCTGCAGAATACGTAGATAAAATGTCGCAGGCCTTCCGCGATCTACTCCCGGACCTTCATGTAGAAAACGATGATTTCATTCGGACTACAGAGCCACGTCATACCGAGATCGTACGTGAGGCACTGCAAAGCCTTTACGATAAGGGTGACATCTACCAGAACCAATACGAGGGCTGGTATTCGGAACGGGCCGAACGCTTCTGGACGGAAAAAGATCTGGTGGACCAGAAATGCCCGGAGACAGGAGGTCCTGTCGAGCGCGTGAGCGAGAAGAATTACTTCTTCCGGATGAGCAAATACCAGCCGCAGCTCATCGAGCATCTTGAGAAGAACCGCGACTGGATTGTTCCGGCAAGTCGTTGGCAAGAAGTCCGCTCTTTCCTGGAAAACCCTCTACTGGATTTGTCGATTTCACGTCCGAAATCACGGCTATCGTGGGGTATCCCCCTGCCCTTCGATGAAGATTTCGTGACCTATGTATGGTTCGACGCGCTATTGAATTATTGTTCCGGTATTGGGCTCTACCGCGACGATCAGAGGTTCCAGACCTGGTGGCCCCACGCCAACCACTTCCTGGGGAAAGATATTCTGACTACCCATTCGGTGTATTGGGGCACAATGCTGTTGGCCCTCGACCTACCTCTGCCGAAGCGATTGGTTACAACCGGAATGTGGCTGATTGATAATACGAAGATGAGCAAGTCTCTTGGGAACGTGGTCGACCCCCTCTCCCTTGGAGATAAATACGGCGCAGAGGTGCTTCGCTATTTTCTGATGCGTGACATCGTCATAGGACTCGACGCGTCCTTCAGTGAAGAGGCCGTTGTTCGCCGAAACAACAGCGATCTAGCCAACGACCTGGGTAATTTGCTTCGGCGCACCATAACCCTTGTGGAGCGCGGCTTTGACAGCAAGATCCCTGCTCCAGGCCCAAGTGGTGATGAAGACGCAGAGCTGGAACAGCTCATTAACGCTGTGCCGCGTGTAGTCGAAGAACATATCATGTCCCATCGACTCCACGACGCGATCGAGCAGACCATGCAGGTCGTACGGGCCATGAACCGTTATATCGATCATACGGCACCGTTCAAAGTTGTGAAGGAAGACCCAGCCCGTGCCGGTGAGACCCTACGCCATATCCTTGAAGGGTTGCACGTCGTCGCAAATCTGCTTCACCCCATCATGCCCGAAAAGATGAACGAGCTCTTGTCGAATCTTGGTTGTGCAGGACCGGTAAAGACAGCACAGGAATTACATTACGGCATGCTGGAAGCGGGAACACCGATCAAGGCGGGACCACCACTATTCCCAAGACTGGAATTTGAAGCTCCGCCCGAATCCGAGGCACCGCCGAAAAAAGCAGAAAAGAAGGCGAAACCCACCCCCAAACCCGATCCAGGTGACGGCATGGCCAGTTTTGACGACTTTTTGAAACTACAGCTCGTAACCGCAACGATCGTTACCGCGGAACCCATTGAGGGAGCGGAGAAGCTATTGAAGCTCACCGTTGACGCTGGAGAAGAGAGCACCCGAACTGTCGTGGCAGGTATTGCGAAATCCTATGCTCCCGACGATTTACCAGGAACGTCGATAGTCCTTTTGGCAAACCTCCAACCTCGAAAGATCTTCGGTGTCCTGTCTCAAGGCATGGTGCTTCTCGCAGAATCGGATAATCGCATGGTCTTTGTACAACCCGCCGAGGCATTGCCAACAGGAGCGAAAATCCGTTGACGGAACCATCGCAACGGCAGTTTGTGTCCATGCTCCGAAGCTGGGCTGAAGCACGGAATGAGCCCTCCTGGCTGATCGATCAGCGAACCCATGCGGCGCTGAATATGTCCCCTTCAAGAATTGATGAACTGGGGAACGAAGAGTGGCCAATCCTTCCGACAGGAGCTTCTCTTGGCCGGATCAAACAACCACAGCATCGAGAATTACAAGACCTGGGCGGCACCAGCACACCTCTTCACGCCCCTGAGGCTCTACCGGCCATCGAAGGCTTCGCCAACCCTCTTTTACGACGGTGGTCGACTTCTCTCGCAACTCGCGCCTTAGCTATCTGGGAAGATGGTCTCTTTCTGCATGTGCCCCAACATAAGGAGACGACAATCTCCCTGGATCTCTTTCCTCACCATCTGGGGGAAGCGAATGTTGTGCGCCACGTAATCGTTCTGGAACCGGGTTGTCGTGTGCAGATCATTGAAGGTTGTATCGCACCGCGCTACATCAACCATGGCCCGGAATTGGTCACTGTCGAGTTATTCCTCCATGAAAATTGTTTCGTTGAATACTTCAGCCTGAGCCATCGTACTGGCCAGCATCAACGCAATATTCTCCGCTCTACCTGGGTTGCCAACGGATCACATCTTCGCTTTACGGACTGCACACTGACATCGGACCAGGAACACCACGATTCGCATTTGAATCTGCACGGAAACGATGCATCCGTGGACTGGCATTCCTTTCAATGGGCGCAAGAATCCGGACGGTCGACCCATATGTTTCAAGCGCTTCAGCTCGGTAACCACTCGGAATCGAATATTCAGATTCACAATATGGCGTCAGACCAGGCTTCAAGTCATACCGATTGCCAAGTCGATTTGGAAGCCGTTCAGGGTACTACAACCAGTCGCATCAGCTTAGCCACTCTGTCGACCGATCCCTCAGCAACTGCCACCCACCGCGTGGATGGTCCACAATCCAATGATGAGTTCATATGTGAGGGACAACCCCACCAATCTGTTCATATAGAGAATCCCGAATTGTTGAATACAAAAGTCTCCGACGAGGTCGAAGACTTCGTTCGACCTTCCATCCAACGTCTTCCTCAAGACATCGGTGTAGAACTATCGGAGATTGTCCGACGTGGCCTCTCCGGCCCAATTCGATAAGGATTTCCTGTGGATAGCCCCCTACAGGCTTGAAACGATCTATAGGCCCTGATACCAACAGCCCGGTTCATGTCTGACGAGTCATATGCCAAATAAATATACGATAGGGGAAGAGAAGGATTATCCAAACGGTAGCATCACTCCGTTGGAAATCGCAGGCCAGGACTATGTCGTAGTGCGCGCTGAGGATGGCAGCTTGTCGGTCCTCCGTGACGAATGTAGTCACCTGCAGCTACCGATTTGCGAAGGCCATGTCACTGAAAACCGGCTGGTCTGCCCCTGGCACGGCGCTTCGTTCGACATCTCGACCGGAGCAGCCTTGACCCTGCCCGCCGACGAGCCCATTCCCTGCCTGCGTCATGAACTGACCGATGGTAAGCTCATCGTTCATCTGGAGGAATAGATGCTGGATGGACGAAAAATAAGGGACGACTTCCCCATCTTTGAGAGAAAGATTCGTGGTCGAGACCTGGTCTTCCTGGACACAGCGGCCTCTTCGCAGAAGCCAAACTGCGTTATCGATTCCTTATCGCAGTTCTATCGCGATTCGAACGCCAATGTGCATCGTGGCCTCTACGTGCTGTCCATGGAGGCTACACATAAGCTTGAGCAGTCGCGAAAACATGTCGCGGAGTTCGCCGGCGCCAATCCCGACGAATATTATACGGTTTTCGTACGGGGCACGACCGAAGCGATCAATCTTGTGGCGTGCTCCCACGCGCTACAAAGCCTTGGTAGTGGCGACGAGATTCTGATCACGGAGCTTGAGCATCACGCCAATCTGGTGCCCTGGCAGATGGTGGCAAAACAAACCGGTGCCACACTACGCTACGCACAGATTGATGCCGACGGCCGCCTGGACCTGGACCATTTCTTCGACCAGGTCAATGATAAGACCAAGCTGGTCAGTTTTGTTCACGCCAGTAATGTGCTGGGCACCATCAACCCAGCGAAAGAGATCGTATCGCGCCTCAACGAACGCGGTATTGTCACGATGATCGATGGCGCACAGGCTGTCCCCACGATGCCCGTGAACGTCTCGGACATAGGCTGCAGCGCGTACGCATTTTCCGCCCATAAGATGCTCGGCCCCACCGGTGTGGGTGTTCTCTTCCTGAAGAAAGACCTTGCGGATAATATGGTGCCCTACCAGCTGGGTGGCGGCATGATCTTCAAGGTCAAATATGACACCACCCGCTTTGCCGACCCACCGGAGCGCTTTGAGGCCGGAACACCGGCCTTTGCGGAGATCTCCGCCTTCTCCTCCGCGCTCAGTTATCTGGAAGAGCTCGGCATGGACAATGTGCTGAAGCATGAACAACAGATGGCCTCCTACATGGTGGAGACCCTCGGAAAGATCGAAGGGCTTAAGCTCTTTGGACCGCCAGACGACCACGATCGATTAGCGATCGTCTCCTTTGAACTCGACAATATTCACGCACATGATCTCGGCATGTTCCTCGATTTCCAGGGAATCTGCGTCCGTGTTGGGCATCATTGTGCACAGCCTCTAATGGAAAAGCTGAATACAACGTCGACCACAAGAGCGAGCGCCTACATCTATAATTCCGAAGAGGACATCGACATCCTTGCATCGGCCCTTCGTGAAGCACAGTCCTATTTCTCACGAACTCTGGGTTGATCGTATGCATCGCGAAGGACAACCGGGAACCGAGGTTCATCTGTCGCAACTCTATCGCGACACCATCGTGCGACACGCTAGAAATCCCAAAGGCACCATGCCGATCGGTACAGCGCAGATTCAGCGCGATGGATACAATCCCAAATGCGGTGATGAATTACTCCTCCGATTGCGTCTGAAAGATGGTGACACCGATCCCATCATTGAAGCGGCACAGGTCGAAGTACATGGCTGCACCATCTGTCGCGCCAGTGGAAGCCTGCTTTGGCCTCATCTGACGGGGAGTAGAATCTCCGAGTGCCAGACGAAACTCACTCGTTTTCGGGAAATGTTTACAGACAGCAACCCGGATACGGCGTTACTGGAGGAGGCTGCTATACTACAAAGCGTAGCGGCGTTCCCCGCTCGTATCGATTGCGCTCTTCTACCCTGGACCACGGTCGAAGCAGCATTTCGTGCCTGGTCCAAACCCTGACCCGGTCATCGCTACGGAGTGATCATGTCATCAAATTCGCCATCGCTTCCCACCGCCAGCGACCTCAAATCATCATTGAATGAGGTCATCGACCCCGAACTCGATGTTGGGTTGGTGGATCTCGGGTTGATCTATACAGTGACTGTAGATGAAGACCACGCCGATATAACTATGACCTGGACCAGCTACGCCTGTCCGTACGGCCCACAACTTGTGGCAGCAGTGCGCTCCCATGGTCTTAATGCAGGCTTCCCACGCTGTGATGTCCATGTAACATTTACACCCCCATGGAACCCTCGAACTATGGCGACCCTGGAGGGTAAAATGAAGCTGGGCATGTGGGATGATATGGACACCGATTAGTCCAGATTCAGAACAGCTCCTGCTGTACTTCCACTGGAGCGATACAACGTGGCCCATCGTTCTGAATGCGGTTCACATGATTCGATACCGCGATGGCTTGCACATCTGGTGCTGAGTCACCCTCCAATACCGCGTGGAGAGTATCGGGGGTAGAATTGGTCGTATCCAGCCAGATATCGAAATGTGCTGGGGCTACCATCAAGGGCATACGCCCATGAATCGACTCGATATCTGGGTGAGCCGGCTTTGTGATGATGGTGCAGGATTCCACCACCAGACCATCCCGGCCTTGCCAGCTCTCCCATAAGCCTGCAAACGCCAGAAGTCGATTTTCATTCGACCGGATATGATAGGCTTGTTTGCCCGCCCCCGTGCCCTTCCATTCGTAATAACCAGACGCTGGTATAAGGCATCTCCGGTCCCGAAACGAAGCACGAAAAGACGGCTTCTCCTGTACGGTCTCCACACGCGCGTTGATAAGCTGCGTGTCCATTCTATGGTCTTTTACCCAACGAGGAACCAGGCCCCACTTGAAGGCGTCACAGTGCCGCTGTCCGTCCGGCGTCTTTACGATGCCCAGGACACTCTGGGTTGGTCCAATATTGAACCTTGGCTCGATCTCGTCGAGGCCGTCGACAGCAAAGAACCCTTCCAGATCGTCTGTTTCATGGACCAGCAGAAAACGTCCACACATGATGCTCTCTATTTGAGTTCGACCCCGTCAACGATCCAATTCCCCATGGCATCAAACGCACGGATTCGCACCATACCAGCGCCCGCACCATCCAGATCCCTGAGGTTCACCTGGAACGATTCCTTATCTCCATCGACAATGCCATCCCGAGGTGCGACCTCTCTCCAGATACCATTATCCACGGCCACCTCGACAGCTCGTAGAGAGCTCCCTGCGTCCCGCACCGTGAAGTGAACCTTCTTATCGCGCACCTTGATCTCCGCGACCGACGGAGGATGATTGTCAATAAGCACCGGTTCCGAGATGAGATGGTCGCGTTTCTCTTGACCCGGTGGATTCCCCAGCGCATCGGAGATGCCAACTCGAACCTCGTACCGGCCGTCCGGGAAATCCGCCGATATCCAATCTACGTATAGCCGGGTGGTGCCATCTTTCCCGGTGATTGGAATCCATGCCTGGGTACCGATGCGTCGAACCGACACAAATGCCCGCAGTTTATCGCCGTTCAGATCCTGCACATCGTAGCCGATCCGCTTGATCCCCGTATATCGTTTAGCAGTACTTGATTTGAGCCTCTTCGTCCCTTTCCGAACACTACGACTACGCGAGGGAGTCTTCTTCTTACTGGGACTGGATGATTTCATCACACGGTCTACCACGACTACACGGTGTACGGACGGTGCGAGATTGGGCGAGCGGAACGCGAGTCGTATCGCACGTGCATGGGCTTCCTTACCGCTCAAATCCAGACGATATTGATAGAACCTCTGTGGCGTCACCTTTGGAACTCCGCCGCCAGCCGGAACCTTTACAAATCCGCTCCACGTATCCGCCTGCACTTCATAGGTAGAGCCGGTCCGGACCCACGCTGAGAACCCTTTCCCAACCATATCCACTCGCCCCATCGACGCCATACCACCCGAATCTCGGACCTTGGAATAATACCGTGGCTTGGAGGTGACTGGTCGCAACTCGTAGAGTGCCGCACCACCGGTTGTGGCCACATAGCCCGTACCATCGGGATTCAACAGAATGTCCGAGATCGCTGCCTGTGGCGTATCTATATATAGACTGCTGGCACCTTTCGGATTGAAAAGAAACGCGCGCCCTCGATCGGCAAGGCTGAGAAGAACCGCTACTCCATCCGCACGTTCCATAGAAAGAATCGGTGGCAGACCCGCCAGCTCGGGGCGATTGGTCCCGGAGGAATCCACGAACCATACGGACGATCCTTTCGGTAAAGTCAGAGGGGCGGTAGCGACCACCGGTGAGCCAAATGCACTCCCCGTACTGACGCTCTTAGATTTCTTACTATCGCTTCCTCCTGCCGATTTACTCGGGGCCGGAGCTGTCGTACCAGACTTTCTTGGATTGACGGCCGCATACATCCCCCCTTCGACCGGCTGCAAGCGGCGTACTTCGGTCTTCATGCCCATATCGAGCAGAACTCGTCGCACAGGGATCGAACCATCCTTTGCTACTTTGCCCCCGGACAACTCGAGAACTCTACCGGGGTACGAAGTCGCAGCCCAACGCTTTTTCCCGATCTGCAACGTGTCCATCACATGTTCTGCTTGCAGCGTACCGCTACGGCGCACCTTTCCTTTCGAATCGGCGAACACCAGCCCACCGGGGCTTCCTGTAGAGATAACGACGCCCTTCTTTCCATCGGCTCGAATCGACCAGATATATGTCGCATCCCCGTCATACACCACATGGGATTTTCCCTGGGCGTCAATACGGATTACACGACCGGATGGGGACAAGCCGACCCATAACGCTCCATGGTGCCAGGCCAGGGCCGTCACACCGATATCGTTCTCATGGGTTCCCTTGAAGACCGAGACAAATTTCCCCTTCCGCAGACGCAAAACCTGCCCACTCGCTGTGGTACCGACATAAACGTCTCCACCGCCACGGGCGACCGCTGTAAAGCCATCAATTGGCTTCCCGTCGATCTCGGAGACCATATGCTCCTTGAGCCCTGGCCCCGATAGAATCAAACCGTCATGACTCAGCACCGTTCCTTCGAACGTTCCCTGATCAAAGGACTGGACGCCCTGGTCCACCACAAGCTCGGTTCCTCCGGCCTGCGCGGACACAACGATGCCCATCAATCCAAGACAACTAATAATAACGATAAATTTCTTCACACCCATCTCCCTTATTTCAAAGAGGGTTTTCTAGGAGCTATCTTCACTTTCATGTACGTCTTACCCAACAGGACCCAGGGCACCGTTTTCGAAACCGTCTGAAAGGTCGGATGCGGACCGACCATTACCCTGGAGGCCTTTAAGGCTGCACTGAACGAAGGCGGCGGGCTCGGAAACAATCCTCCCCCACTATC
>MDTE01021621.1_pt1 | contig 21628 bp, 22 predicted proteins | sample 811231 | NCBI WGS metagenome assembly MDTE01 (sample SAMN05326651, study PRJNA326480) | marine metagenome | isolation source: seawater | place: Indian Ocean: Red Sea | collected 2010
GGAAACCGATTGGGGGATCGAACTGCGCACGCGCGACCGCCAGCGCAAGCTGATCTCCAAGATCGACGCGGCGCTGCGGCGCATCGACGAGGGCGAATACGGCTGGTGCGAGGTGACGGGTGATCCGATCGGCCTCAGGCGGCTTATTGCCCGCCCGGTCGCGACGATGACCGTCGAGGCGCAGGAAGCCCACGAACGGAGGGAAAAGATCTCGCGCGACGATTGAACGCGCGATAACGGATTTTTTAGGTCTGTCGCTTAACGTCGCTTGGCGCCGGGACTCGCCCGGAGCCGGGCCTGAACGGAATACGTCAAGGATGCGATGAACGCCATGTCTTCGGTCGAGACGCGCAATGTTGCTCGCGACAGCCTGTTCCTCTTTGCCGAGCTGACCTTCGAGGGTCGGCCGGAGGCGATCCGGGTCAAGGTGCGCAATCTTTCCGCGGGCGGATTGATGGCCGAGGGTGCCGGTATCGCCGTATCGCGTGGAGACCGGCTGAAGTTCAACCTGCGCAATGTCGGTATGGTGAAAGGCAATGTCGCCTGGGTACAGGATGCGCGCTTCGGCGTGTCCTTCGAAAGCGACATCGATCCCAAGGTGGTTCGTGCACCCGTCGGGGCCACGCGGGAAGCGCAAACCGGCGTGCCGGGGGTCGGTGTGGCTTCGGCCTTCTCTCCCGAGGAACGACGCCTTCGCAATCTTTGAACTGTACGGCTGACGTCGGTCCCGCAGGCTGCTAACCGGCAGTCATGCGCCCTTGGTTCCTCGCCTTCCTGTCCGCCTGTCTGGCCGCCTGCGGTACAGGCGCGGACGATGGCATAATCGATGTTGCTTTCATTGCCGAGCCCGAAGATCTGCAGGCCGAGGGTGTGCGGCTGAGCAATGCGGGCCAGCACCTGCGCGCGGCGCTTTCCCCCGGTCTGGTGCGGATCGACTCGCGCGGGGAAGTGGTTCCCGGCGTTGCCGAGCGGTGGATCGTGACCGATGACGGCGCGAGCTATATTTTCCGCATCAACGAATTCGATCTAAGCGATGGTACAAGGCTGACGGCGCAAGTGGTCCGCGACGCCCTTCAGCGTCGGCTGCGTCAGCTCGATGGGACGACGCTCGGCTTCGATCTGGCCAAGATCCGGGACATTCGCGCGATGACCGGTCGTGTCATCGAAATCCGGCTGACCAGTCCGATGCCCGACTTTCTGCAGCTCTTGGCGCAACCCGAACTCGGAATCGGTTTCGGCGAAGGCGGGGCTGGCCTGATGACGCTCGTTACGGCCGGGGATGTGATGGCGCTCAGGCCCCTGCCTCCGGAACGACGCGGATTGCCGGAACAGCCCGGATGGGAAGACATCGTGCGCGAAGTGCGGCTGCATGCTGTCGACGCGGAGCGGGCCGCCGACGGCTTTTCGCAGGGCGATTTCGACCTCGTGCTTGGGGGACGGCTGGCGAACTTGCCGCTGGCGAACACCGGCCCCCTGTCGCGCGGAAATGTTCGCCTGGATGCGGCCATTGGATTGCTTGGCCTCGATGTCCACAATCCTCGGGGTTTTCTCGCCACGAGCGCCAATCGCGAGGCGCTTGCCATGGCCATCGACCGGACCGATCTCATGGCGCCGTTCAATATCGGCGGCTGGATTCCGTCGACCCGGATCGTGCCCGTCGCCCTGTCCGGCGCGCAGGAAACACCTGAAGAGCGATGGGCTGCGCTTACGCTGGAACAGCGGCGCGGCGAGGCAAGCCAGCGGGTTGTGCGGTGGCGTTCGCAAGGCGGGCAGGAAGCGCAGGTGGCCATCCATCTGCCGCCCGGTCCGGGCTCGGACCTGTTGTTCGAAGGGCTGGCCGATGACCTTGCTGCCATCGGTGTGTCCGCCACGCGCGTCGAAACACTGTCGGCCGCCGATCTCGCCCTGCGCGACCGTGTAGCGCGCTATGCCTCGCCGCGCTGGTTCCTCAACCAGTTCAATTGCGGGATTCGGCAGGCGCAGTGCAGCGAAGATGCGGACTACCTGGTCTCGCTCGCGCTCGATGCCCGCGACGGGACCGAGGAGGCTTCCTATCTCCACGAAGCGGAGAACACGCTTCTGGCAACGAATCTTTACATCCCGCTGGGTGCGCCGATCCGCTGGTCGCTGGTACGCGCGGACATCGACGCCTTCAGCGAAAACCCGTGGAACATCCATCCCTTGTTCCCGCTCTCCCGCGCCCCCATCTAGCGGATATGGAAGACCCGAATCGTCCGAGACCCATGGGGATCGACGTGCCTACCGGCACCGATCCGGTTTCGATCCGCAAGCGGATCGAGGCGATGGAACACCTGCTCGAACGCAGCATGGTGGTGCCGGGTACGAATTATCCGATCGGCCTCGACACGATCATCGGGTTTGTACCCGTGGTCGGTGATATCGTGACGGCCGTCATGGGCGCTTACATCGTTTGGGAAGCCAAGAACCTTGGTCTGCCGCGGTGGAAGCTGTGGCGGATGATCGGCAATATTGCGATCGACGGCGCGGTGGGCGCGGTGCCGGTGGTCGGCGACGCGTTCGACGTGGTCTATCGCTCGAACACCAAGAACCTGCGGATCGTGAAGAAGCACCTAGACAAGCATCACCCGCAAACACGGGTGATCGAGGGTTAGGGTAGGGAACTAGTTTCATCGGCGACCAATGCGCGCTAGGGCTGTGCGCATGACATCCGATGTTACCTATTCCAGCTATCTCGATCTTGACCGCATCCTTTCGGCGCAGCACCCGGCGTCCGACGCACATGACGAGATGCTGTTCATCATCGTCCACCAGGCGAGCGAGCTGTGGCTCAAACTGTGTCTGCACGAGCTGATCGAGGCACGCGAATGCATCCGGCAGGACCGGCTGCGGCCTTCGTTCAAGATGCTCGCCCGCGTAGCACGCGCGCAGGGGCAGTTGATTCAAAGCTGGGACGTGCTGAGCACGATGACCCCGCACGACTATTCGACCATCCGCCCGCATCTCGGCGGATCGAGCGGGTTCCAGAGCGCGCAGTACCGCATGATGGAATTCCTGCTTGGCGGGCGCAATCCGGACATGATCACCATGCACGAGGCGACGCCCGAAGTGGCGGAAGCCCTGCGCGAAGAGCTGGCGAAAAAATCGATCTATGCCGAGGCTGTCGCGCTGCTCGCGCGGCGCGGTTTGGCCATTCCGCAAGAGATACTCGAGCGCCCGGTCGGCGAACGATGGACCCACGCGTCCGAGGTCGAGGCAGCCTGGGCCGAGGTCTATCGTGACCCGAAGACATATTGGGACCTTTACGAACTGGCCGAAAAGCTGGTGGATCTCGAATACCACTTCCAGCGCTGGCGCTTCGGCCATCTCAAGACGGTCGAACGGATCATCGGCTTCAAAAAGGGCACCGGCGGAACGCCGGGTGTGCCCTATCTCGCGGGCGTATTGAAAGCGGCGTTCTTTCCCGAATTGCTGAGCGTGAGGACCGCGCTGTGAGTTCCTGGCGGTCCGATCGGCGCATCTGGGATATTTCCCAGACATTGCGCCCCACCAACGAGCAAGGGGGCCTGCCGGTCTGGCCTGGCGATACGCAATTCGCCTTCGAACGAACGTGGACAATGGAGGACGGCTCGCCGGTCAATGTCGGGCGGATGACGATGAGCACCCATTCGGGCACGCATGGCGATGCGCCGCTCCACTATTCGCAGACCGCGCCCGATATCGCGAGTGTCGCGCTCGATCCCTATCTTGGCGAGTGCCTGGTGATCGATGCCACCGACGTGAGCGGTGGAGCGATCTCGGTCGGCGATCTCCCGCATATCGAAAGCGCCGATCGGGTGCTGTTCCGCACCTTCGCCCGCTTTCCACATGACGAATGGGATGGCGACTTCACCGCCATTGATGCCGAAACGATCGAATGGCTCGCATTGCAGGGGGTGAAGCTGGTCGGGACCGATGCGCCCAGTGTCGACCCGCAGGAATCGAACACGATGGACGCCCATAAGGCCGTGCTGAAGCACGATATGCGCATCCTCGAAGGGCTGGTGCTCGATGGCGTATCCGAGGGGCGCTACGAACTGATCGCCTTGCCGCTCAAGATCGCGGGCGGCGATGCCGGCCTCACCCGCGCGATTCTGCGAGAGCTTCCCGATGCTTGAGCGCGCAAGATGTCTCGACGCGGGCGATCCGTTGAAGGAATTTCGGGAGCGCTTCGATGTACCGGAAGGGGTGATTTACCTCGATGGCAATTCCCTTGGCTGCCTTCCCAAAGCGACGCCCGAGCGTCTGGAGCAGGTGGTTCGCGAAGAGTGGGGGCGGGACCTCATCCGGAGCTGGAACTCGGCGGGCTGGATCGATCTTTCCAGCAAGATCGGCACCAAGATCGCACCGTTGATCGGGGCGCGGGCAGACGAAGTCATCGCCTGCGATTCCACCAGCATAAACCTGTTCAAGTTGATCTCCGCCGCGCTTGCCATGCGTCCTGGGAGAAAGGTCGTGCTCAGCGAACCGGGCAACTTCCCGACCGATCTCTACATGATCGAAGGGCTGGAACGGCAGGGTCTTACCGAGCGACGATTGGCCCCGCGCGAAGCATTGGCGGACGCGCTCGACGGGGATGTCGCCCTCCTTCTTCTCACCCATACACACTACAAAACGGGCGAGCTGTTCGACATGGCTGCCCTTACGCAAGCCGCGCATGAAGCGGGCGCGCTGGTGCTGTGGGACCTGTCGCATTCGGGCGGCGCCTTGCCGGTGGATCTGAATGGCTGCGAAGCGGATTTCGCGGTCGGCTGCGGGTACAAATATTTCAATGGCGGCCCTGGCGCGCCGGCCTATGCTTTCGTCGCCGAAAGGCACCTGAAGGCCGCGCGGCAACCGCTGACCGGCTGGATGGGCCATGCCGCCCCCTTTGCCTTCAGCGACGATTACAAGGCAGCGCCCGGCGTGGAAAAACTGCTTTGCGGGACGCCTCCGATCCTCGGCCTCGCCGCCCTAGAAGTCGGCGTCGATCTTGTTGCGGAAATCGGCGTGGACCGGCTATACGAGAAATCGCAGGCCCTGTCCGAGTTCTTTCGCCAGTGCTTGTCGGAACGTGGAGTCGTTCTCGATCTCGTCAGCCCGACCGATCCCGATGCGCGCGGCAGCCAGCTCTCCTTCCGCCACGATGAGGCCTACGCCATCTGCCAGGCGCTGATCGCGCGCGGCGTGATCGGCGATTTCCGCGATCCCGATATCCTGCGCTTCGGCTTCGCCCCCGCCTATCTGCGCTTCGAGGACATGGCGGAGGCCGCAAGGCACCTCGCCGAAGTGCTGGAAACCGGCGAGTGGCAAAAGGCGGGGTTTCGCGAGCGCGCGGCGGTGACGTGATAGGCTAGCCTCATCGTTTACCGCAGCCAATTCTGCAAAACTGGAGTATAAATTATCGCCTCGAACCCATTTATGCTTCACCGTGCTAGGGGTTTTTATGAACTCGCTTCGAGTAGCGATGGGACTATGCGTCAAGAGGAAGCGGCGATGGTGAGCTTCGCATTCGCGACCGAATTGGCCCTAAAGGCTATGAACGATCGCCCAGCCCATGGGCACGATCTAAGTCGATTGTTCACGGCCCTCCCTGAGGCAACTCAGCAGACGCTTGCAGACGAGTACATGCAGGTGCGTGGAGGCTACTTGCCTGACGATCTCGCATCCTGTCGGAACATCTTCATCGAATTGAGATATTACCACGAAAAAAGCGGATACGCTGCTCCCTTCGGCAAACTCAGATTTCTAGCAAAGTTTTTGATAGAGGCCGGCGATAAAGCAGTCCGCGATCGACCAGATCGGGAATTCTTCAGCCTCGAGGAGCATTTCCCAGGCGGACTCAAGCTGCCCGGGCCAAATGTCTCTCGGCACGACTGAAATCTGTTTACGATTCTTCCTACGCCTCCAATTCGATGTCCCAATAGAGCCAGTCCCGCCAGGTTTCGTGAAGGTAGTTCGGCGGGAACTGCTTACCGTGCTGTTGCAATTGCCAATGCGTCGGGCGGATCGGTTTGGTGTAGAGCTGCATCCCGGCCTGCTTGGGCGTGCGGCCGCCCTTCTTCATGTTGCAGGGCGCGCAGGCCGTGGCGATGTTTTCCCATGTGGTTTTGCCGCCGAGGCGCCGCGGGACGACATGATCGAAGGTGAGGTTGTGCATGTCGCCGCAGAACTGGCAGCTGAAGCGGTCGCGCAGGAACACGTTGAAGCGCGTGAAGGCGGGAAACTCGCTCGGTTTCACATATTGCTTCAGCGCGATCACGCTGGGGATCTTCATATCGAGCGAAGGCGAATGCACCTCGCGGTCATAGGTCGAAATCACGTCCACCCGATCGAGGAAGATGGCCTTGATCGCGGTCTGCCAGGGCCACAGGCTCAGCGGGTAATAGGAGAGGGGGGTATAATCGGCATTGAGGACGAGCGAAGGGCACGACTGCAGATTGCGCGTCGGATCTTCCTCGGTACTTCGGAACCTAGCGGCCCGTTCCAGCAGTTCGGCCTTGAACACCTGTGCGTCCCTCCCGATAGCTTCGAGAATGCATTTGCAAGGTAAAGCGTCAAGACTGTTACAGACAGGCTATCCACAGCCTTTCCACCGACTCGCTGCCTTTCACAGCAAGCGGAGCGCGGATGCGGCGGCTGGATCATGGTGATTACACGGTTCGCGCCCAGCCCCAATGGCCCTCTGCATCTCGGCCATGCCTATTCGGCGATCGTCGCGCATGATCTGGCGCGCGAAGCGGGCGGCCGGTTCCTGCTGCGGATCGAGGATATCGACGGACCGCGATCGCGCCCTGAGCTTGCCGACGAGTTTCGCCGCGATCTCGAATGGCTGGGGCTCGAATGGGACGAGGTTCCCGCGCAATCGACCCGGCTGGCAACTTACGACAGGGCCGCAAACGAATTGCTCCGACGCGGCTATCTCTACCCCTGCACCTGTACCCGCGCCGAAATCGAGGCGTTGGAGCCGCGACTGGGTTCGCAGGGGGCGATCTATCCCGGTACCTGCAAGGGGCGCCTGCTCGATCCCGCCAAACCTGCCGCACTGCGGCTCGATGTCGATCGCGCCTTGGCAGAGGCAGGGGAGCTGGTTTGGGTAGACGAGCTCGCGGGGCCACAGATCGCCGATCCGCGCGAGGCGGGCGATGTGGTGATCGTGCGCAAGGATGCGCCGGCGAGCTATCATCTCGCCGCGACGCTCGACGATGCGGCTGACGGGGTGACGCTGGTGACGCGCGGGGCCGATCTGTTTCCCGCAACGCATATACACCGGCTGCTGCAGGCGCTTCTCTGCCTGCCGGTGCCGCGCTGGCATCACCATGGGTTGCTGCTCGATCGGAGCGGGCAGAAGCTCGCCAAGCGCCGCGGATCGGGTGCTTCTGGCCTCGGGCTGGCGGACCGGCGACAGGGCGGGGAGAATGGACTGTTGCTTGCAGAACAACTGCGCTTGCACAGATTTCCGGCTGGTATTTCGCTGCTGAACGCCTAAACCCGCTGGGCTATGACAACATTCCTCACCATCCTTCTCGTCATCATGATGGTCCTCGTGGTGGCTTCGCTGATCCGCGGGATCGTCGCTTTCATGAAGAGCACCAAGATCGATCTGGAAAGCGGGGAACAGACCGACGCGACCGATATGCAGTTGGCGCAGAACAGGATGATGTTCGCCCGCATCAAATATCAGGCTCTGGCGGTCGTGGTGGTCGCGGTGCTCCTCGCCATCGCTAACTGATCCGCAACGCGGCGTGGTCAAGCTCAACAAGATCTACACCCGTACCGGCGACGATGGCACCACGGGCCTGGTCGACGGGTCGCGTCTGCCCAAGCACGATGCGCGCATGGAAGCGATCGGCGCGGTGGACGAAGCCAATTCTGCGGTAGGGCTGGCGGCGGTCGCATGGGCGCAGAGCGCGTTTGCCGAGCCGCTTCATCGCATCCAGAACGATCTGTTCGACCTTGGTGCCGACCTTGCGACACCGGCTGCCGAAGATGACGACTTCGCGCCCTCGGAGATGGTTCTCCGAATTGTTTCCGCGCAGGTCGAATGGCTGGAAAAAGCCATCGACGCGGCCAATGCGCGGCTCGAACCCCTGACCAGCTTCGTCCTGCCCGGCGGGAGCGAAGTCGCGGCGCGCCTCCACTTGGCCCGGGCTGCGGTCCGCCGCGCCGAACGGGCGATGACGGCGATGGCTTCGCAGTCGCTGACCAACCCGCAGGCGCTCGCCTATATCAACCGTCTGTCGGATTATCTCTTCGTGCTTGCCCGCGTGGCAAATGACGACGGGCGCGCCGACGTGAAGTGGATCCCCGGCGCCAACCGGTAGTCGGAATTTGTGCCATCCAGGCCGGCTCCGTCACACCGGCCTCGGTCCGGTGTGACGATCGCAAAAGGGGCGCCGTCTGTGCCGGTCGGTCATGTCTGCCGGAAAGGCGCTGGTATTGTCGCCGCACGCCCGTTAGACCGCGCACTTTGCTGCACATGCGAAGGGAAATCTCGATGAACAAGACGGTCGCCATTATCGGTGCGGGGCAGATGGGTTCCGGCATTGCGCAAACCGTGGCCGCTCACGGCATGGATGTGCTGCTGGCCGATATAAGCCTCGATGTCGCCGAGAAGGCGCATGCGGGCATCGACAAGGCGCTCGGCAAGCTGGTGGGCAAGGGCAAGATCGAGATTGCCGATGCCGAAGCGACACTGAAGCGCATCACGCCAGTTGCCGATTATGCGCCGATGAAGGATGCCAGCCTGATCGTCGAGGCGGCGACCGAAAAGGAAGAGGTCAAGAAGACGATCTTCGGGAAGGCTGGCGAATTCCTCGCCCCCGACGCGATCATGGCCTCCAATACCAGCTCGATCCCGATTACCCGTATGGCCAACTACTCGCCCGATCCGGCGCGTTTTATCGGTTTGCACTTCTTCAACCCGGTCCCGATCATGGGACTGATCGAGGTCATCCCCGGCCTTGCCACGGCGCAGACGACAACCGACAAGACCGTGGCCTTTGCGGAAGGGCTGGGCAAGGAAGTGGTGCTGAGCCAGGACGAGCCCGGCTTCGTCGTCAACCGCATCCTGCTGCCGATGATCAACGAAGCGGTCTTCGTGCTCGGTCAGTCGACCGCCGGGATCGAGGATATCGACAAGGGCTGCCGCCTCGGTCTCAATCATCCGATGGGGCCATTGCAGCTTGCCGATTTCGTCGGGCTCGACACCTGCCTCGACATTATCATGGTGCTTTACAACACCACGGGCGACAGCAAATACCGTCCCGCGCCGCTGCTGGTGAAGTATGTCGAAGCAGGCTGGCTCGGCCGCAAGACCGGCCGCGGGTTCTACGATTATTCGGGCGAAGTGCCGGTCCCGACGCGTTAGTTTGCTCGGCTGACGGCTCGGCTGTTCCATCCCGCTCCCCCTCCCGATCACCCAATCAGGATGATGCTGTGGGTGGCCGGGAGGGGGAGCGGGCTGGAACAGCAAGGTCGGGACGGACGTCACGACCGCACCTATAAAAAGCTCCCGATGGGGGCGAGGGCTGGCACCGAAGTGCCGGACAAGCGACCGGCCCGCATCCAACAAATAACGGAACCCCAGGCCCCCGCTCCCCGTTTCTCCTCCAAAGGAGATATTCGATGAGTACCACCAAGCCCGAGAGCCAGGAAATGCGTCAGTACGGCCTTGCCCCGGAAACGCATAATGATGAGCAGGACGATCACCGTAGCCAGGCGCAGGAAGTCGCCGAGCAGGCGCGGGAGGTGACGTCCGAGACAGGCTCGCCGACCGAGAGCATCAAGAGCGACAGATCGTCGGGCCTGATGGGCGATTCCACGCAGGATACGGTCGATCACATGCGCGACATGGAAAGCTCGGGCCGGATCGACATGGATGCCTATACCGGCGAGCCGAACCACGACGATAATGTCGATAAATACGGCAAGGCGCGCAAACCCGACGGGTTGCGCGGCGACGGTGGCTGATTATTCGATCGAGCCGTCGTTCAGGATCCACAGGCCGGCGGTTAGAACCGCCGAGCCGGTGGCAACCGCATAGGCCATAAGTTTGAAATTCGGAGTCGAGATTGCTTCGAATTCATGCGGATCGAGCCGGGCGAGCGTTTTGCAGGCGCGTCGCTCGGCGGTGATGGCCAGCCAGCCGCCGCCCACGATGAAAACCGTGGCGATGGCTCTGGCTAGCCAAGGCGGCTCGAAATCTCCAAAAACAGCGCGAAAGCCGAGGCCGATGCCGATTGCGGCAAAGGCCGTCCGCATCCAGCCTGCAAAGGTGCGCTCCATCGCCATGATGTTGCGATCTTCGGCAAGGTCGGTGCGAAATTCCGCCCATTGCGTCGATTTATCGGGGCTATCCGGGGGATCGTCCTGCGCCATGACGTGTCAATGGGCGAAAGGCCGCGCCGGTTCCGGCGTTATCTATCGCACCTCTTCCGCAATGACAGGTTCTTCATCCGGCGCGGCCCTGGGGGCTCGTCCGTTAGGTGGTCCCACCATGGGCATGGCGTCGCCGGTCAAATGGCTGTGGTCGATCGTTTCTGGCTCGAATGGCTGGGGGTTGGCCGGACCGGTGGTGTCATTTTCGGCATACCAGGTGGACAGCGCCTGGTCGTTGCGGTGTACTTGCCGGGTTCCAGGCCTGGGCCATTGATCCCCGCTTGCGGGCTGCGCCCCCGCAGCCCGGCCCTCAATGGGCGGCGCGTCGCCCAGTTGGCCGATCACGCCGGGATCGTCTTCCCCGCCAATCAGTAGCGCCACGGCCACCAGAAACGCGCCAACCAAGGCCAGCTTCTTGACCAGTCCGGGAGGAAATTCCTGATCCATGGCCGCAGATCGTAGCGGATGGGGGTTAAGCGTCTGTTGCTGCGGCTTGCGCCTTCAAGGCATACAGCGTTTCGAGCGCCTCTCGCGGCGAAAGTGAATCGACATCGATTGCCTCCACCGCCGCATGTAGCGGATCCTCCTCGGCCTCTTCCATCTGCGCAGTGACCGCGAAGAGCGGCAGTTCGCCAAGGCCCGCCGCGAGCCCGCCGGTAGCCTCGCGGCCTTTCTCGAGCTTGTCGAGCACCGCCTTGGCGCGTTTGATAACCGGCGCGGGTACGCCCGCCAGCTTCGCGACCGACAGGCCGTAGCTGCGGTCCGCCGCGCCCCTGGCCAGTTCGTGCAGAAGCACCAGATCGCCCTTCCATTCGCGCGCACGGACATGGTGCAGGCTCAGCGCATCGCAGCTGTCGGCGAGGCGGCTGAGTTCGTGATAGTGCGTCGCGAACAGGCAGCGGCACCGCAGTTGCTCGTGCACCGCTTCGACCACCGCCCAGGCCAGCGCCATCCCGTCATAGGTCGAGGTGCCGCGCCCGACTTCGTCGAGAATGACGAAGCTACGCTCTGTCGCCTGCGAAAGGATCGCTGCGGTTTCGACCATCTCCACCATGAAGGTCGAGCGGCCGCGCGCAAGGTTGTCGCTCGCGCCCACCCGGCTGAACAGGCGATCGGCTAGCCCGATCCGCGCTTTGGTCGCGGGCACGAAGCTTCCCGCCTGAGCGAGCAGCATGATCAAGGCATTCTGCCGCAGAAAGGTAGATTTGCCGCCCATGTTCGGGCCGCCGATCAGCCATAGCCGGTCGTCGGAGGCGAGCTTGCAGTCGTTGGCGACGAAGCGTTCGCCGGTTTTGGCCAGCGCCTGTTCGACCACCGGGTGCCGTCCGCCGCTGACCTCAAGGCAAGGCTCGTCGAGGATTTCGGGTCGAGCCCAGTCGCCTTCGGCTGCGCGTTCGGCGAGCGCTGCGGATACGTCGATCCGCGCCAGCGCAGCGGCCGTTGCGGCGATAGCCTCGCGTGCGTCGACCACTTCGCCGACAAGGCGGTCGAAATGCGCCTCTTCGGCCGCCAGCGCATGCGCCCCGGCCTCCGCGATCCGCGCGGCCTCTTCATGCAGGCCGACCGAGTTGAACCGCACCGCGCCCGCCATGGTCTGGCGGTGGGTAAAGCCGCTATCCGCCGCCATCAGCTTGTCGCCGTGCTTGGCCGGTACTTCGATGAAATAGCCGAGCACCTTGTTGTGCTTGATCTTGAGAGAGGGGGTCTTGGTCTCCTCGCGATATTTTGCTTCCAGCGCGGCGATCGCCTTGCGCGCATTGCCGCTGGTTTCGCGCAAGGCATCGAGCGAATGGTCGTAGCCGCTGGCGATGAAACCGCCCTGGCTGCGCTCGGTCGGCGGAGAGGGGACCAGCGCGCGCGCCAGATGATCGACCAGCGCGGCATGACCGCCCAAAGCATCGCTCATCCGCGCAAGCAGTGCAGGCCGGTCGCTGCTGGCCGCCAGCATGTCCCGCACGCGCCGCGCTTCGGCCAGACCGTCGCGGATCTGCCCGAGATCGCGCGGGCTGCTCCGCCCAGCCACCAGCCTGCCGAGTGCACGGCCGATGTCGGGCGCCTGTCGCAGGACGGCTCGCAGATCCGCTCGCAGCAGCGGGTCGGCGTAAAAGTGCTGCACGCTGGCGAGACGTTCTTCGATCGCGCCGCGCTCGGCGAGCGGGGCGGCAAGGTCCTCGGCCAGTTGGCGCGCGCCGGCCCCGGTGGAGCAGCGATCAATGCAGGCGATCAAGCTGCCTGTCCGCCCGCCGCTTTGCGCCTCGAGTATTTCGAGGCTGGTGCGTGTCGTCGCATCCATCGCCAGATGCGCGCCCGATCCGCGCGCCACCGGCGGCAGTAGGAAAGGCAGCGTGCCGCGCCCGGCATGATCGAGATAGGCAATCAGCCCGGCCACCGCCGCGAGCATCGGCCGGGTGAAGGTGCCCAGCCCGTCGAGTGTTGCGATCCCGTGAATGTTCTTGAGGCGTGTTTCGCCATCCTCGCTACGGAAATCCGCGCGTGGCCGTGCGATCACTTCGGGCGGGGCGGCGTCCCAGTCCTCGGGGGCAACAACCTCGCTTGCTCCCAGACGCGCGAGCGCCGCATCGAGCGCCTGCGGATCGCATTCCTCGAGCTCCATTCGCCCGGTCGAGATGTCGCACGCCGCCAGTCCGACGCCGTCGCGCACCGGTGCCACTGCTACCAGCAGGTTGGCGCGGCGCGGTTCGAGCAGCGCTTCCTCGGTCAGCGTGCCGGCAGTAACGAAGCGCACGATATCGCGCGCGACAAGCGCCTTGGATACCGGCGTGCCTTCGCGTTTGGCGCGTTCCTTTGCCTGCTCGGGCGTCTCCGTCTGTTCGGCGATCGCGACCCGGCAGCCGCCCTTGATCAGCCGGGCGAGATAGCCTTCGGCCGAATGGACCGGGACACCGCACATCGGGACCGGTTCGCCATCGTGCTCGCCCCGCGTGGTCAGCGCGATGTCGAGCACGCCCGCGGCCACCTTGGCATCCTCGAAGAACAGCTCGAAGAAATCGCCCATGCGGTAGAACAGCAGTGCATCGCCTGCCTCGCGCTTGAGCGCCAGATATTGCTGCATCATCGGAGTGGGCTTGCCGGGCATGGGAGGGGCCTAGCGAGCATGGCGGTGATTCGGGAGTCGGGCTACCACTCCTTTCCCCTATGACTTCGCCGCCCGAACGGTTAGGGGCAGCAACGCAAGACAAGGGGACGCCGATGGCCGACGAGAAATCCGCATTCACCACCCGCGAAGCGCTGTTCTACCACGAGACGATTCGTCCCGGTAAGATCGAGATCATCGCCAGCAAGCCCATGGCGAGCCAGCGCGATCTCAGCCTGGCCTATTCGCCCGGCGTGGCCGCCCCGGTGGAAGCGATTGCGGCAAACCCCAAGGATGCGGCCCGTTACACCGCGCGCTCGAACCTCGTCGCGGTCATTTCCAATGGCACCGCCATCCTTGGCCTGGGCAATCTCGGCGCGCTGGCCTCGAAGCCGGTGATGGAAGGCAAGGCAGTGCTGTTCAAGCGCTTCGCCGATGTCGATTCAATCGACATCGAACTCGATACCGAGGACCCGGAAAAGTTTATCGAAGCCGTCGCGCTGATGGAGCCGACCTTCGGTGGCATAAATCTGGAAGACATCGCCGCGCCCGAATGCTTCATCATCGAACAGGCGCTGCGCGAGCGGATGAACATTCCGGTCATGCATGACGATCAGCACGGCACCGCGATCATCGCCGCGGCGGGCCTTATCAATGCCTGCCATCTGACTGGACGCGAGCTCAAGGACTGCAGGATGGTGGTGAACGGGGCGGGTGCTAGCGCGCTGGCCTGTACCGCACTGATCAAGGCGATCGGCGTGCCGCACGAGAACGTAATCGTCTGCGACCGATCGGGCCCGATCACGCCGGGGCGCGCGGACGTCGACCAGTGGAAAAGCGCGCATGCAGTCGAAACCACGGCCACCAATCTTGAAGAAGCGCTCAAGGGGGCCGATATCTTTCTTGGCCTGTCGGCGGCGGGTGCGCTCAAGCCCGAATGGGTCGAGCATATGGCCGACAGGCCGATCATCTTCGCCATGGCCAACCCGGTGCCCGAGATCATGCCCGAAGATGCCAAGGCGGTCCGGCCCGATGCGATCATCGCGACCGGCCGCAGCGACTATCCCAACCAGGTCAACAATGTGCTGGGCTTCCCTTTCATTTTTCGCGGCGCGCTCGATGTGCAGGCGACCGCGATCAATGAGGAGATGAAAGTGGCGGCGGCGCGTGCCATCGCCGAACTGGCGCGCGAGCGCGTGCCCGAGGAAGTGGCTGCCGCTTACGGAGTCACGCATCAATTCGGCGAGGAGTACATCATCCCGGCCCCGTTCGACCCGCGCCTGATGGAAGTCGTATCCAGCGCGGTGGCGAAAGCGGCCATGGAAACGGGAGTCGCGCAGGCACCGATCGAGGATTTCGAGGAATACCGCCACCAATTGAAGGCGCGTCTCAATCCGACGACCGCTGCCCTGACCAATATCTACGAACAGGCTAAGGCCAATCCCAAGCGGATGGTCTTCGCCGAAGCGGAAGAGGATGTGGTGCTGCGCGCCGCAGTCCAGTTCCGCGACTTCGGCTATGGAGAACCGATTCTCGTCGGTCGGACGGAAAAGGTGCGCGAGAAGCTGGCCGAACTTGCCGTCGACGATCCCGACGACTGGATCGTCGAAAACTCCGCCCTGTCGGACAAGGTCCCGGCCATGGTCGATTTCCTTTACAAGCGGCTGCAGCGGCGCGGCTATACCGAACGCGATGTGGCCCGCATGGTCAATCAGGAGCGTAACGTTTTCGCCGCGCTGCTCGTCGCGCTGGGACATGGCGATGGCATGATCTCGGGTCTGACCCGTACCTTCAGCCAGACCGCACGCGAGGTCGGGAGAGTGCTCGATCCGGCTCCCGGTGCAGTACCCTTCGGCGTCCATATGATGATCGGCAAAAACACCACCGTGTTCCTGGCCGATACCACGATCAATGAACGCCCCACCGCCGAACAGCTCGCGCATATCGCCAAGGAAACCGCCGCCGTCGCGCGCCGCATGGGCCACGAACCACGCGTTGCCTTCCTGTCCTTCTCGACCTTCGGCAACCCCAGCGGGCAGTGGCTCGACAATATCCGCGATGCGGTGGCGATTCTCGACGCCGAGGAACCGGGCTTCGAATATGAAGGCGAAATGGCGCCCGACGTCGCGCTCAATCCGACAGTGATGAAGCTCTACCCCTTCAGCCGTCTGTCCGGACCGGCCAATGTGCTGGTGATGCCTGGCCTGCAATCGGCCAACCTGTCCGCAAAGCTGCTGCGCGAACTGGCGGGAGAAACCACGGTCGGCCCGATGATGATCGGCATGGAAAAACCCGTCCAGATCGCCCCGATGACGGCGATCGCGCCGGACGTGCTGACCTTGGCGGTGTTGGCGAGTGCGGGCGTGGTGGGCTGACGGGCCGAGCTCCGCGAGAGCTTCGATTTCGCCGCGTGGCGACGGAACGGAGCCAGGCGCTTTGTGCGGGGTAAATCCTGCCCGCCGACTTGCTCCGTTGCAAGCAGAGTATACGGCCCACTCCGGACTGGCCCCATTACGGATTTTCCCGCGTAAGGTGGCTTGCGAGTCGGCGCATTTTCGGGCCGAGAACGAGGTTGGTCAGCGGAACCAGAATTCCGGTCAAAATCAACGTCTGCACGCCCAGTGGCAGGGGGTGGGCCAAGCCGGAAAGCAGGATCAGCAAGCACGTCACGAGCGGCCATACGATCAGCCAAACCAGCAGAAGATGGAGGAGGACGGTTTTCACGAACCGGCCTTTGCCGAAGACATGGCTCGGTTCAGGATCGAGAAATAGCCCGGCATGATCTCGGCAAGTTTCGCCTGGCCTGCCGCGGTAAGGGAAATCTCGCGCGATCGGGCATCATCAGAACTGGACGCGATGCTGATGAGCTTCGCGGATTCCAGGCTGCGCAGCACTCTCGTTACGACGGGTTTCGACACATCCAGCCGATCGGCGACCTCCCCCGCCATCAGCGATGAACGATCCGGTTCACGATCGATGACGACCAGAGTGAGAAAGCGCAATTGCGAGAAGCCATGGTCCGCGAAATACGCTTCCAGATCGCGGATCAGGAGACTTGCCCTACGCATCAGATCGAGCGCGTCCATGACGTTGCCGACATCGACGCCCTCGAACCGGTCGGAATAGCCTTCGACCATCTGCCGACTGGGCAAGTCCTTGAGAAAAAACATCGTACTAGGCCACCGGGTGGAGCCGAAGTATCTCCGGCTCCTCGGCGAGCCAGCGTTCATATGCCTTGAAAACCGCAACGGTATATGGCTGCTCGTGATGGGCTTTCAGAGCCGCTTCATCCTCCCATTCCTCATAGAGATGCAGGGTCCCGGTTTCGACATTCTCGCTCAACCGGAATTCGATACAGCCCGGCTCCGCGCGCGTTTGCTCGATTATGCCGCACACAGCTTTGCGCGCAGCGTCGAAATATTCGGGATGCGGCGTAATCCGCGCGATGATATTCAGTTGCGCCATTCCGAGGCTCCTTTAGTTAGCATGATAACTATATAGAGCCATGCTCTGCGTCAAGGCTGTAAATGCCGGGTGGTCCGATAGCCTTTCGCAAGCTTGCCCGCTTATCGCCCTGGCCGCCACCGTTTACATGCTCCAGCCTGATGTATATACATAATTTTGTCGAGGAAGCTCTATCGAAGGGCGGGTACGCCGAGGTACTTCGCCATGAGGCAGCGCTTGGGGGTGGCTAGTGGGCGAGTGCCGGAGGGGGGCAGCGATGATTGGTTCGCGGTCCGGGGTGCTGTCCCCAGTTCCTTCATGCTCAACCGGTTCAAATCCAAGGTCTATGGATGCTTGGCTTCGCGTTTGCCGCGCGGGTTGCGGGGGCGCCGCCGAGATGCAGAATGGCCATCATTGCGGACGCGGGACGATTGAGCGAGAACCCCCGAACGATTTGTGGAGATTACTCGTATGACCTCCCTTCACGAGCGGATCCGCTCCGACATCGAGAACCGCATAATGAGCGGTGATCTGGCTCCGGGCGACCGGTTGCCGATCGAAGCCAAGCTGATGGAGCAATATGGGTGCTCCCGCATGACGGTAAACAAGGCGATATCCGCTCTTGCTGCGACGGGTCTGGTCGAACGGCGCCGCAAGGCCGGTAGTTTTGTGGCCCGGCCTCAGGCCCATGCAATGGTTCTGGACATTCCCGATCTTGCAGAGGAAGTGCGCGGGCGCGACCAGGAGTACCGTTTCCGGCTTATCCATCGCGAGGCGGCCCAGGCAGAGGCGCTCGACCTAGGGCCGGTGCACCAATTTGGCATAGCGCCAATTTCGGGTCCTTCCTTGCTGACGATCGGTGTTCATATGGCTGATGGGTACCCTTTCGCTTATGAGAGCAGGGTGGTGAGTCTGACGGCGGTTCCTGAAATCGAGGACGCGGCATTCGATCCGGAATCTCCGGGAAGCTGGCTTCTCCAACACGTCCCCTGGACCGAAGCCGAAACCAATATCTCGGCAACGGGTGCGACCGAGCGAGAGGCCTGCAGCCTGAAGATCACTCCGGGCGCACCGTGTCTGGTCCTAGCGCGTAGAACTTGGCGAGGCAAAGAGCACATAACCGCAGTGCGCCAACTCTTCGTCGGCGAGTCTTACAGCCTTGACGCCCGATTCGGCTCCGCTCGGAAATAATGTTTCGTAAAGTCGATAATTAATTTCCGACAAGAGCAAGGATTCTGGACCCGTATCGGAAAAATCCCTATATGAATCAGTGCTTTATGATGTTTTTGATGTATATACAAAAAGTCATTGACTGAGATCGGCAGTGTCTCCACTCTCCTGGAAATTCAATTTAGGAGGGTAAGTTCGATGCGTTGCAAGAGCATTTTAATCGGAACCAGTGTGCTCGCGGTGGCGATCTCGAGCCCGGTCGCGGCGCAGGATGCCGCGGACGAAGCCGCGACCGAAGCGAGCGGCGCGGACATATCCGCCGAGCCGGATGCATCCAATGCTATCCTCGTAACCGGATCGAGAATTCGCCGTGCGGATATCGAAGGTGTTGGGCCGACGACCGTCGTTGGCGTGGAAGAAATGGAAAACACCGGCATCGTGAATGTCGAGACGCTTCTGCAGCGGCTTCCCGCCAATGCGGGCTTCGCCGGCAATCAGACCTCGGCCTACTGGACCGGCAATGGCTACGGCACCGCTCAGGTCAACCTGCGTGGTTTGGGCATCAAGCGCACGCTGGTGTTGCTCAATGGACGACGCCTGGTCGCTGGCGGGACGGGTGCCAATTCCTCGCCCGACCTCAACATGATACCGGTCAACATGCTGGCTCGCACCGAGGTGCTCAAGGATGGCGCCTCCGCAGTCTATGGTGCGGACGCAATGGCGGGCGTCGTGAACATGATTACCCGTACGGATTTCGAGGGTATCAGAGTCGGCGGGCGTTACGGCATCACCGAACAGGGCGACGGCGCAGATGCTTCCATCGATGTTCTGGCGGGCTGGCGTACGGACACTGCGGGAATCATGGTCGCGGCCAATTATCAGAACACCGATCCGGTCAGCATGTTCAGCCGGGCACCGTGTTCGCTTGCCGAAACAACGCCGGGCTCTCTTTCCTGCGTGAACAGTTCCTCCACCATCGGTGGGCGGGCCGTGCTTCCCAATGGCCAGCAGATCAACTTCAATCAGGTTTTGGGTGGCGACGGGGACTTCTATGAACCCTACGATCCGGCCAAGCACAATTACAATTCCGCCCTTACGCTGAATGCGGTCAGTCCAATCGAGCGGTGGAGTATCGGTGTGTTCGGCGATGTCGAACTGGGTGACGCAGCCGAGGCCTTCGGCGAATTCCTCTATACCAAACGCAAAAGCAACCAGATCGCGACGCCGGGTACTCTGCGCAATCTGGCCATCCCGGCCAGCTTCCCCAGCAACCCTACGGGCGAGGATCTGGTCGTCATCCGGCGCCGTCTGGCGGAAGCCGGTCCCCGTCAGTTTTTCCAGGATTCCGAGACTTGGCAGGCAACCGGCGGGCTACGCGGTGACTTAGCCAATGCCTGGCACTGGGAAGCTGCCGTAAGCTGGGGAAAGAACACCGCCATCGACGGTTCGACCAATGTCGCCAATCTCGAGCGGGTGGGGAATGCAATCGATCCCGCGACCTGCGGCTCTAACGGTATCCCTTGCGCCGACTTCCTGGGTTTCGGGGACCTTACCCCGGAAGTTCTCGACTACATTTTGTTCACGTCGCGAGACAGGGGCGGAAACGAACTCGTCAGCGCCACTCTGGATCTCACCGGGGACCTCTTCACGCTTCCTGCCGGGGCGGTATCGTTTGCGACGGGTATAGCTTATCGTGAAGAGAAGGGCTGGAGGGATCCCGATCCCCTGACCGTCGCCGGTATCGCGAACACCAATCAACAGGACCCGATCTCCGGGAAAAGCAAGGCCAAGGAAGCCTATCTGGAATTGTCGGTTCCGGTCTTCTCAGGCGCTGCATTTGCGGAGGCCTTGACCGTCAATGGCGCGCTGCGGGTATCCGATTACGATCTCTTCGGTACGGATTGGAACTACAAGCTGGGTGCCGATTGGGAGGTGTTCGATGGTTTGCGTTTTCGTACCACCTACGGGACAGGCTTTCGAATCCCCAACGTGCCGGAATTGTTCGGCGGCGTTTCCGAAGGCAATCTGACGACCACCGATCCATGCAGCAATTACAGCACCAGCGGCAATGCGACGCTTATCGCGAATTGTCAGGCCACCGGCGTGCCGGCGGGATATGTCCAGCTCGGCAATACCATTCTGACCACGGTCGGGGGCAACCCGGATCTCCAGCCTGAAAGCTCCACGACCTGGACCATAGGTGCGGTCGTGCAGCCGAGAAATCAGATCCCGGGCCTTTCTCTGACGGTCGACTGGTTCGAGATCGATATCGAGGACGCAATCCGCGCCATTCCCGGTTCGACCAAGCTGGCAGTCTGCTACGCCAGCCCCAATCTGAGCAGCGAGTTTTGCGATGATTTCAAGCGAAGCACGCTGACCGGCGAAGTCACGGAGCTGTCCGCCCAGCCTATCAATACCGGCCTGGAGAAGATGAGCGGGCTCGACGTCGGCATGTTGTATAATCGATCAATCGGCTCGTTCGACGTATCCCTTAATTTGAACGTTACCTGGCTGAACGAATATACGGTCTACCCCTTCGAAGGCGGTGCTCCTATCCAGTTCGATGGCTTTATCGGTGGGGGTAATGGCGGTTATCCAGAGTGGCGTGGCTATGGCACTCTCACCATCGAAAACGGCCCGATCGGCGCAACCTGGTCCACTCAGTGGATCGGTTCTGCCACCGATTTTAACGCCAGCCCCGGCGACATCGGCTATTCGACGCCGGACGTATTCTATCACAATCTGCAGGTGCGTTTCGACGTGAATGACCGGACCAGCTTCCGCCTGGGGGTCGACAATCTCTTCGATCGTGATGCTCCCTATATCCAGAGCTTCACTGACGCCAATACCGATACCATGACCTATGATCTCATGGGCCGCCGCTTCTATGTCGGTTTCCAGACCGGCTTCTGATCGGACCCACCATGAAAATCAGATGGCCACTCTTCGTTCGGCGCTTCCACAAATGGCTGGCACTGATCATTGGGTTGCAGGTGGTATTTTGGACGGCGACCGGGTTTTACATGGTCGTCGTCCATATAGACCGGATCCACGGCGATCATTTAATCAAGCCGGCACCCGCACAGGTGTTGGATGTAGAACGGATGGTTTCACCCGAGGATGCGCTGCGTCGCTATCCGGGGGCTACGGAAATGCGGAGTTCGTCTCTGTTAGGCCGGACGGTGTGGGAAATCTCCGGGCCGTCAGGGATGAAGCTGGTGGATGCGGGGACGGGGGAAGTGCTTCGTCCCGTCACCCGCGACGAGGCCGCCGCGGTCGCTCGCGAAATCTATGCGTTCGACGAACCCATCCGTTCGGTCGAGCTGCTTACCAGCGCCCCGATGGAAATGCAGGGCCGCAAGCCACCCTACTGGCAGGTGGTATTCGACCGCTGGGACAGTCCCGCCTTCTATATCTCGCCGGAATCCGGCGCACTCATTTCACGTCGGCATTCGCTTTGGCGGATCTTCGACTTTGCCTGGATGCTGCACATCATGGACTATGACGAACGCAGCGACATCAACAATCCGCTCCTTCGGATCA
>MDTE01096441.1_pt1 | contig 21625 bp, 20 predicted proteins | sample 811231 | NCBI WGS metagenome assembly MDTE01 (sample SAMN05326651, study PRJNA326480) | marine metagenome | isolation source: seawater | place: Indian Ocean: Red Sea | collected 2010
AAAAAAAAAAAGTGTCAAACTAGGTACAATTAAGTTTTTTAAGTATCTTTTTAAATACAAACCAGACATAGTTATGTCATCAATAATTCATCTTAATATAGCGATGGCTGTTTTAAAGATATTTTTTCCTAAAAGAACGAAATTAATTTGTCGGAATAGTAATTTGTATTCAGAAATTATAAAATTAACAAAGTATCCAAATTTAACAAATTATCTTTATAAGTTATTTTATAAAAATTTTGATTTTTATATTTTTATAAGTAGAGAGCAAAAAAATGATTTTCTAAATCTTTTTCCTGTTCCTAATCAAAAAACTAAAGTAATAAATAATCCATTGAATTTTTCTGAAATAATTTTGAAATCTAATGATAAATACGAAGAAGATTTATTTATAAAAGATGGATTTAATTTTGTAGTGTGCGGAAGCATTAAATACCAAAAAGGTATAGATATTTTAATCGACGCTGTGAATAATTTAAAGGAAAAAAAATTTAAAGTCTTAATTCTAGGTGGTGGTTTTAAGGCAAGAATAAATGAAATGAAAAATAAAATTTATAATCTAAGTTTAGAAAAAAAAATTGTTATGGTTGGAAGGGTCGAAAACGTATTTCCCTATTTTAAAAGATCAGATGCAATTATTATTCCATCAAGATTTGAGGGATGTTGTAATGTTCTTATTGAGGCATTATGTCTTAAGAAACCAATTATATGTACACCTGCACCAGGTTTGGCAAAAGAATTAATTGAAAATGCCAAAGGTGTATTTATGTCTAGCAAGATTAATAGTGATTCATTATCACTCGAAATAAAAAATTTTTTAAATAATAAAACTAAAGAGTCTTTTTCAGAAAAAATTTATAAAGCAAACATAGATTATGGTATTAAAGAATACGAAAATGTTTTTTTAAATCTTTAAATTCTTTTAAGATACACATATCTCAATAATCTAGGAATATTCAAAACCAAATCAATACCTTTTTGAAAATCAGTATTTTTGTAAATATGCCTTTCGTAACCATCTGAAATAATTTTTCTTTTTGAAATTAAGCCTTTGTCAATAAAAATTTTTTGACTAATGCCACCAGCCGAAATAACTGTTTGAAATATATGGGTTGTTTCAAATTTTTTTAAAATATTTCTAAATTTTTTAATATTATAATATTCTGAGTGAACCTCAAATAGAATATCTAAATTTAAAAATTTATCTAAATGTAAAGTTAAATTTTCTAGTACTTCTACTTCATGTCCCTCTATATCCATTCTAATTAATTTAAATTTTTTTAAATTCTCTGACCCTATCTCATTGATCAAGTAATCAAAATTAATAGTGTTTATTATTTCATGTTCACTTTCTTCGTCTTTTGGAATTTCAACTTTTGATAAATTTGTCTTAGTTTCTCTTTTTATGTAAGCTTCTGCATTATTATTACTTAAAGCAGCAAAGTAGATTTCTTTTTTACAAGATAATTCGTTAAAGTTTTTTTTTAAAACTAAGTGGTTTCGTTTGTCTGGTTCTATACAAATTATTTTTCCATTATCTCCAATTAAATTATTTATATATTTAGCATAACCTCCAATATTTGAACCACAATCAATCACATAATCACCTTTTTTGATATTTTCAAAGATTAAAAGGTGTTTGTCTTGCTCTCTTATTCCCCAAATTGCATATGATTTTGAGATACCATCGTTTATTGTATCGAGATAAATTTCTCCAATCAAAGTTTTAAATTTTGCATATTTTATTTTTAATATTTTAAAGAAATAAAATTTAAATAAATTTTTTAACGTTACTGATCTTCTATTGAAATCAATCATTGAATTTATTTTCTAAATTTTTTATCCAAGAGTTATTATAGTTATACGATTTATCATCCACTATCAAATCATAAGATGGTTTTCCCATAATCAGTTTGTTATATTTCACACCCCATAGCTTGAGTTGCTTTTTAGTTAAAGGTAATAAATTTTTTTTTACTTTATTTAAATTTCCATTAAATCTTCCCATACCTCTTGCTGTGAAAATTATAATATTATATTTTTTATATAGCTGATTGATCTTATTAATAGCTCTTTTGTTAGGTGTTGATTTGCTATATTCATTTTTTTTATTTGTTTTGCAAATTACATTATCTAAATCAAAGCATAAAGTTTTTTCATTTTTCATAATATATAATTTGAGAACCGTTTGACTCTGGCTTAATCTTGAGGGAAACAAAATTATGTTTTTTTATAATTTTTTCATGATTTTTTCCTGAAACATATATAAATCCGCCCCCACCAGCACCCAACAATTTAAAACTATGTTTTTTAAAGTTAAATTTATTAATAATATTATCTATTTTTCTATTAGAAATCTTATTTGAAAGATTTTTTTTTAATAGCCAAGAATGGTTTAAAAAATACCTAAAATTTTTAATTTTGAAGCTATTAGATTCTATATTTTTTTCTAATTTTTTAGTGAATTCTAACATTTTTTTTAAGTTATCATAATTTAACTGAATTCTTTTTTTTTGATCAGATAAAATTTTTGAACTTTTTTTAAATTTTCCAGTCCAGATCAAAGAGCATTTATTTATTAGATTATTAATAATTTTCTTATTTTTTATTGTTTTTACCTTGACAGACCCGTTTTTATTAAATGAAATTATATTACAACCACCTAAGGCACATGCATATTGGTCTTGTTTACCAATTGGACTTTTTAAAACATCTATTTCTATTTTAGATGCAATTTCTGCTAATTGTTTATTTGTTTTTTTTTTATTTTGAATAAAATAAAGAGCCTTAAGCAAACCAACTGTAAATGCACTTGATGAGCCCAGCCCGGTTGAGTCTGGTATGTCAGCAACAGTTGATATATAAAGTTTTCTCTTATTATTTATATATTTTAAGCAAGCCTTTATTATTTTATTTTGAATTTGGTTAATATTTTTTACTCTTTCAGTTTTTGAGTAATTAATCCTATAATTTTCATTAAAAAAATTATTTTGTGACTTTATCGTTACATAAATATATTTATTTATTGAGGTACTAATAACTTTACCTGAAAATTTTGAATAAAATATTTTTTGATCGGTTCCACCTCCTAAAAAACTTACTCTCAGAGGTGTCTTTGTGGTGACATAAAAATTTTTAAGCATTTATAATGTTAATTAAAGTATGTTTGTTTAATTTAATTTTAGGTTTCCAATTTGTGGCTTTTTTTATTTTAGTTATATCTGCTTTAAAGGCTATATTTTTTTTGATTAATGGCATGTTGGTCTTCTTGTTAAATATGTCGCAAATAATTTTGTAAACGTATCTTACAGATACAACATTTCCACTTCCAACATTATAGATGCCTGATTTAATTTTCTTCCTGATTAGAATTTTTATTAAATCTGCAATATCATCAATATGAATAAAATCATTTTTTGTGTCAAAGTTTTTTATATTAACTTTTTTATTACTTTTTAAATTGTTAATTATGTAAGGAATTAATGACCCAGTTCTCTGACCTTTTCCATAGGCATAAAAGATACGCAACCAAATTAAATTTACTTTTGTTTCTATAAAAATTTTTTTTATCATATTCATCACAGTAATTTTTGATAAATTAAGATAGTTATCACATATTGTATAGTCATCCTCATGACAAGTTTTGTATCGGTTTTTGTACTCCATACAAGAACCAGCCAAAATAATTTGTTCGATTGACTTAATTTTTGAAATTTTTTGATAAAAAAAATGTTTCTCTTTTACATTTAAAATAAAATTTTTAAAATTAAAATGTGGAATACCTCTCCATGAAAAATCTAAAATTATTGTTGGTTTAAATTTTTTTATCTGATTAAAACTTTTACTAATATTTTTAAAACTAATTTGTTTAAATTTTAAATCTTTGTGTTTTTGGGTATAATTGATATGAAAAATATTGTTATCTTGCTTTATTTTTTCAAAAATTGCAGACCCAATAAAGCCTGTTGATCCAAGGAATAATATTTTTGCCATTATTTATAATTTACTGTAAACAAATTTTAAAAACCTAATTATTATATGTTAAAAAATTATAAAGCAATTATTTTGGCTGGAGGTCGTGGATCAAGATATAATCTAAGAAATAAAAATAAATTTTTAAAGCCATTAGTTAAAATCAACAAATTACCTGTATTAGAAAGAGTAATTAGAATATATAAATCCCAAGGTATAAAAAAATTTATTATTTTAGGTGGATACAAATACGAAAGTTTAAAAATATTTTCTAAAAAAATATCAAAAAAATATACTAATCTTGAAATTAAAACTGTATTTACTGGTATAAATACCAATACCGCTGGCAGATTGTTAAAAATTAAATCTTTAATTAAAAATGAAATATTTTTTTTTACTTATGGTGATTCAATAGCTAATTTTAATTTAAAAAAAGCTTTAAAAAAAAAAAATAAGAAAAACTTTACCATATCGGTATTTAATTACAGTCTACCGTATGGAGAATTGGAAATAAGAGCAGAAATTCTAAAAAAAATTAATGAAAAAAATAAAAATTTATATATTAATGCAGGATTTTATATATTAGATAGTGATGTCTTTAAATATATCAAAAATTTTAAAGAATCTTTCGAAAAAACTACTATTAACAAAATTTTGAAAATGAAAAAAAAAAAAATTAGTATTGTAAAACTCACAAAATGGCATCCTATGGATGATCATGGAGATAGAATTAGAATAGAAAAATTTTTAAAACAAAATGAAAAAATATTTAAATAATTATTTTTCAAAACTTAATAAACTGACATCATCTATTGATGAAAAGGAGTTGTTGAAAACAATCAAATTAATAAAAAAAATAAAAAAAAATAATAAAAAAATTATTATAGTTGGAAATGGTGGTAGCGCAGCTATATCAAGTCATTTAGCTGTAGATTTTACAAAAGCTGCAAAAATTAGATGTGTAAATTTTAATGAAGGATCTCTTTTAACTTGTTTTTCTAATGATTATGGATATGAAAATTGGGTTTCTAATGCCATAAACTTTTACTCAAAAAAAGGAGATTTGGTAATTTTAATTAGCAGCAGCGGTAAATCAAAAAACATACTTAATGGTGCAAAACAAGCAAAGAAGATGAAATGCTCTCTAATTACATTTTCAGGATTTGACAAAAATAATCCTTTAAAAAAAATGGGAGATCATAATTTTTGGGTCAACTCAAGAGTATATAATTTCGTAGAAAATGTTCATCAAATTTGGCTTTTAACTATAGTTGATATTTTAGCTAAAACAAAAATATTATGAAGAAAAACTTATTAATTACAGGAAACCTTGGTTATATTGGTACTGTCCTTACAGGTGAACTTAAAGATAATTTTAATATTATTGGACTAGACTCCGGATTGTTTGAAGACGATGTTTTTGAACAAAAATTTAAAGAACCAGATAAACAAATTAAAAAAGATATAAGAGATATCTCGGTTGATGACTTAGAAAACATAGATAGTGTTGTGCATTTAGCAGCATTATCTAATGATCCTTTAGGTGAGTTAGACCAAAATTTAACTTATGAGATAAATTTCTTAGCAGCAAAAAAATTAATTGATCTAGCAATAAAAACAAAAATAAAGAGATTTATTTATATTTCCTCTCAAAGTATGTATGGTATTTCAAATGAAGAGATTGAATTAGATGAAGATAAAAGTGAAAAAAATCCAGTAACTGAATATGCAAAAACAAAATGGGAGACAGAGAAATATCTGTTTTCACATTTAGATCAAGATATGGTTAAGGTAGCATTAAGACCATCTACTGTTTTTGGTGCAAGCCCTCGTTTACGAAGTGATATAGTGTTTAACAATTTATTAGGTTGTGCTTATACGTCTAAAAAGATTGAAATTAAAAGTGATGGAACACCATGGAGGCCAGTAATTCATATAAAAGATGTGTGTGCAGCAATTAAGGCAACTTTAATTGCACCGTCAAATTTAGTAAATGGAAAAGCATTTAATTTGGGTATTGAAAATGGTAATTATCAGATAAGAGATATAGCAAAGGCGGTTGAAAATAAAATTTTAGAGTGTGAAGTTTTATACACAGGAGAACATTTGATTGATCCAAGATCTTATAAAGTTTCGTTTAATAGACTACTTACAGAATTAAAAGATTATTTTAAACCAGTATGGAACCTAAAAAAAGGAGCAGATGAACTTGTTGATTTTTTTAATGAAGTAAATTTTAATGAAGAAGACTTTAGAGGAAAAAAAACAAATAGGTTATTATCTTTAAAAAATAAAATAAATTCAAAAATTGGGTCAGATCTAAGATTTAAATAGTTTTTAAATGAAAAAAAAATCAAATTGCAGTATTTGTAGTAAAAAATTAGTTAAAATTCTTAATTTATCAGATCAACCTCCGGCTAATTCACTTCATAACTTAAAAAAAAAATTACCTATTTTTCCTTTAGTAATTGGTTATTGTAAAGAATGTAATTTAGCTCAATTAACAGATTACCCAGATAAAAGTTTTCTGTTTAAAAAATATTATTGGGTAACTGGCACATCAGAAGTAGCAAAGAATTACTCAAAAATTTTCTATAAAGAAACCTCAAAAAAAATAAAAGCAGATAGCAATATTCTAGAAATAGCTAGTAATGATGGAACTTTTTTGAAAGAATTTAAAAACAACGGTCATAATATTTTGGGTGTAGACCCTGCAAAAAATATAGCTCGTAGTGCTAATTTGAAGGGCATTAAAACTTTACCTGAATTTTTTAATTATAATCTATCAAAAAAAATTAAAAAAAATTTTTCACCAAATTTAATTTTCGCAAGGAATGTTATACCTCATGTAAGTCAGTTAAAATCAATTATTAAAGGTATGGAGAATTTATCTAATGATGAAACTTCGGTTGTTATAGAGTTCCATTATGCAGCAGAAATTCTGAAAGACATTCAATACGACTCTATTTATCATGAACATATTTACTATTTTACGATTGAAAGTATCTCAAAAATATTTAATAGCTTTAATTTTCATGCATTTGATGTTTTCGAAAGCCCAATTAGTGCAGGTTCACTTGTAATATTTTTTTCCAAAAAAAGAAAAAAAAAATCTCAAAAATTAATTGAACTAATTAAAAAAGAAAAAAAAAATAAAATAAATAATATTAAATCTTGGAAAATTTTTGCAAAAAAAGTTAAAAAACATTCAATTAATTTTAGTAAAAAGATTAATGCCGAATATAACAATCACGGGAAATTGTTTGCTTACGGGGCATCAGCGAGAAGTTCTACTTTACTAAATTACACTAAATTAGATAATACTTACTTTGATTTTATAATTGATCAAAATAAACTAAAAAAAAATTTATTTACGCCGGGCACAAACATTTTAATTAAATCGTTAAAAGATGTCAGAAAAAAACTAAATTCGTATAAATGTATGGTTTTATTAGCTTGGAATTTTGAAAAAGAAATAAAAAATATTTTGAAAAAAAATGGATATAATGGAAAAATAATTGTTCCATTTCAGAAAAAATGAAATTTTTTGAGTTAGATATAGATAATTGCTTTTTGATTAAACCTGAAAAAAAAAAAGATGTTAGAGGATCTTTTTTTAGAGTCTTTTGTCAAAAAGAATTAGAAAAAAAAAAAATTTATTTTAAGATAAAACAAACAAATATTTCATATAATAAAAAAAAATTTACATTTAGAGGATTTCATTATTCTTCGGTTAAATTTATAGAAAATAAGATTATCAATGTCGTTTCAGGAAAAATAGAGAATCATATAATTGATTTAAGAAAAAATTCAAAAACATTTTTAAAAAAAGTTAAATTGAATTTAGACGCAGAAAAAAATGATATTTTATATATACCAAGTGGATGTGCCAATGGTTTTTTAACATTAAGAAACAATACAATGGTTCATTACTACATGGATAATTATTTTACTAAAAAAAAAGTTTACAAAGGATTTTCTTATGATGACCCTTTCTTTTCAATAAAATTATTTAAAAAGCCAGTTATAGTTTCAAAAAAAGATAAAAATTTTAAAGCATATGTGAACAATGTTTAAAAATTTATTTTTTATTTTCTCTTTAATACCAAAAAAAAAAATAATCTTTTTATTTTTCTTAATTTCTATTTTTACTTTTCTAGAATCTATAGGGATTGGTCTAGTATTTCCACTCTTGCTCTCAATAATAGAGGGAGATAATCTTGAGAAATTTCATTTATTGTTAGCTATTCAAAATTTTTTTAACTTCTCTAGTATAATTATTTTAATATTAACTTTGACTGTAAGTGCTTTTTTTTTAAAATTTATAGTAAGTTTAATATTTTCTTATTATCAGTCTAATGAAATTTACAATTTTGAACAGACAGTTTCTAATTTAACACTCGAAGATTTTTTAAATCAAACTTTTAAAAAAATATCTTTAGTGAATACATCTGAAATTATAAACAATACTATAACACAATGCTCTATTGTAAGTGAATACGTAATCAAGAACATATTTGGATTAGTTGCTGATACAATTCTAATCTTTGGTATTTTGCTCATATTATTTATTGTAAGCCCAGAATTATCATTATTAAGTATAATTTATTGTGTAATCATAATTTTGAGTGTTAATATTATCATTAGAAAAAAATTAAGACAGCTTGGCCAAGAAAAACAAATTATTGATAAAAATAAATTACAATCAATTCAGGAAACATTTTCAATAATTAGAAATATTAAACTATTATCATTAGAAAAATTCTTTTTTGAAAATTTTCAAAATGAAAATACTAAATACAAAAACATTTTAGCAAAAGAATTTTTCATAAGTACTATACCAAGGTTTTTTATTGAGCTTTCTTCAGTTTTACTTTTTGTGTTTATATTATTTTATTACAATTTAAAAAATGAAAACCTAGTTTCAATTATTCCCTCAATTGCATTAATAGGTGCAGCTGGGGCAAGATTAATTCCGGCATTGTCTAGATTACAATTTTATTTTGTTCAAATAAGATTCGGTTTGCCAGTAATTGAAAAAATAAAAGAAAAGTATGATGATTATGTAAATTTTAAATTAGACGATATAAAAAATTCTGAAAAAGATGAAATTAAAGAAAACGAATTAAATTTTGAGAATATGAAAATTAAGAATCTTAGTTTCAAATATTTTAAAAAAGATGAAAAGTATATTGTTAAAAATTTAAATGCAGAATTATTTAAGGGCGACATTGTTGGAATAAAGGGTAAGAGTGGATCAGGCAAAACAACTCTAATTGACATCATTTCAGGACTTCTAAATCCTACCTCAGGTGACATATTTATAGATAATTTTAATGTAAGTAAAAGTAATCTCAAAAAATCTTGGATGAAATTTATTGGATATGTTCCTCAAGAAATTTTTTTAGTTGATTCAACCATAGAGGAAAATTTAATGTTATTTAACAAAAATTTAAATTTAAAAGATAATCATATCGGTTTTTTAGATTTCATTAATCAACTTCCTAATGGGTTTAAAACTAGAGTCGGGGAAAATGGAAATCTATTATCTGGAGGACAAAAACAAAGAATAGGTATAGCTAGAATTTTATTAAATAAACCTAAAATTTTAATACTTGATGAGTCTACCAACGCTCTTGATGCAAAAAATGAGAATTTAATTTTAAATGAAATAAAGAAATATAGAAATCAATACATTACATTTATAATAAGCCATAATAGTGAAACTCTAAATTTTTGTAACAAATTTATAAAGCTTGAAAATTAATTTATGAAAAAATGTTTAAATTGTAAAAAACCAATGAAGTTTTTTTTTGAAACAAAGGATTATAATAGAAAATATAGTAATCTAGTTTTTGAATATTATTTTTGCAAAGAATGCAAAACAATTTCATTGAAAAATATTCCAAGAAAAAAAGAATATTTATATCAAGATAATTATTATTCAACAAAAAGTAAAATTGCAATTTTAAAAGATAATATGAACAGGATTCTTTATTTGAGAAAAATTAATTTAAAAAAAAAATCAAATATATTTGAAATTGGATCAGGTTATGGGGAGTTTTTATACTGTGCAAAAAAAGAGGGGTTTAATCCCACAGGGTTTGATATTAACCCTAAATTAAATAAATATACGATGAAAAATTATAAAATTAAAACTATTACAAAAAAAAATATTTCACAAGTTAAAAAAAAGTATGACCTAATTGTATCATGGCATTCATTAGAGCACTTTAAAAATCCATTTTCTACACTAAAGGCTCTTGATAAGTTGTGTAAAAAAAATAGCTACATAATATTGTCTCTTCCCAATATAAGAGCCTTTGGTTTTAAATTATTAAAAGAAAAATGGCCACATATTGATGCACCACGGCATATAAATTTAATTGATTTTGAAACAATTATTAAAATTTTTGAAAAAAAAAATTATGAATTGATTGATATTAAAACGAACGATGATGATTCTAAATATAATAACAGATTAAGTTATGCAATTTTTTTTTCAAACTTTTTTAATAACAAAAGTTTTTTTAATTTGAATAAATTTATGAAATATATTTTTCAATTGCTAGGTATTATTGCAAGAATAATTTTCATACCTTTAGAGGAAAGAAAACTAAATGGAAGTTCTTATAATATAATATTAAAAAAAAAATGAGTTTCTTTTCAATACTAGTACCATCTCGAGGTGGAGAGGATTACATATCAAATGTTTTAAAGTCAGTCTTAGATCAAGATTTTAATGATTATGAAATAATTGTAGGAGACAACAATAATTCAGAAAAATTTAAAACGATAGTTCAGTCATTTAATAGTAATAAAATTAAAATTGTTAGTTCTGAGAAAACTCTGCAAGTTGCTGAGAGTTGGAGCAATTGTTTAAATAAATCTGAAGGAAAATATATTGTTACATTGGGTGATGATGATTGTTTATTGCCAGGTGGGCTATTTAAAATTAAATCATTATTAGATAAATTCAAAGATCCTGATTGCTTGAGTGTAAATGGTGTTGGATTTTACGAAAAAGGATCTACAAAAGATATTATTCAATCTTCATATAAGAGAAAGTTTTGGGAATATAAGAAAAGTTATCTAAGTAATATTTTTTTATCAAAATTAGACAAGGAAGTTATTATTAAAGAGTTTTTTAGTTTTAATAATCTTCTTCCTCTTAATATGCAACCACATATATTTTCAAAAGAAATATCCATGTCAGTGGAGGGTGGTTTATTCAAACCTCCTTCACCTGACTCATACGCTCTATATTCTATGCTGAATAAAGATAAAAAATGGGCAATTTCAGATGAAAAAGTTTTTGCAATAGGACTATCAAAAAAATCATTTGGACATTATTGGCATAATCAAAAAATTGATGCTGGGATAAAATTCTTAGGTTCTTCACTTGACGGAGATTTTTTGCCTGGTTCAAAATTAAATGATTATCTTTATACTGTATTGAAAAATCTAAAAAAAAATCAAAAAAGTTTTAATAAATATAAAATACAAAGATCACCCTATGTAGTAAGACAATTTTTTGTAAGTTTTGAAAGCAGTTTATTAAACAGAGATTTTAAGTATATATTTGAATTTATTAAAAGTATAAAATTGATGGATATTTTTAGACTATTTAAAGGGTTGTTGATGTTAAAATTCTATATTTATGGATTAACTCGTATATTTCGTTCACTTAAAAAAGAAAAATTATTAACGAAAGATCTAGTATCTCTTGAAAAAGAAATGAATATTTATGATTTTTCAAGAAAAAATTATTTCTAAAATGAAAATTGCATACATACCTTATGAGAAATTTGGGAAAAATTTAACTTTCGATAAAAGAAATATCTTATTGTATGCAAAACTCAAAAAAATTAAACTTTACAAATTTAATCAAAAAAAAAAATATGATTATATTCTATTACCCCCATCATTTGATATTACTCAAGTTGATTTTATCAAAAAAAGAGATGAATTTATAATAGGGCAATTGGTTGATAACTATCTTGAAGAAAATAATTTAATTAAAAATTATTTTAGAGGTGTAATAAAATTTTTTTTAGGTCAACAAAAAAAAATCTCATTTAATTATAATAAAGATTTAAGAAACTATTTATCAAATTTGGACTTAGTTATTTGTCATTCTGACCAGCAATATAGAAATATTAAAAAGATTAATAAAAAAGTTTTTAAGTTTTTTGAAGGTAATTTTCATGTCTTTAATAAAAAAAAAAAATCATACAAAAAAAATAAAGAAAAAATTTTAACATGGGAAGGTAGAGCTGAAAATATTAATCAATTAAATATTTTTTATGATATATTTAAATACTTAAATAAAAAAATTAGTTTTAACTTTCATATATTCACAGATTATTATTATTCTAGTTTTAGCGATAAGTTTATTAAAATTAACTCTTTAAAAATAATTAAGAAAATTTTTAAAGAATTATTTGAATTAAATACAACATTCAAAAAATCTATTGTCTTCTTTAATCAATGGAATTTGAAACTTACTCCAATTATGATAAGTGAAAGTGATTTATTTTTGATTCCTCACAGAACAAATAATAAATTTAATTTGGGTAGAAGTTCAAATAAATTAATATTAGCTATGCGAATGGGAGTACCTGTTCTCACTAGTGATTTACCTTCTTATAAGTCAATTAGCAAATTATCTGGAGTAGATTTTTGTTGTAGTTCGAAGTCTCAATGGAAAAATAAAATTTTGAAATATTTAAATAATCCTAATTTGGCTAAAAAAAATAGTCTTAAATTATATAATTATGTGAATAAATATTATGGAAAAAAATCTTTTTTGATGCAGTACGATTTTATTTTTTCAAGAAAAAAAATTTAATTTTAAGTAATTTAATATTTTTTTTTGTATCTAATTAAATTTAATAATTTATTTAAAAAAATTGTTGAGCTAATCATCGCAAGAGGTAAATAAGAAAAAAACCATCTTGATTGTGAGTGAACAATATTTACGTGTATAAAAATAATGCTCATATATGTAAAAAATACAAATAAATTAAATATATCCAATGAGTCTGTTTTCTTTATTACTACATTTCGCAGAGATATAAAAAAAGATATATGAATTATAATTAATGTAAGTATACCAAAAATTCTAGCGAATAATAAAATTTTAAAATACGGTTGCGAATTAATTATAAAAGAGTTTATAATTTTTTTTTCATACTTTGTTAAATTCTGATTATCCATAAGTTCTAAATTTTTTTCATAATTTTTCTGATTAATAAATTCAATAAAAATAAAATTAGAGTAAGTGCATGTTAAGTAATGAGAAATGAAGTTAATTGGATCTCCTAAAAAATTTCTTAAGTAGATAAAAGGAAGGTTTTGAATATCATTATAATTTTTTTTATTTTTAAAAAAGAGTCTGATTAAATTATCCTCGTATATATAATTATTTAGGGCTGGAAAAATTACACATTTAAAAAAAATTTTGTTTTTAAAATCTCCACCAATTTGATCACGAATTATATTTTTTCTGTAAATTTTTTTATTTATTAGTTGATCTAAATTACTATTATTATTCTCAATTATGCTCGATTTTGCTATAGTCGAGCTAAGTAAATGAATATGTAGATAGTAATTTTTTATATTTTTATCAGAACCAATTATATTTGAGGTTATTTGATGAAAAATTATTACTGAAAATATCGGAAGAAATAAAAAAATTATTTTTTTTTTAATATTATAATTTAAAAAAAAAGAAAATAAAGTAGTTGTTAATATAATTGGTGCTGTTCCTGATTTTGTTAAGTATAATAAAACTGTTAAAACGTTTATTGTAATATAATTGCCATAAGATCTATTTGATAAAAATTTAAGTAAAGCAGTAAAATAAATTATTATCAAAGGTATTAAGACTGCTTCGTCTCCAAAATTAAAAGAATATTTAATTAGTCTTGGATTTAAAAATATAAACAATAAAAATATATATAGTAAGTATTTGTTTACACCACTTTTATTCATCTGGTTTACTAATTTAAAAGTGCAAAAAACAAATAAAAAAATTTGAAATAAAATTATAATTAAATTATTGCCTAAAAGGTTATAAAAAACAAAAATAAATAAATTATAAATTATACCTCTACAAAAAATTTCATTGCATACATTTAAAAGTTCAACCTCCATAAAAGGGGAGACATGGCCAAGATATTTGTGAAGGAAAGAATGTTGACCATATAAAGCCAAAATTAACAAACTAATCAAAATTGAATTGTAAAATATTTTAAAATTTTGTTTCATATTTCTTGATAAATTTTAATACTTTTAATGAACAACAATTGAAAGCCAAGTGTGTTTTAATTATTTGCTTGTCTATTTTGCTGTGTTTATAAAAACTTTTGGACTTCATTTATATTATTTACATTTATATAATTTACATGGAAAAGTAAAATTCAAAGACGTTTTTTGGGTTTTGTAAAAAAATTTTTTTACTTAAACTATTTCTATTTCTGGTAGAGGAAATATCAATTTGCCACCACTATTTAAAAACTTTTTTTCTTTTTTAATTATGTGATCCTTAAAATGCCATGGTAAAACTAAAAGATAATCAGGTTTTTTTTTATTAAGATATTTTTCAGATAATATTTTAATTTTTGTTCCTGGAGTATATCTATTAAATTTAAATCTGTTAACTTCAATAATACAATCCAACAAATTTTTATTTATTTTACAATATTGTAATATAACATTCCCTTTGGTAGAGGCTCCATATCCGTAAATTCTCTTTCCTTGAGATTTAAGTTTTTTTAATAAATCATTGAGTAAATATTTGTGTTTGGTACATTGATTAAAAAATTTTTTTTGAATTTTTAGTTCATTATATCCATTTAACTTTTCTCTTAAAAGTAACTCCTGAATTAAAACTTTATTTTCTTTATATTTTGATTTTTTTTTAGAGATATCTAAAGAAATACTTCCACCGTTTACTTGATTGAATGAAATGTTGATAATTTTTAAATTTGCCAGATCCATTAAATACTTTAATGATTTTAAAGAATAATACTCCAAATGTTCATGGCAGATCGTATCATAAGAGTTATTATTTAACATAGAGGGCATATAACTCATTTCAAGATGCCAAATACCATTCTCAGCTAATACATTTTTAATATCTTTTGCAAATTCTAATGGATCAGGCAAATCATAAAACATTGCAATTGAGGTAATTAAATTAAATTTTAAACCCTTAAATTTATTGGCTGTAAAAAAATCAACTGTCAAATTAATATCTTTTCTGTAATATTTTTTGAATTTTTTAATTGTAGGATCACATGCAAATAAATTTAAATTTCTCTTAAAAAAATTCAAAAATGTTCCATCATTACTTCCAATATCAAGGATGTAATTACCTTTTTTAATTTTATAGGTATCAAGCAAATATTTTGACTTTAGTTTAAGATGAAATTCCATTGCTTTATTTAGAGAGGACATATATCCATAATTTTCTCCGTACATTAAGTTAGAGTCAAATTTATCCTCCAATTGTAATAAGGAACATTTTTTACATTTAACTAATTTAAGTTTGCCTTTAGGAATTTTACTATTTATTTTTTCAGGAAAAATACCAGTAAACGACATAGGTCCTAAACTATATACATTTTCGAGTTTATTTGATTTACAGATTCTGCAAGATTTGATTTTCAATTTTATGTCTTTATAAAAAGTACTAAACTAAGTTAAATATAATTACAATTGATAAAAAATATACTTATAACTGGCGCTAATGGTCAAGATGGAAGAATTATCGTTAAAGAATTATCTCAAAAAAAAATTAATTTAATTTTAATTGCAAAAAAGTTTACAAAAAAAATAAAGAAAAATAATCTAAAGTATTTTGAATTTGATCTTAAGAAAAGTGAAAAATTAAAAACAATATTCATAAAACACAAGATTGATTTAATTTTACATCTCGCATCAAATAATCCTAATTATGGTCAAAACAATTTAAAAAAACATTACTTGGAAAATCTTAGAAATTCAAAAAATCTTATTAATTTTTCATTAAATTTAGGTAAAAAAATAAAGTTTATTTCTTGTAGTTCATCAAGAATATTTAAAAAAAAGAACGGCATGGTTAACGAAAAATCGCGTGTTTATATTACAGACTACTACAGTAAATTTAGAATAGAAATAAATGATTATTTATCCAAAGTAAGTCACAAAAATGAAAAGTTCAGTTTTACAAATGCAATTTTATTTAATCACGATTCCTCTTTAAGAAATAAAAAATTCATTTTGCCTAGAATTATAAAAGCAATTAAAAATAAAAATAGAACTTTCCTTAATTATATAATTAAAGAAAATATTATTATGGACTTTAGTCATGCTGAAGATATTTGTAATGCCTTAATAAAGATTATTTTTTTCAAGGGAAAAATAAATAATATTATATTAAGTTCAGGAAAAAGTACTTTCTTAAATGAAATAATTCAATTTTTGATCAAAAAAAATAATATTAATTTAAAATTGAATTTTCACCCAATCAAAAAAAATTATTGCATTATCGGTAATAATAAATTTGCTAAACGAAAATTAAACTGGAAAATAAAAAAAAATATTTTTATAGCAGCTCAAGAATTATTCAAAAGTAAATTATGAAATTGAAGCTATAAGATTAATGAAAATGATTTAAGTAATTTTTTCTAAAAATTTTACTTATACAAAATCAACTTTTTTCTAATATTTTAATATCGTTTAATACCATTTCTTTTATCATTTGATCTAAAGATATTTTTGGTCTCCATTTCAAGATTTTTTTTGCTTTTTTATAATCTCCTCTTAAATCGTAGACTTCGTTTGGTCGAAAATATTTTTTATCTATTTTAATTAATACTTGATTATTTTTAATATTATAACCAACCTCTTTAGCACCTTTGCCTTTCCAAGCGATATTAATACCAACAACCTTAAAAGTTTTTTCAACAAATTCTCTCACAGTACAACTTTTGCCTGTAGCAATTACATAATCATCAGGTTTTTTTTGCTGTAACATCATCCACATACTTTTAATAAAATCTTTTGCATATCCCCAATCTCTTTTGGCATTAAGATTACCTAAAAAAACATTTTTTCTTTTATTTAGATAAATTTCTGCAACTGCTCTTGTGATTTTTCTTGTTACAAATGTTTCACCTCTTTTTGGTCCTTCATGATTAAACAATATCCCGTTACAAGCAAAAATATCATAAGCTTTTCTGTAATTTTTAACAATCCAATAAGCATATAGTTTTGCTGTCCCATAAGGGCTCTCAGGTCGAAAAGATGTATTTTCATTTTGTGGAGGTTTTGAGTTTCCAAAAATTTCTGATGTTGAAGCTTGATAAAATTTAGTTTTTTTTTGCAAATTAAGTATTCTTATTGCTTCTAATATTCTTAAAGTGCCGAGCGCGTCAGTATTTGCAGTATATTCAGGAGTTTCAAAACTAGTATGAACATGGGATTGAGCTCCTAAGTTATAAATTTCATCTGGTTTGGTTGACTGTATAACTCGAATTAAATTCGATGTATCTGTTAAATCACCATAGTACGGTTGAAAATTATTTGGTATCTGAATATCTGTGTATAAATGATCTATCCTTTGTGTATTAAAAGTAGATGATCTTCTTTTTAGACCAATAACTTTATAATTTTTTTTTAACAAAAAATCAGCTAACAATGAGCCATCTTGCCCAGTTACACCTGTAATAAGAGCAATTTTTTTAGTTTGTTTTTTTTTTTTCATTTAAAAAATAATTAAGCTGAACATAAAATATATACATAAAAATTAAAACATATTTCCATCTTACAGCACTTCCAGGATTAGAATATAAATTTCCGTAGATGGAGAGCAGAAAAATTAGAATAAGAAGCGGAACAATATTGTTTTTATTCTTTTTGATTGAAATAAAGCTAATTAAAATGAGAAATATTAATAAAATAATGTTTTCTGAAAATTGAATTAAATGTGTTTTTTTAGTGATACGATCCGGCATTGGAGAGAGTAGAAATTTTATAGTATTTATTGATAAAATTGGTAAATTTTTTACGTCAATTTTAATATCTTTTCTCTCAACATTATCACAGCTATAATCGCCTAATCTTTGTTTTTTATAGTTAACATCCTCACAATATAAATTAAATTTTCTCCAATTAATTTCATATTCAATTTTATTATTTATTTTTGATGGGAATATAAAGATAATAATAATTGAGATTAATATATAATATTTTACATCACTGTATTTCTTTACTTGATCAAGATAAATAAAAATTATCACAGGAAAAAATATGTAAAATAAATTTATTTTTAAATAATATAATAATATCATGCAAAAAATCATATAAAGATTTTTTTGAATTAATAAAAAATAAATACTTAATGAAAGTAAAATTGCTACTACATTTTCTTCACCTCCTAAATTTGTGTACAACACTAGGCTGGGGTATAATAGAAAAAAAAAATAAAAAACGTTGTTTTTTTTAAGAAATCCTATTTTATAAAAATAAGTAAAAAAAATTATATAAATAATTCTGTTAATAAAACCTAGTGATGAAACATCAGAAAAATTTATAAAAGGTATAAATAAGTAATATAAATATGATATTAAATGTATATCTTTTAAATTATCAAAACTTGTTATTTCTCTAGCTCCTATATAATAAGCTTTGTAATCATACATACACAGATTTGTAAGTTTACAAATAAATAAAAAGGGCAGAGAAGTTAAACTTAATAAAATTGCTGTTTGTAAATCTAAGTATTTTTTTTTATAAAAAAAAAATAAAATTAAATTTAAAACTATTAAAAGAATAATATTATTTAATATTATCATTTTTAATTTCCTTAATCACAATTATACTTACAACATTAAACATTATGAATAAAAAAATTAAAAATATATAGAAGTAATTTATTTTTAGTTTTGAAACGGAAATATATTGAAAATATGATGCATCTGTTTCAACTATTTTAATCATATCTTTTGTTCTTGGATGTAAATTTTCATAAAAATTTTTTTTGTAATCATCCCAATTATAAATTATTCCCTCTGAAATCTTTTTTAATAAATTATTAGTATTTGAAAAAAATTTTTTTTCTATAATCAAAACTAAATTTTTCTTTGGTTTGCCAGGGTTGAAAGCTATTGAATTTAATTTGTACTGATTATTTGAGTATATTTTTTCTTTAATAAAATCTTTAATTAATGGATCTGAATTATCGCGTACTACGTAGTAATTTAAAAAATTCGACTTTATTATTAAATTATATTTTTTTTTTTTCTGCTGGATGTTAAGATGCAAAGGATATTTAACAAACTTATTAATTTCAAAACTTTTATTGGGTATTTTTAATTCTACTATTAATTTTTGTGAAATAAATTTTAAGCTTAAAATTGAAACTAGTAATAAAACAAATAAGAAAATAAATACTCCAATTGAGAAAGATATGTAATTTTTAATTATAAAAATATAAATATTTTTAACATCGTTATAAATAGTATTGTTCATTTTTATATTTTTATAATAGATAGTATTAAGATTTTAAATGAAAAAACAATTTATTTTAGTTACTGGTTGCGCAGGTTTTGTTGGGATGCATTTATGTAAAAAATTATTAAACTCGAAGTATACTGTTTTAGGGATTGATAATTTAAATAATTATTATTCAAAAAAATTAAAACTAGATCGTTTAAAAATTCTTAAAAAGTTCAAAAATTTTCAATTTCGCAAAGTAGACATATGTAATAGACAAAAGTTAAAATTAGAGTTAAAAAAAAAAAATTTTTCACATGTTATTCATTTAGCGGCGCAAGCAGGAGTTAGGTATTCGTTAATTAATCCAGATAGTTACATTCAAACAAATATTGTAGGTTTTGTTAATTTATTAGAATATTTTAAGGATAAAAAACTTAATAAATTTTTTTATGCTAGTAGTTCTAGTGTTTATGGAAGAAATAAAAAAATTCCATTTAAAGAAGAATATAATACTGATTTTCCAAAAAGTTTATACGCAGCAACTAAAAAATCTGGAGAGATTATAGCAGAGTATTATAATTATTATTTTAAAATGAATTTAATTGGACTAAGATTTTTTACAATTTATGGACCATGGGGCAGACCAGATATGTCTCTATTCCTTTTCACAAATTTATTTAAAAAAAATAAAAAAATAAATATTTTTAATAAAGGCAATATGTCTAGATCTTTTACATATATAGATGACGTAATTGAAAGCATCTTTAAATTATTTGAAAGTAAAAAAAAAATGAAATTTAATAAATCTCAAATTTTTAATATTGGAGGTAATAAAAAAATTCAATTAAACAAGTTCATTAATTTAATTGAAAAATCATTGGGCAAGAAATTTAAAAAAAAATTCTTACCTATGATGAAAGCAGACGTAAAAGAAACTTATTCAAATAATAAAAAATTGATAAATTATATAAAATTTGAGCCAAATACATCAACAGCAATTGGTATAGAAAATTTTATTAGTTGGCATAAAACCTATTACGATTGATGAAATCTATTTTATTTTTATGTAATCATGCAGCTTTTTTCGTCTCGCATAGGCTTCCAATTGCACTTAACTGTAGAAAAAAAAATTTTAATGTAAAATTACTTGTTGGAAAACCTGCAAGTAATTCTATGGAAAAAAATGCAATTAAAGAGCTGAAAACAAAAAAAATAAATTATAAAACTTTAAGATATAAGTCGTTCACATATAATATTTTGGATGAAATGATTGGTATATGGCAAATATTTTATCAAATACTAAAATTTAAACCTGATATTATCCACTTAATTTCTCCTAAATGTGTTTTGTATGGAGGAATAATATCAAAGATTCTAAACGTAAATAGCGTTGTGATTTCAATTTCAGGTGTTGGTTCTATTATGAATATTAATTTCTCCTTATTAAAAAAAATTTATTTTTTTTTATTAAAAATTGTTTTTTTAAATAAAAATAAAAAAGTAATCTTTCATAATAAAAACGACCTATTACTTTTTAAAAATTTTTTTAATCTTAAATCAAGCGAAGTAATTTTAACATATGGGTCTGGAGTTCAAATTAAAAAAAAAATTCCTATAAAAAAAAAATTTAAAAAAACAGTACTATTTCCCTCTAGAGTTTTGATAGATAAGGGAATTAATGAATTTCTAAATGTATCAATTAAACTTAAAAAACAATTCAAAGATTGGAATTTTGTTGTTGTTGGTTCTCTTGATTACAAGAGTCCAATGGTTTTATCTAAAAAGGAAATTTTAAAATTCAAACGTGAAGGTATAAATTTTTTAGGATTTAAAAAGAATATTTTTAGTGTTTTAAATAGATCTACAATAGTATGTTTACCATCATATAGAGAAGGTATGCCAAAAGTTTTGTTGGAAGCATCAATTTTAGGTAAACCAATTGTCACTACAAACATACCTGGTTGCAAAGATATAATTTATTTATGTAAGAATGGTATAATTGTTGAGCCAAAAAACGAAAGATCTCTATTTTTAGGTTTAAAAAAAATGATGTTAGATAAAAATTTAAGAGAAAATATAGAAAGAAACTCAAAAAAAATATCAAAAAGATTTTTTGATATTAAAACAGTAATTAATATTCACCTTAAATGCTATAATAAATTATATT
>MDTE01039522.1_pt1 | contig 21624 bp, 15 predicted proteins | sample 811231 | NCBI WGS metagenome assembly MDTE01 (sample SAMN05326651, study PRJNA326480) | marine metagenome | isolation source: seawater | place: Indian Ocean: Red Sea | collected 2010
AAACACTCGCATTTCCGTGTTCGTGTTTATTAGTCACTTTGTCTATTTCATCCAGGAAAACAATGCCGGTTTGTTCGGTGGCCTCGACCGCTCGATTTTTAATTTCTTCTTCATTGATAAGCTTTGCGGCTTCCTCGTCTTTAACAACTTTAAGCGCTGCATTTACAGTCATTCGTCGAGAGCGTTTACGACCTGTGTTCATATTGCTAAACATTGATTTAAGTTGATTGGTCATATCTTCCAGCCCGGGTGGTGCCATGATCTCAACACCAGTCGGAACTTCTGCAACCTTTATCTCAATTTCTTTTTCATCTAACTCGCCTTGACGTAACTTCTTACGAAATACTTGCTTTGCGCTGGATTTATCGGTGTCTTCCTGAGGTTTTTCGTCGGAGCGTGCTTGAGGTAACAAAGCATCAAGTATGCGCTCTTCCGCCAAATCTTCAGCAAGATGTTGCACCTTTTGAATTTCAGTTTCTCGAATCATCTTCACAGCTAATTCTACTAGATCCCGAATAATTGATTCTACATCCCTGCCCACATATCCAACTTCAGTAAATTTAGTTGCTTCTATTTTTATAAATGGTGCCTGGGCCAGTCTTGCAAGTCGTCGGGCTATTTCAGTTTTTCCAACTCCGGTAGGGCCAATCATAAGAATATTCTTGGGAGTGATTTCTGCGCGTAACTCTTCGCCCAATTGCATTCGCCGCCAACGGTTGCGCAATGCAATGGCCACAGCACGCTTAGCTTTGTTTTGCCCCACAATGTGCTTATCTAATTCAGAGGTAATCTCTCTAGGTGTCATCATGGTTATTAATGAATCCGTTTAATTGAACTGAAATTATTTTTAGTCATATTCCAATTCTTCAATAGTGTATGTTTGATTAGTATAGACGCAAATATCAGCTGCAATAGTAAGGCTTTTTTCTACAATTTCTTTTGCCCCTAATTCTGTGTTTTGAGTCAACGCTCGAGCAGCAGACAAAGCGAATGGTCCGCCCGACCCAATAGCCATCATTGAATCTTCCGGTTCGATCACGTCGCCATTACCGGTTACGATTAGCGAAGCTTCTTTATCTGCTACTACCAATAAAGCTTCGAGTCGTCTTAACGCTCTCTCTGTTCTCCACAGCTTGGCTAGTTCAACAGCAGCACGCACCAACTTGCCATGATGCTTCTCTAACTGTTCTTCAAATCTTTCGAACAAAGTAAATGCATCCGCAGTGCCTCCGGCGAATCCTGCGAGAACTTGATCTTTATATAGGCGACGAACTTTTCGTGCGTTTCCTTTCATTACAGTGTTTCCCTGGGAAACTTGACCGTCGCCGCCAATTACAACTTTGTTTTCTCGTCTTACTGAGACAATAGTTGTGCCGTGATATTGATCCAAGGCATCTCTCCTGTTCTTATTTCTTTAAAAGTATCACAGAAGCTTGAAAATATGGGACTTCCGCCCAATTTCAAGTGGGTTAAATGAATCTATTCTTGTGATTTTAGAGGGGAAAGGCGCGAGGCTTGCTATTTTAGCTCAATGGTTAGACTCGGAATGCTGTTACGCCGCAACAATTGTTGTGCTTCATTAAGCTGCACATTAGTGCTATACGGCCCTGATTGCACTAAGTAGAGTGTTCTACCGGGCAACTCTTCAGGCTTTACGATCACGTTCAATCCCATAGCCAATTGGCGCTGCATTTCTTGTTCTGCAAACTCAAGTTGCTGAAAAGCGCCAGTTTGCAGCATAAAACTACCAGTGATTTCTTCGCTCACCAGTTCGACCGGTGTTGCATCTGTTGGAACTTCGTAACGAGGGAGTTCCGTATAAAACTCAAAATCTATGGAATTATCAACTGGTTCATCCGTGAGAGTTTCGGCTTCAATCCCATTTGAAGATGCTGCTAATGCAGGCTGGGTAACATTAAGCGGAGGAACATTTCCAGATAGGTAAAAAAGCACACAAGCGAAAACACCAATGGTGATACCGACTAGTACACCAGTGAACATTAGAGACCAGGCAGGAGGGGATTCCACTGGTTTTTGTTCTAGGAGCGGTTCAGGTCGAATTTTAGCGAAATCTTGGGTCATGCTAGTTTACTTAATATAAGCCATTGAATTTTAACTTTTTTATTTAAAAAACTTTTTTGCCACCTCAATTATCGGTAAGAAGGCTTGAAGCTATAGTCCAAAAGTCGAGCTTTGTGAGCGAGCCAGCAGAGCTAGATCATCTCCCTTGGATCCACATCCAGGCTCCAGCGTAAGTTTCTCGAGAGTTTAATTTGGTCTATTTGATAGACAAACTGAGTTAAGAATTGTTGCATTGTATTCTTGTTTTCGGCTTTAAAAAGTAGTTGAGCTCGATAGCGACCAGCCTTCTTTTCCATTGGAGCTGGTACCGGACCGACTGTTCGAATGTTTGAATTCGATTCTCGAATTAGCTTTATGGAAACCTTATTCATTCTTTGCAACAGGTTTATTGATTCATTAAGAGTGTTTCCTTCTGCTTTTAGAAGAACGAGTTGCGCGAATGGCGGCATTGAAGCCGCTTTTCTTTCCTCCAATAAGTACATTGCCAGTTCTTTGTAATTTTTCTGGGTAAGCTGAATAAGTGCCTTATGAGTTGAGTGGCGAGTTTGAATTACTACTTCGCCAGATTTTTTTGCTCTACCTGCCCGCCCAGAAACCTGTACAACTGTCTGGGCCATAAATTCTTGACCACGAAAATCTGGACTGAACAATCCGGCATCTGCATCGACGATGGCAACCAATGTAATAGCTGGGAAATGATGTCCTTTAGTTAGTATTTGTGTACCTAGTAATATGCAAGGTTTCCCAATCTGAATTTGATTCAACATCGAAGTGAGTTTGTTTTTACTTCGAGTGCTATCTCGATCTATGCGAATGACTGGGAAAGTTGAAAATCGCTGTTCTAAAAAATTCTCTAGTCTTTGTGTGCCCGCGCCGATTGTTGTGAGTCCTTCTTCATGACAGGTTGGGCACAGTATAGGGAGTTGTTTGGCAATTCCACAATGGTGACAACGTAGGCTTGGCGGTTTTGCGTGCACAGACATTTGAGAAACACAGTCTTCACACTCGGCAATCCACCCACAGTTTGTGCAGCTTAAGATAGGCGCAAAGCCTCTTCGGTTTATAAATACCAACACCTGATTACCGACAGTGAGGTGTTGATCAATCTTGAAAAGTAATTTTTCTGAGAACCCAGAATCAAGAATTTCATTTGAAGTATCAACTATCGTTGTCTTTGATTTAATTGCACCTCCCGCTCGTTCTGAAAGAGTTAAGTACGAGAACTTTTTTGACTCCGCGTTTTGTAAGCTTTCAAGGCTTGGGGTTGCAGATCCTAAAATGATAGGAACGTTTTCCTCGCGACCTCGCATAACAGCAACGTCACGAGCAGAATATTTAAAGCCATCTTGCTGTTTAAATGAGCCATCGTGTTCCTCGTCTACTATGATGAGGCCAAGATTAGGCAAGGGTGTGAAAATTGCAGAACGAGTGCCGATTATTATAGCAACAGATCCAGCACGAGCTCTCCTCCATGCGTCTAATCGTTCGTTGTCGGTGAGGTTTGAATGCAAAACTGCAATAGGGCAGTCGAATCTTTTACTAAATCGATTAACCGTTTGTGGAGTTAATCCTATTTCCGGTACCAGGACTAAACATTGCCTTCCTTCGCTTAGATGCTGCTGCATTACCTGCATGTAAATTTCTGTTTTCCCCGAACCCGTAACACCATCAATTAAGAAGCAGTTAAATTTATCTCCATTAAGTTTTATCGCATCGAAGGCTTGCTGCTGTTGGGAATTTAACTCCAGTGAGCTTGGGTTGACGGAATTTAAGGGAGAGAACAATTCCAACGAATTCAGATTTCTCTCTGCCCTTTCCACGAATTTTTTTTCTTCAAGCGATTTAACAATTGCTGCACTAAAACCTGCCAATTCGATTTCATCTCGAGAAGCACTGGAGTTCTTTTTAATAAATTTCAGTAGTGCTCTTTGTCTGGGAGCGCGGCTAAGAGAATTCAATTCCGACTGGTCGATATTACTGTTAGCCCGATAAACAATTTCTTGCGGGTATAAGGGTATACTACTGCGTAACTTTCCGGGACTTGCTGCACTTAAGACCTCCCCTAAAGGATGGTGGTAGTACTTCGCACACCATTGGAGCAAGCTGAATAACTTGGTTGGAAATATTGCTTCAGAATCCAGTACCGCATAAATAGGTTTAAGTTTGTGTAGTTCCAGTTCTGAGTTTGAGGCTTTGTCTAATACGTAAGCTACAACTTTCCGCCGTCCAAATTGAACCTGTACGCGGGTTCCAATAGCGATCGATTGATTTGGCTCAGGCGGTAAATAGTCAAAAACTCTTCTTAGTGGCGAAGGAACCGCGACTTTATAAACAAGTCCGCGGTATCCACTTGAGATTGAGGCTGGCATCAGTACTTAACCGAATTGGAACTGAATTTGCCATCATACTAAATAGAAACGCAATTATGCGTAAATTTGATTGTCTGTAATTCTTCGATAATGGGTACGGGGCTGGGTCAGAAAAAAGTGTTAGTTTATAATCCCGACTATAATTTCTTTAGTAGAAAACAGAGGATCAGTAATGTCAGAGCAGATGCCTGCCGAATTACTCAAAGCGCGGAGCAAGATAGACCAAATTGATCGCCAACTGGTCGAACTGCTTGCTATTCGATTTCAGCTGACTCTTCAAGTTGGTTTACTAAAGGCGGATCAAGGACTTGCGGCCTTCGATGAATCCCGTGAGGCCCAAAAGCTGGATGAGCTAAGACAACTTTGCCAGGAGCAGGGTCTTGATTCGGAATTTATTACTGAACTATTTAAACGAATCATGGAAGAAGTAGTTAAAAACCATAACAAGTTAAAGGACGTTTAGCATCAACTGTTCTTAGATTGCTTGCCAATCGGTATATCTCTGTTAGAATGCCCACCCCCGCTGGGAATGCGGCGGGATAAAGGCAGATGTGGTGCCTGACGGAGAAACAATCCAGGCAGCGACATCAACTAAGAGGAAGTATCATGAAAACAGATATTCACCCTAATTACGGCGCTATTAAGGCTACCTGTAGTTGCGGCAATGTTATCGAAACCAAATCTACCCTTGGTAAAGACATTCTTATTGAAGTTTGCTCAGAGTGTCATCCGTTCTATACGGGCAAGCAGAAAATCCTAGACTCCGGTGGTCGAGTGGACCGATTTAAGCGTCGCTTCGGCAGTAGAAAACTCTAATCTAGTTTTAATCGGAAATTGTTCCAAATTCTTAGATCGCTTAAGAAAGAGCTCTTCCGTGTTGTGCCTAGGCTTAATCTTCGCCTAACTAGATGGTAAGTTTCGAATTTCGCTCCGAGACGTTTGTATCTCATCTTACCTAAGCAATTTTTCGATCTTTCAAATTTTGGCCATCTAGAACTTCGAAGAAATCCTGATTAGAAGATTATCTCTGTCGAGAGTTCTTCCTCGTCTTCCTCGTTAATTTCAAGTCCAGGCAGTTGTGTGTCGATGGTTTCTGGGGCGTTTTCGCTACGAAAGTATTCGAAGATCGCGTTAGGATCGCCAGGGGTCGCGGGTTCTCCGCTGATCTTGTCAATTAGACGGTCGACAATGCCATCTGGTCGACTCATGATATTTTCTGGTGCGTCTTCAAGAGCTTCTCGCATGAAATCGATCCAGATCGGTACTGCGACTGTTGCGCCTTGTTCACGTTCACCCAATGGCTCGGGCTGATCGAAACCAACGAACACGGTTGTAGCTATGTCTTTATTGAATCCTGAGAACCAGAGTTCTGTGGGGCCATTAGTAGTACCTGTTTTCCCGCGCAGATCTCCACGTCTGAGTTCGCGATAAACCCGGTTGCCACTGCCTTCGGTAATCACTGATTCCAGCATCGAGTTCAGAATATAGGCGATCCGTTCATCAATGATCCGTGGCGCTGCAATCGTTGAGTTACTGTCTTCCACAGCTTGATGACCGCAATCATCACAGACCACGGAGGGTTTCGATTGATAAAGTAATCCGTCTATCTCTGAAGAAATTTCTTTGATAAACCATGGGTCTATTTTGTAGCCACCATTCGCTATAGCAGAGTAACCCGTTACGAGCTCGAGCGGTTGAACATCTCTGCTTCCCAACGCGACTGTTAAATCATTATTTGGAAAATTTTGAGTTTGAAAGCCGAACTTAGCAGCGAAGGGGAGTACTTTGTCAGAGCCTAGCTCGTCATAAAGGCGCACTGCCGGAACGTTGCGGGATTCTTTTAACGCGAAGCGCAAAGTAATCGGACCGAGAAAATTATTTTCGTAATTGTTAGGCCGATAGTCGCCCCGAGTAATTGGTGCGTCATTTATTATGCTTGACGGCGAATAGCCGTGCTCTAAAGCCGCGCCATAAAGAAACGGTTTAAAGTTCGATCCAGGCGGACGTGGTGTGGTCACGCGATTAACCTGGCTGCGGCGAAAATCGTAGCCGCCCACTAGTGCTAGGATTTCTCCATTAGATGGAGACATTGAAACTAAGGCACCTTGAATATCTGGAACCTGGCCTAGTTCCCATCCCTCTTCATCACTTTTAACTCGAATCAAATCGCCAACTTCAACTACATCCGAGGCGACAGACGGAGGGGGCCAAGCTTCGTTTCTGCTACGAAATTCATATGCCCAGGTCATTCCTTCCCACGGGACTGTTATCGTTTCGCCGGTCTTAAGGAGTGCATCAAAAGATTGGTTTTGAACATCAGTAACTATAGCTGGAACTTGATTGCCGTAAGTTGGAACAGGCCCAAGATGTGCTAACCAGTCTTCTATTGGTTCATCGGGATCAGGAGGGTAATTTGCATCAGGGCCTCGGTAGCCATGGCGCTTATCGTAATAAGTTTCTAAACCATTGATCACTGATTTGTTGGCAGCTAGTTGCAAGTCGCCATCGATACTGGTCGTGACTTCAAAACCTCGAGTATAAGTCTCTTCACCAAACTGGTCGTAAAGAGTCTGTCGCACCATTTCCGCAATGTATGGAGCAGGTACTGCTATGTTTCGATTACGTCGGTCCGCAGTGACCGGTGCATCGTTGGCAGCATCAAATTCATTTTGTGTAATCATTTTTTCGTTGAGCATATTGCGGAGACGTGTCTCTCTTCTTTCTAGTGCTCGTGATGAATTACTAAATGGATTACAGGCGGATGGGCAGGGCAATAAAGAAATCATCATAGCTGATTCTGCTAGGGTGAGTTCGCTGACATCTTTCCCATAGTAAACAAAAGAAGCAGCGCCTATACCATCGGCTCCAGCACCAAAATAAATTGTATTCAAGTAAAGGGTAAGGATTTCTTCCTTGGAAAGTTCTCTTTGAATCTGCAAGGCAAAAGGAATTTCTTTAAACTTTCTCAGATAAACATTATCGCTATCAAAAGAGAGATTATTTGCCAATTGCATGGTAATCGTGCTTCCACCACCAAGACGTTGACCCGTGATAAATCCATAAAACCCACGAAGAAGACTTTGTAGATCAACACCAGGGTGGGAGTAAAAGCGCACATCTTCGGTTGCGATAAGGGCATTTATCAAAACTTCAGGAATATCTTCGTATTGCACCGGATTTCGACGATTGCCGATTTCGTCAATCAAGCGATTGTCCGCCGTGTAAATTCTAAGTGGCGTTTCTAGCTGCACATCACGATAGGTTTCTGCAGCAGGAAGCAAAGGAGCCAGGTATAAATAGGCTGCCATTGCAACCATTACACCGCTGGCTATACTAGCAGCCGCTATTAGCCCGGCCCATTTGGAGATTATTTTTAACTTAAGTTTCACAGGTTGCCTGTTTGTACCAAGTAAATTTCGAACATTCTCTAGATACACTCATTAATTGTCGGACTTCTGCCGTAAAGCCTGTAATCACCGGCAAAATTCTCGAAAGGCTAACAACCATTATACACCCGCGGTTAGCGGGGCCCATCTTCGGTGACAATTTGGCCGAAATTTGCTAAATTATTGTAATTCTTAGTATTATTCTCTTCTCGGTGTGTTCTATGAGGAAAATACGACTACCGAATTCAAAACGCCATTGCTTAGAGATGTTCCTTACCTTGGCGACTTGTTTAAGCCTATCTTGGACGAGACTCGTTGAACCGAGCTGCCAATCTTCATTACTATGAAGATTATTGCTGATAACGCAATTAGATCATTTAGATTCTCCTGATTTCATTGTCACTGCGATCTATGATTTGCGGTTACAATTGTTCCCACCTTATTTCTTGCGGAAAGGTCAATGAAATTTCTAGGTAATGTTTTCCTTGTAGGTCCAATGGGAGTTGGAAAAACCACCATAGGGAAAGTTCTCGCAGAACAATTGGTTCTGCAGTTCTTTGATTCTGACCGGGAAATTGAAACAGCAACTGGGGCAGATATTCCCTGGATTTTTGACGTTGAGGGAGAGAGCGGATTTCGTAGCAGAGAATCAAGAATGATTGATCAGCTCAGCGGCAAATCAAATATTGTAATGGCAACTGGAGGCGGTGCGGTTCTCGCGGAAGAAAACAGAAAGCACCTTTCAGAGCGCGGTACAGTTGTTTACCTGCAAGCTTCCATCGCCCAACAGGTAGAACGTACAAGTAGGGACAAGAATCGACCGTTATTACAAACGGATGATCCGGAAAAAAAGATTCGTGAATTAATGGAAGTAAGAGAACCTTTATATAAAGAGATTGCGGACATTGTGATCGATACCAACAGACGCAATGCTCGCTCAGTTAGTCAAGAGATAAATAAGATTTTGCAACCTTAGTAAGATTAGTACCACAGAGATTTAATAATGCAAACAGTCAAAGTTGATCTCGGAGATCGGAGCTATCCAATTTTTATTGGAGCAGATCTGCTTAAAGACGATTCTATACTTGCACCTTATTTAGGCAAGGGCCGCACTGTCGTGATCACCAATGAGGTTGTGGCTCCTCTTTACCTCGAAACTGTTGAGGATTTATTGGGCAAGCAGTTTACTTCAGCAATAATTCTGCCGGACGGCGAAGAGACTAAATCTCTAGATACAATTGCGCGAATTTATGATCACTTACTCGAAGGAAAATATGATCGAAAAACAAGCTTAGTTGCACTTGGAGGTGGCGTGATTGGAGACATTACCGGATTCGCCGCTGCAACTTATCAAAGAGGAGTGAACTTTATTCAAATTCCTACAACTCTTTTAGCGCAAGTTGACTCTTCTGTTGGCGGCAAAACTGGAGTTAATCACGCGTTAGGGAAAAATATGATCGGCTCTTTTTATCAGCCTCGATGCGTAATAGCAGATACAGAAGTGCTTGGGAGTTTGCCGGAGCGGGAAGTCAAAGCTGGGCTAGCGGAAGTATTGAAATATGGACTCATAAACAACGCTGAGTTCTTTAATTGGCTTGCCGCAAATAGTGAGTCAATTTTGGCGTTGGATCATGAGCTTGTCTCAGAGGCTGTCAGAGTCTGCTGTGAGGCAAAGGCAGCAATCGTGGCCCAGGATGAAAAGGAAGCCGGCGTGAGAGCTCTGCTAAATCTGGGGCATACCTTTGGTCACGCAATCGAAACAGTGACAGGCTATGGAGCCTGGCTGCATGGTGAAACCGTAGCTATAGGCATGGTTATGGCAGCAGATCTTTCTAGACGCCTGAATTGGCTATCATTGGCAGATGCGCAGCGAATCAGGCGAGTGATTGAGGAAAATTTTGGTATGCCAGTGGTGCCACCTGCCGATATAACAGTGGAGCAGTATCTCGACTTAATGTCGTCCGATAAGAAAGCTGAACTGGGCAAGATCCGGTTTATCCTACTGAAAGCAATTGGTGAAGCGGTTATCGAGGGCGATGTTGAGAGTGAGTTACTTGAATCAACATTAACCGCTGGAAGCCAGCTTTGCTTGTGAATAACTATACAGAATCCCTAAGCCTTACATTCGACCCATTTCAGCCTGCTAGGAACAGTAATGATTTCTTTGCTGGGGGTAATCGTCAACAGCTTCTAAATCAATTAATTGAACATTCTATCTATAGTCAATCCATTGTGACGGTGACGGGTTGTTTGGGCTGCGGCAAAACAACCTTAGCCAATACTGTTTGTCAGAGTTTTGGTGATGAAACCGTTTGCGTACAAATACCTGCCACACTCTTTATGAATAAATCCCAATTTTTAGAGAAATTGGGTGAGCAGATTCCAGTTCATTTAAATGATGAGGGAACCGATTCTGCAATAGTCGGCATTCAACGCTTTGTTACGCAATTAGATCTCGAAGCTAAGTCCCTGATGATAGTTATCGATGATGCGCATGAGCTTGGTAGCGATGTGCTAGATCTCGTGACTTGCCTTAAGACTGGCACAACTACAGGCATCCACATTCTATTGTTCGGAGAAACTCAACTTACGAGTATGTTACGGAGTGCGTTAACTGCAGAGATGGAACAATCTCTGATTGAATTTGAGATTGCTGAATTGGGAGTAAAGGATACCGTAGACTATGTCAAGTTCAAACTCGCCGAAGCAGGATATACCGGCCAGCTACCAATATGCGCAAGCGATCTCGGGAATATTCACAATTCTGCAAATGGGGTACCCGGAACTATAAACGCATTGGTTGCAAACGCACTGGAGGAAACAAGCGTAACATTGTCTTCTATCGATAATTCACAAAGTTTTATTTGCAGAGGGAAAAACTACTGGCTGATCGCAGCTACTTTAATCGTTCTATTGGTCTTTACATTCGTAATTTTGGCTCCTGATTCTCGCATAGAACAACAGCGCTCTCTTGCTAGAAGTGAAGCCAGTATCGACGTTTCTGCTGACGCTCAAGCTAATACCGATACGATTACTGAAGAACTAACCTATGAGATAGAACCGATAATGGTGGAAGTAGAATCTCCACTCGCTCAATCTCAAGAACTGACAACCGGAATAGTGGCAGATAGCACTGAGGCATCTAATCTTGAAGAACAGGTTAGCGAACCGAATTTTACTGCAGCAATTCCTGAAGAAGGTGAAATTTCAACTGCAGAAATCGCAGAGATCGACATCAGTGATTTTGAAAAATCTCTTCTGGAATATCCTGAATCCTCATACACTTTGCAAATCATGGGCTCCCATTCGGAGGCCAACGTACGACGATTTATTGAAGAAGAATTAGTTTCTTCCCAGCGCGGATACTTTGAAACCCGGTTTCAGGACAAGCCCTGGTTTGTGGTGCTTTTAGGCCAATTTGAAAGTCGTTCAGATGCCACCAATGCAATAGAAGAGTTACCCACGCCCTTGCGATCATTACAGCCTTGGATTAGAAGTATTACCGATATCCAATCCGACATTCGAGAACTTAACTCGATAAACTGAGCTAAAATTTCATTCTCCAAGAACCTAGCGCTTTTGTGGCATTCTATTCCTCGTGTACAATTGTGCCCCCTTTTTATTGCGTGCTTTTAGATGGTCGGCAGGTGGAAACTGTCTTAAGAGATCCTATGGGACACCGAAAAACAATTGCAATCATTTATTAAGGTAGGGAATTTTCGTGCCACTTAAAAATGATCGTTTTTTAAAAGCGCTTATGCGAGAACCTGTAGATGTAACTCCGGTTTGGATGATGCGGCAGGCTGGCAGGTATCTGCCCGAATATAGAGCCACTCGCAAACAGGCTGGCAACTTCATGAATCTTTGTCAGTCTCCTGAGCTTGCATGCGAAGTTACCCTACAACCCTTGCGTCGCTATCCATTCGATGCGGCAATTCTTTTCTCGGACATTCTTACCATTCCTGATGCTATGGGGCAGGGGCTCTATTTTGAAGAAGGAGAAGGGCCTCGCTTTAGGAAAGTCATTCGCAGCGAGTCAGATGTTGAACAGCTCCCGGAAATCAAAACCGAAAAAGATTTAACTTATGTCACTGATGCGGTTGCATTGATTAGGCGAGAACTAAATGGATCAGTGCCATTAATTGGATTTTCTGGAAGCCCGTGGACTTTAGCAACTTATATGATTGAAGGTGGAGGAAGTAAGGATTTCCGAGTTGCTAAAGAATTTATGTATAACAACTCAGAAGCGATGCATTTATTGCTCGACAAACTTGCAGATGCTGTGATCGACTACTTGAACTCTCAAATCAGGGCTGGCGCTCAGGCAGTTCAAATCTTTGACACCTGGGGTGGGATTTTAACTACCACAAATTATCTGGATTATTCCTTAGCTTACATGAAGAAAATCGTCGCCAACCTAATTAGTGAAAATGAAGGCAGATCTGTGCCAATAATTTTGTTTACGAAAAATGGAGGCCTCTGGTTAGAGCCGATAGCAGATTCTGGAGCCGACGCGGTCGGATTGGATTGGACGATCGAAATCGGCAAGGCCAGAGAACGAATAGGAGAACGCTGCGCTTTACAGGGCAATATGGACCCTTCAATCCTCTATGCTTCCCCTCAAGCAATTCATGCAGAGGTCGGAAACATTCTTGCCAGTTTCGGAAATGGTAACGGCCACGTCTTTAATTTGGGCCACGGTATTACCCCAGAGGTAAATCCTGACCATGTCAGTGCTTTCGTTGATGCGGTGCATGAACTCTCAGAACAATATCACTCTTGAGTCTAAAGATTTAATAACTGTACTGATCTCTCTCGGTGCTAATTTACCTTCCAGATTCGGCACCCCAATACAAACTTTGTCTGCCGCTATAACAAGCATAGCGAACTTTGCTAGTGGTAAATTGCTGACCTCTTCTTTCTATCAGACTGAAGCAGTCGATTGCGCCCCTGAAACTCCTGATTTCATTAATGCTGTTGTAGCGGTTCAATTGCCGAAGTTGATAACGGCAACTGAGCTGCTTGGTTTTCTACAGGAGTTGGAAAAAGAATTTGGCCGCGCAAATGACGATGCCAAAAACTCACCCCGCAAACTGGATCTTGATGTTCTCTACTTTGGTGATCAGCTGGTTACTTCTCGAGAACTGGAGATACCCCATCCGAGGGCGGCAGAGCGGCGTTTTGTCATAGAACCATTGACTGAAATAGCGCCGAATTTAGTGCTTCCCGGTCAATCTGTGTCAGTGCAGGCGCTCTTAGAATCTCTGCCTATATATCCTAAGGTGACTAAGCTTCACTGATCCTATTAAATTGACGTTGAATATTTACATTGCGCGCGTCTCCCGAATAGTTCTAATTACGATACCCGTAGTGGCTAGAGCCCAGAGAAATCGGGCAAATCGACTTGTGAAATAGTTATCAATCGGTCGATGATAGTGATAAGCTTCTAAGGTTGTCTGGTGCGTGCTAGATTTCAGATTTTAACCGCCCAAAACGGAGATACTGAGGGTTTGCTGGCTGCTGAATTAAGTCGCCAAGGAGCCGCGAGAGCTAAACCCTTAATGCATTTAAAAGGTAAAAGAAAGAAACCGCTCGATATGAACCGCGTGAATTCAAAACTAGCGATCGCGACACTTGCAGCCTTGGGCCTACAAGGGCAGTTTGTATTCGCTCAGGAAGATGATGCCGACAATTCGGTCACAACTGATTCCGATACCTTTGCCAGTTTCCGCATTGCACCCACTTCTGTTCTGAGCGAAGCAGCCGCACCACTGTTTGAAATTCAGCGCAATTTGGAAGCTAGAGATATTCAAGGTCACGTGGTCGAAGATGCCTTGAACTTTAATCTCGGTCTTGAGATTACGCCTATCGAGGGTCTCAACATACGTGCAGACGCCTGGCAACAAGAAATCAATGAAGTGCCGGGTAATTCCACACGGGGTCCAGAAAATAATCTACCTCAGCTCTACATCGAAGATTCGGCTATTAATGAATTTAACATTGCAAATCCATTTATTGGGTCGAACTTGGAAAGTAGCGGTTTTGATATTGGCGCTTCCTATGTTTGGGATACTAATCGCTTTGGCCAGTTCACATTGAGCACTAAAACAACGTATGTTCAAAACTTTGAAAACAATGATTCGCTTCTTGAGTTAATAACCGTTGGGCTCGGGGATCCTGCAGATCGAGTTGTTAGTCCTGAATTGCAAAGCAACTTGATGCTAACGTGGGAGTTTGGCAATCACACAGCAACTGCGATTACTAATTACTTTGATTCGTTTAAAGATATTAGCGAATTAGATCTAGATGAAATCAATGCCTTAGTCGACGATATAATAACGGTTGATCTACAATACGGCTATAGTGTTGAAACTGGAAACAATGATCGTGCGATCATCTCGTTCGGAATTCGCAATATATTTAACGAGAAAACTGCGCAGATTCTCAATTCGAATACTCGCATACTCGATCAAAATGGCCGTGTAGCATACGGTTCCATCAAGTACCAATTCTAGGGTTCTATACTTTTCGTTTTAATGCGTTGGCGTCGACGTCAATGCAACATCATTTTTAGATAGATTAAAATTCGAAATTTCTGAATTTAAAGATCTGTTCTAAATACTTCACTGGAGCCGCCTACATTAGTCTTATGCAATTACCCAATAGGAATAACAAAATCCTCTAAACAAGGCGCGAGAGCCTTGGCAATAATTTCAAATGCTAAAGAACTAATGATTGATTCTTGAATAATCTCGGATTGGGATTGAAACTAATGACCGAAATTAAATTAATAGATCTTCTAGCGAAATCGAAAATCAAAGTGCCAGTAATCTTTCGAGGAGTCAAAGAGTAGTCAAGAGTTAAGATTTCGCCATGGATTTCCAGTCAGGAGTTCCGGATGCAGGGGCCTTCACTTATAATTGCGGCTGATTTTTCATCGGTGAAAATTTAGGGGGACTGGTATATGGGGGGCTACCGCGCGCCTTTAAGGGATATTAATTTTCTTTTGCAAAACGTTTTCGAGGCTGAGAAAGTTTTCGCTGCAATGCCAGAAACAAAAGAAGTAACTGATGATCTAATTTCCGCAATATTAGATGAGGCGGGAAAGATAGCGGAGCAACTGCTATCACCTATTAATCAGTCAGGTGACTTGGAATCCTGTCATTTTGAAAACGGTAAAGTAACCACTCCGAAGGGATTCAAAGAGGCATATGACGCGTACGTTGAAGGCGGATGGCCCAGTCTAACGGGGAACGTTAACTATGGCGGCCAGGGAATGCCAAAAGTGCTTTCTGCAATGATTGAAGAAATGTTTTTTGGCGCAAATTCTTCTTTTTGCCTCTATACGATTTTAACCACTGGTGCCACCTTGACCATAAGTCAGCATGCTAGTGAAGAACTAAAACAAACTTATCTTCCCAACATGTACGCTGGAATTTGGGCAGGTACTATGTGCTTAACCGAACCACATGCCGGAACTGATCTAGGAATAATAAATAGTAAAGCTATACCAAATTCCGAGGGCAATTACGATGTCACCGGCACAAAGATATTTATTACCGCCGGAGATCACGATCTCACAGACAATATCATCCATTTGGTTTTAGCGAAGCTGCCTGACGCACCTCCAGGTCCTAGAGGAATCTCGCTTTTCCTAGTTCCAAAGTTTCTGGTAAATGATGATGGATCACTTGGTGATGACAATGGTGTTGTTACAGGTTCGATTGAACACAAGATGGGAATTAAAGCATCGGCGACTTGTGTATTGAATTTCGAAAAATCAAAAGGATTCTTGATTGGAGAACTAAACGGGGGGCTTTCGAACTTGTTTACCATGATGAACTATGAACGCCTTTCCATGGGGTTACAAGGTAATGGCCTTGCGGAGAGTTCTTACCAACTTGCTTCGGGGTATGCCAAGGAAAGACTCCAAGGCCGAGCTGCAAAGGGCCCGAAATTAACAGACAAGGCTGCAGATCCAATTCTGGTTCATGCCGATGTGAGGCGAATGTTGCTGACCATGCGAGCTAACACTATCGCTGGCCGGGCGCTTTCGCTTTATTCATCCTTTCAGTTAGATATTGCACGTTTCCACCCGGATGAAGCTGAGAGAATACGAGCCGGTCAATTAGTGTCATTATTAGTTCCGGTTCAAAAAGCTTATTGCACGGACCGCGGATTTGAATCCTGTGTGCTTGGACAACAGGTTTTAGGTGGACATGGCTATATTGCAGAATGGGGATTGGAACAGAATGTGCGTGACGCTCGCATTTCTCAGATCTATGAAGGAGCAAATGGTATTCAGGCGCTCGATCTTATGGGTAGAAAAACAGTTCGTAGCAATGGTGAATTATTAGGAATCTTATTTAAAGAAATGGAAGGCTTTATTGAGTCCAGCAAACATATTGAAGCATTAGCTGAAGGATTAACAAAGCTTGAGTTCCTTATGGGTGAGTTAAAACAAGCAACCAATACTGTTATCGAGAAAGCGAAGAAAGATCCTGACGAGATAGGAGCGGCTTCATATCCCTACATGGAGCTTATGGGTTTAACTTTATTTTGTTTTATGTGGCAGCGTATTCTAGCCTCAGTTCATTTGGCGAAAGTTAACAATGATGGTAGTGAGGACTATCTGAATGGATTGTTAGGAAGTGGTGATTTTTTTATGAATCGGATTCTGCCTAAATCTAAAACTCTATTAGAGGAAATAGAGGCGGGCGCAAAATCGCTAATGGCGGTTACCGCCGATCAGTTTTAATCTGGAATTAAGATAGGATAAAAAGATGCAGATTGAAGTCTAAACAACCCAATCTATGTTTTCTTAAACTTTTAAATGCTGGGGTGATTTCATGAGGTTTGGGCTCTCGAATTGACATGTTGCTCTTAAAGTCATTGCTGACAAACTGAGTACCAGCATTTGCCAATTCCTGACGAAGATTTCCTACGCAAGATATTCCGCTAGGGGTTGGATCTTTCTCTTCTAGTCGACTTAGCGATAGATGTCTTGATAAAGCCCTGCAACCATCGAGTCGTCGCAGTCCTGATTTATAATGTTGTCTATGATCTGCCGATTTCTCATCAGTTATTAGGTTGAAAAAATAGACTATTTGGCACTAAACGCCACGAATGCTGGCTTTGACTGATTTCCCATAGGGCAAAGAGTGTTCCGATATTGCTGACAAGCATAGAGTATTTTGCTTTGGTTTGCCCCGGCAAGGTTCGGAGGCTCTAACGAGACATCATCGGGATTCAGTGTCAGTTCTGGATTTTAGCCCGCACCTGTATACTTGCACGACAATTCAAATGGTGAAAGAGAGATGATAAGAGTAGCAATCGCTGGCGCCGCTGGGCGTATGGGGAGAAGCTTGGTCGAAGCTGTTAGCCGCAGTAATGCCGCTATACAGTTAACCGTGGCCACAGTTCTTGCAGACGATCCCTGCCATAATGTCGACTGCGGTCTCATAGCTATGGGAACAAGCAATGGTGTCGTCACGGTGGGTGACCTTGCATCTCAAGTCGATGAGTTTGACGTGCTTATAGATTTCACCGAGCCTGCTTCGACTATTTCTCATTTGGAAGTTTGTCGCAAATATCGAAAAGCAATGGTAATTGGAACGACAGGAATGTCAGAGTCTGAACAACAGCAACTTAAAAGTGCTGAAAACGGAATTCCAATAGTCTTTGCCCCAAACATGAGTGTTGGTGTAAATCTTTGCTTCGATTTATTAGAGCAGGCGGCTCGAGTAATGGGTGATGAAGTTGATATCGAGATTACTGAAGCTCACCATCGTTATAAGAAAGATGCTCCTTCTGGTACAGCTCTCAAAATGGGAGAGGTTGTAGCTGAAAGTTTAGGGCGTGATCTAAAAGAAGTTGCTGTTTATGGCCGAGAAGGGATTGGTGATGAGCGTAAGCGTACAGCGATAGGATTTTCCACCATAAGGGCGGGAGATATTGTTGGTGACCATACGGTTACTTTTGCCAGCCTGGGTGAGCGAGTTGAGATTACTCATAGGGCAAGCAGCCGAATGACTTTCGCCAATGGGGCCGTCCGCGCAGCATTATGGGTTGCTGGAAAGCCAGCGGCAGTCTACTCAATGCGAGAGGTGCTCGGATTAGATTAAATCAGCCAGAGGTAAAATTATTTGGATTTGCGCGAAGCATTCGTGGACAAGTGAGAGTTAATTTTCATAGAATGCCTGCTCAGTATGTTGAATGCTGAGATCCAAAAATTTTATAGAACACAGACCGAAAGCGGAGTGAAGGTTTCTTCATTCCGCTTTTTTTTGATGCGCTCAGAAAGATAAAAACAGGAGAAAAAGTGGCCGGATTAGCTGTACTGGCATTGGGAGATGGCAGTATATTTAAAGGGACTGCGATTGGAGCTGAAGGTAGTTCCATTGGGGAAGTTGTTTTTAATACGTCTATGACGGGCTATCAGGAAATTCTTACCGACCCATCTTACGCGCAACAAATAGTAACTCTTACCTATCCTCATATAGGTAATACCGGAACCAATGAGGAAGACAATGAGTCTGATAAAGTTTGGGCCTCCGGATTAGTAATTCGAGATTTACCTCTTCTAGCCAGTAACTGGCGCAATCAGCAAAGTCTTGATGATTACCTAAAGCAGAGAAATGTAGTCGCGATTGCTGAACTTGATACGCGACGTCTTACTCGAGTATTAAGAGACAAAGGATCACAAAATGGGTGTTTGCTTTCAGGAGCTGCCTTGGAAAAAGGGGGCACAGAAAAAGCAATAGAATTGGCACAGAAGTTTCCTGGTCTCAAAGGCATGGATTTAGCGAAAATTGTCAGTGTCAATCGGTCTTATTCCTGGGAAGAAGCCGTTTGGGATATAAGGGAGGGGTATCTCCTTCCCGCCGAGCCTCGATTTAATGTAGTGGCCTACGATTTTGGTGTGAAGCGCAATATTCTGCGTATTCTCGCTGCTAGAGGGTGCAAAGTAACAGTTGTTCCTGCTGAAACTCCTGCCGCTGATGTACTAGCTATGAACCCGGATGGCATTTTTCTGTCTAATGGGCCTGGCGATCCTGAGCCTTGTGACTACGCCATCACGGCAATTAAAGAATTTCTAAATCAGTCAATTCCATTATTCGGTATTTGTTTGGGTTGCCAACTCTTAGCTCTCGCTTGTGGCGCAAATACAATCAAAATGCAACTCGGACATCATGGTGCAAACCATCCGGTGCAGAACCTTAGAGATGGCACTGTTTTGATAACCAGCCAAAACCACGGTTTTGCAGTTGATGGGGACACCCTACCGGACAAATTAGAAGCTACCTATAAATCTCTCTTCGATGGTTCGCTGCAAGGAATAGAATGCACGGATAAACCAGCGTTTGGTTTTCAAGGCCATCCTGAAGCCAGCCCAGGTCCTCACGATGTAGCGCCATTGTTTGATCACTTTATTGAAATCATGGAAAGTCATTCAAATTCTGCCAGTAACACAGAACAAGTCGCCGCGAGTAGTTAAGTATGCCAAGAAGAGCTGAAATCAATTCCATTCTAATACTTGGGGCTGGTCCGATCGTCATCGGTCAGGCGTGCGAGTTTGATTATTCTGGCGCACAGGCATGCCAGGCGCTCAAAGAAGAAGGCTACCGGGTAATTCTGGTGAACTCTAACCCTGCCACTATCATGACTGATCCTTCGATGGCAGATGCTACATATATCGAGCCGGTGAAGTGGCGCATCGTCGAAAAAATAATTGAAAAAGAAAGACCTGATGCAATCTTGCCAACCATGGGTGGCCAAACGGCACTCAATTGTGCACTCGATCTAAATCGGCATGGCATATTGGATAAATACAATGTCGAGTTAATTGGAGCGAGTTGCGAAGCAATTGATAAAGCAGAAGACAGGGAACTATTTGACAATGCGATGACTTCGATTGGATTGGAAACTCCGAGACATGGTATGGCTCACAATATGGAGCAAGCCCATGAAGCATTAGAGAAGATTGGTTTTCCTTGTATTATTCGTCCTTCATTCACTTTGGGTGGCACCGGCGGAGGCATTGCCTACAACAAAGAAGAATTTGATGAGATCTGTGCCCGTGGATTAGAACTTTCTCCAACCACGGAATTACTGATCGATGAATCGTTAATCGGTTGGAAAGAGTTTGAGTTAGAAGTTGTTAGAGACAAAAACGATAACTGTATAATTGTGTGTTCAATTGAAAATTTTGACGCCATGGGCGTGCACACAGGAGATTCAATCACCGTTGCACCTGCGCAAACTCTAACTGATAAGGAATATCAGATTCTTCGTAATGCAGCTATTGCTGTTCTTCGCGAAATCGGGGTGGAAACTGGCGGTTCTAATGTGCAGTTTGCAGTGAATCCTGCAGATGGGCGACTAGTAATTATTGAAATGAATCCACGGGTTTCTCGCTCATCGGCACTTGCTTCAAAAGCCACGGGATTTCCAATCGCCCGAGTCGCAGCCAAACTTGCAATCGGTTTTACTCTAGATGAGTTACGCAATGAGATCACTGGCGGAGTAACTCCTGCTTCGTTCGAACCAACAATTGATTATGTTGTAACTAAAATCCCACGCTTTACTTTCGAAAAATTTACCGAAGCTAATGATCGCATTACCACACAAATGAAGTCTGTTGGCGAGGTCATGGCAATTGGGCGTACTTTCCAGGAATCCATGCAGAAAGCTCTGCGAGGATTAGAAGTTGGCATGTGTGGTTTCGATCCAATCTTAGATAACCGTCTGTCTAATGCCAAAGAAGTGCTAACTCGAGAACTAACCGAGCCCGGCGCCCAACGAATCTGGTATCTAGCCGATGCGATCAGACAAGATTGGTCCGTTAATACAATATACGATTTGTCGGGTATCGATCCCTGGTTCTTGGTGCAGATCGAAGACATCATCAATTGCGAAAAAGAAATTTCAAGGTTAACTCTAGATAAATTCGATCACGATTATTTTTTGTTTCTCAAGCGAAAAGGATTTTCAGACAAGCGCATTTCTCAACTTCTTGGGACAACAGAATTGGAAGTTCAACAGGCACGACAGGCAATGGGTGTTCGTCCTGTGTTCAAACGAGTTGATACCTGTGCCGCTGAATTTGTTTCTTCTACTGCTTACATGTATTCAACTTATGAGGAAGAGTGTGAATCACAACCGTCAGAGCGACAAAAGATCATGGTATTGGGAGGAGGGCCTAATCGCATTGGTCAGGGAATTGAGTTCGATTATTGCTGTGTACATGCAGCTCTGGCAATGCGAGAAGATGGATTCGAAACCATTATGGTTAACTGTAATCCAGAAACAGTTTCAACTGATTACAATATTTCTGATCGTCTTTATTTTGAACCTCTTACACTGGAAGACGTAATAGAAATCGCAGAACTAGAAAAACCTGCTGGAGTAATTGTTCAATTCGGTGGGCAAACGCCTCTTAATTTGGTTAAAAGACTTGAGCAAGCAGGCATTCCCGTAATTGGAACATCACCTGATGCGATCGATAGAGCTGAAGATCGAGAGCGATTCCAACAGTTAATTGAGAAATTAAATCTTAAACAGCCGCCCAATTGTATTGTTCGAAGTGTGGAAGAAAGTATCCAACAAGCAAATAAGATTTCTTATCCATTAGTAGTTCGACCTTCCTATGTGTTGGGTGGTCGAGCGATGGAAATTGTTTATAACGAAGAAGAACTAAAACGTTATATGCGCGAAGCGGTAATGGTTTCCAAAGAGAGTCCAGTACTGCTCGATTACTTTTTAAGCTCTGCTATTGAGATAGATGT
>MDTE01180585.1_pt1 | contig 21621 bp, 16 predicted proteins | sample 811231 | NCBI WGS metagenome assembly MDTE01 (sample SAMN05326651, study PRJNA326480) | marine metagenome | isolation source: seawater | place: Indian Ocean: Red Sea | collected 2010
CGTTCGGAAGGGATAAACGCTGAAAGCATCTAAGCGTCAAGCCCACTCCAAGACTAGATATCCCGTGGGGTTAACCCACCTGAAGGCCCCTCGTAGACTACGAGGTTGATAGGTTGCAAGTGGAAGCGCAGTGATGTGTGAAGCTGAGCAATACTAATTGGCCGTGAGGCTTGACCATTTTTGCCTGGACACTTCAGGGTTTTAGTCTGGAGAGATTTAAGTATACAGTGCAGAAATATCGGGAAGTGGATCTATATTCGGTTTTCAAAAAGAGTTTTCCGGTAGTCATAGCGGAGGGGAAACACCTCTTCCCATTCCGAACAGAGTAGTTAAGCCCTCCTGCGCCGATGGTACTGCTGGGGACACCCGGTGGGAGAGTAGGACGCTGCCGGATTTTTTTTATAAAAAAGCTCATCCCTGCGGGGATGAGCTTTTTTATTTCTTGACAGTAATTCATGAGCCTTTTAATTTTACGGCCGTTGATAGGGGGATTTAGTTTAGGTGGGTTGAGGGTAGGGGGAATTCGCCGGATTTTGCATCTTCATTTTCGAAGGGAATGTCTCGTGGCTTACAATACAGAACAAATTAGAAATGTAGCTCTTAGCGGACATAGTGGGGCGGGAAAAACTCTGCTTGCCGAAGCTTTGATCTTCAACATCGGTTTAACCAGTCGCCTTGGTCGGATTGAGGACGGAACCACAGTTTCAGATTATGACAAAGATGAAATCGAGCGCCAGTATTCGGTCAAAGTCTCTCTATTGAATGGAGAGTGGAAATCGCACTGTCTAAACATCATCGATACCCCGGGCTATGCTGATTTTATCGCCGAAGCCAAGGGGGCCCTGAGGATTGCAGATGCTGCCGTGGTTGTCATAGATGCCGTGACGGGAGTCGAGATAGGTACCGAGAGGGTTGCCAAGTTCGCCGAAGATTACAAACTGCCGCGTTCATTTTTTATCAATAAAATGGACCGTTCGGAAATAGATCTGGAAGAGCTTATAGATTCGATTCGGGAGCGTTTCGGTCGTCAACTGGTGCAGGTGCAAATTCCCGTAAACCCAGGAGAGGGATTTAATCAAATTGTCGATCTGGTCGACATGCAACTGTTAACCTATGGGGATGGCAAGGCCGAGATCGGAGAAATACCAGATGATTTGCAGGATACGGCCCAGGAACTTCATGAGGAACTAGTGGAGGCCGTTGCCGAGACCGATGAGGAACTCATGGAGAAATACTTTAGCGAAGGCGAACTCTCTGTTGAGGAACTCCGGGAAGGGTTGCGACAAGCGGTTGGTCGGTTAGACCTTTTTCCCGTACACTTTGGCGATGCGTACAACAATGTTGGAATCGATAGATTCATGGATGCCTTGGTCGATTATTTTCCATCTCCACTGCAGTCATCTGGATTGAATTTTCAAGATGGAGAGGGAAATGAAGTCTCCCTCGAGGCCAAAGATGATGCCCCACTGGCGGCGCTGGTATTTAAGACGTTGGCTGAACAGCACGTAGGTGAATTGACTTTGTTGAGGCTCTATTCCGGCAACCTTAAAGCCGGGGATGAGGCGACCAATCCAGCCGCGCGAGCTACTGAGCGTATTGGTCAGATGTTCAAGCTAAATGGACATGAGCGCACCGAGGTTGATGGGGTTCCAGCTGGTGATATTGTGGCTCTGGTCAAACTCCGAGAAACGCATACCGGCAATACCTTATGTGCCAAAGGCGAGTCGTTGGTCTTGCCGGGAATCGAATTTCCAGAACCATTGATTCGCGTTGCGGTTGCTCCCAAGGAAAGAGGAGGTGAGGACCGCATGGCCACCGGGTTATCGCAACTGCACGAAGAAGACCCCAGTTTTGTGTTCACCTACGATCCGGATATCAGACAGTCCCTCCTGCTGGCCCAGGGAGATGTGCATTTGGCTTTGGTCACTCACCGTTTGCAGGATCGATTTGGTGTAGAGGTTGACACCGAGACTCCCCGGATCCCTTACCGAGAAACTATCAGAGCCAATGCAGAAGGACACTACCGCCACAAAAAGCAGTCCGGTGGTCGCGGTCAGTTCGGCGAAGTTTTTCTGCGCGTCAGCCAAAAGGGACGCGGAGATGGTTTTGAATTTGGTAGCGAAGTTGTAGGGGGCAACATTCCCACCAATTTTATCCCGGCGATAGAAAAGGGCATTGCCGAATCATTGGATGAAGGCCCCGTATCGGGCTATCAGGTGGTAGATGTGGGCGTTATAGTTTACGACGGTAAGCACCACCCGGTCGACTCGGATGAAGTTTCATTTAAACTCGCCGGTTCCCATGCTTTCAAAGAAGCCTTTCTCAAAGCCAAACCCGTCTTGCTCGAACCCATTTTCAGCTTGACTGTAACAGTGCCCGAGGAGTACATGGGAGATGTGATGGGCGATTTGTCTTCCCGGCGGGGCCGTATCGGCGGGATGGACACCGACGGGCATTTTCAGGTCATCCGCGCGGAAGTTCCACTGTCGGAAATAGATCGTTATGCTACGAGTCTGCGTTCCATGAGCCATGGAAAGGGTTTGCATACTCAGCAGTTCGTACGCTACGAAGAGGTGCCCAACGACCTCATGGAAAGAATCGTGGCAAATTCCCAAAAAGAGAAAGAGGCAGCCTGATCTTTCCTTTTACAAGGGATTGCCTTGCCACCATAAGTGCTCCAGAGAGCGGCTCTCAATAAAAGAGGAGAGCCGCTCTCTTTTATTAGCTACTTCTCCTAGAATTAGTTAGTCTTTTTCTATTGCCTTGGTTGGCTTTTCATAATAGATTTCCCTTAATTCTATATATAGGTTGGGAGAATAAGGAGGACAAGAAATAATGTCTGGTCACTCTAAGTGGAGTACAATAAAACGCAAGAAGGGGGCCAACGACGCCAAGCGTGGCAAGTTGTTTACCAAGATAATAAGGGAACTTACGGTGAGTGCTCGCAATGGGGGAGACGAGAGTACCAATCCGCAATTGCGTACTGCATTGCAGAATGCCAAATCGGCCAATATGCCACAGGCAACTATTGAAAGGGCCATTCGCAGGGGAACGGGTGACGAGCCGGGTGCGGTTTACGAGGAAGGTATGTATGAGGGGTATGGCCCAGGTGGGGTAGCGGTAATGGTAGAAACCCTGACCGATAATAAAAATAGGACGGTATCTGAAGTTCGTCATGTCTTTAGCAAGTGCAATGGCAATCTGGCTGAAAAGGGATCTGTAGCCTGGATGTTCGAACAAAAAGGGCTTGTTGAGGTGGAGAAAAACGGGATAGACGAGGATGAATTGATGCTGGCGGTCATGGACGCCGGGGCCGAAGACATTCAGGATTTAGAAGATGTGTTTGAAGTCATAACTTCGGTCGTCGGTTTTGAAGGAGTGAAGCAGGCACTGGACGAAAATGGCATTGCCTTTGCGCAAGCTTCTCTGGCATGGACGCCTCAAAACATGCTCGAAGTACAGGGCAAGGAGGTCGAGCAGATCATCCGTCTGCTGGAATCGCTGGAAGATCTCGACGACGTGCAAAAGGTCTTTTCGAATTTTGATGTTCAGGAGGAAGAACTCCAAAGCCTGATGACCTAGATCCAGAATGGTAGATTTCTTGTTCTGCAACTCTCCCCGTCTTTCCTCCCAGCTTTGATTGTTCTCGGCGTCGATCCCAGCAGTACAAGCACTGGCTATGGTCTGGTAAAGTCTCACCAGCGCAAATATCATTATTTGGAATGTGGTTGCATCCGTGCTCCGACCGGCATGAGTTTTGAGGACCGTCTGGTTTTTATGCATGACCAGTTGGGCGAAATTATCGCTTCGACTAGCCCTCAGCAAGCAGCTATCGAGTCTACCTTTTTCGGAAAAGATGCAAATGCTACAGCGCGCTTGGGTGAGGCGCGCGGCGTTCTCGTACTGGCTGCGAGGAAAGCAGGGCTACCCATTGCGCACTACGCACCTGCCGAGGTAAAAAAGGCGGTTGTAGGGCGGGGACAGGCTACCAAGGAGCAGGTTCAGTTTATGATTAAAAGATTACTGGGCTTGAAGGAAGTGCCGCGTCCTCTGGATGCTTCGGATGCCCTGGCAATTGCCCTGTGCCATTTGCACCAGCCGGATTTTAATGCCCATCAGGTAGGGCGGCCACGTAAGCCAGAAATCGAAGCTTTGTTGCAACGCGTAAAAAGGCGTTAAAAACGCTTGGCAGGTGAGGTATGATTACCTATGTGCGTGGGAAGTTGGTTGCTAAATCACCTACTTCCGCCGTCGTAGAAGTAGGTGGAGATCCGGGAGGAATTGGTTATGAGGTGGCTATTTCCCTGATAACTTTTGAAAAACTGCCGGAATTGGGTGCCGAGTCCAGGCTGCTCACCCACCACTACGTCCGCGAAGACCGGCAAGAGCTGTTTGGTTTTGCCGATGAAGGGGAACGCGAGATTTTCGAATTGCTGATTGGGGTTTCTGGAATAGGTCCCAATTCGGCTCAGACCATTCTCTCGGGCATGTCGGTAGAAGCACTTAGAGAAGCTATATTTTACGAACGGGTAAATGAGCTAACCGCTATCAAGGGCATAGGTAAAAAAACAGCTGAACGCATGGTCGTTGAGCTTAAAGACAAGATCCAGGCGCCTGCACTCCAGGGCGACACCACAACTGAAAATACTCCGGCTGCTGGAGAGGGCGTTGCAGTGGAAGAAGCGGTGCTGGCGCTGATTGCTCTGGGGTTTGCAGCACCTGCGGCGCGCCGCGCCCTTGCCCAGGTGGTAAAAAAGAGTGGGGCCGATCAGAGTGTGCAACAGTTGATCCGGCAGGCTCTTAAGGAACGTTGAGCGGATGGAGAACAAGGTAGATCGTTTTGTAGACCCCGAACCTGACGATGAGGACCGGGAGTTCGACAATACCCTGCGGCCGACTTCTTTAGATGAAATGTTGGGACAGGAGAAAACCAAGGAACAACTGCGCATTGCCATCAAAGCCGCCGCCCAGCGCAATGAAGCCATGGACCATTCATTGCTCTACGGACCGCCGGGGCTAGGCAAAACCACCATTTCCTACGTTATTGCTCGCGAGTTGGGGGTACAGATTCATCCTACCTCCGGCCCCTTGCTCGAACGCCCCTCCGATCTGGCCGGTGTGCTCACCAGCCTGGGTCCGCGCGATGTGCTATTCATTGACGAGATTCACCGGGTCAATCGGGTAGTAGAGGAGTATCTGTATTCGGCCATGGAGGACTTCAGGATTGATATCATGATCGACCAGGGTCCCCAGGCGCGCTCTGTGGCCATACCGCTGGAACCCTTTACACTGGTGGGAGCGACGACGCGTCAGGGGTTACTGACCTCCCCTATGCGGGCACGCTTTGGCATTACCATCCATCTGGACTACTACACAATTGGGGAACTGGCTGAGATTGCCAAGCGCGATGCGCGTCTGCTGGGGTTTGCCATTGATGAAAATGGTGCCCTGGAGATTGCTCGCCGCTCTCGTGGCACCGCGCGGATTGCCAAGCGCTGGCTGCGGCGAGTACGGGATTATGCCCAGGTAGAGGGGGATGGATCTATCAGTGCCGAGATAGTGGGCCAAGCTCTGGCAATGCTAAATGTTGACCAGATTGGCCTGGATGAAATAGATATCGAGTTGTTGAAGGCCATCATCGACAAATTCGATGGTGGGCCGGTCGGCCTGAGCAATCTGGCGGCAGTCATCGGCGAGGAAGATGAAACGATCGAAGAAGTCTACGAACCCTATCTGATAAAAGAAGGTTTCATAAAACGCATGCCGAGAGGACGGGTGGCCATGGGGCGCGCCTATGAGCATCTGGGGCGTAAACCGCCGGGGGCCGATCCGACTTCTCTGGAGGATGGCGCCGGTGAGCAATTGGACTTGTTGTGAACATTAATTGGCACAATTAACATAGGGCTTAAGTTTGTTTATTCTCGCGCTTGAGACAGCTACTCCCGTAGGCAGCATTGCGCTAGTAGATGAAGAAAAGATTATATCGAGTCGATATTTTGATCTGGGTTTGCAGCATTCGCAACGCCTTTTTGTCGAGATTGAAGATATTTTTAAAACAACGGCGTGTACTTTGAGTGATATTGATGCTATTGCGGTTTCTATTGGGCCGGGATCCTTCACGGGGCTGCGGATTGGCCTGAGTGCGGCCAAGGGGCTGTGCCTGGTCGGCGATAAGGCACTGGTAGCCGTATCGACGGCAGAAGCCTTGGCGGCTCGTATGCCTTTTGCCCGATATCCGGTATGCGTCATGCTGGATGCTCGCAGACAGGAGGTGTACACGGCCCTTTATGACACTTCGTCAGGCCCCCCCCGGATTCTATCTGCACTGCGGCCTATGGCACCGGAGGCCTTGCTGCAAGAGTGCGCTGGACAAAAAACTATCTTTGTAGGAGATGCCGTCAGTACATACGAGGATCTCATAGCAATTCACCCCGACGCCTTAACTGCGCCCTTTTACTGTGCGCGACCGGAGGCGGGGAGCACGGGTTGGCTGGCATGTGCTAAAATGAAAGCTGGCGAAACGGCTGACCTGGAGACTATAGAACCGGAGTATATTCGCAAACCTAACCTCAAAGTGGGTGCAAAACCTCTGGCGGCAGGACGACGCGGAGGCAAAATGGGGTGATTGGGTTCCCGCGATGGACCGATGTAATTCTACATGGCGTGGCTTTGGCAAATTGCGAGAAGTCCATATCGGGCAGATGTTGCAGATTGAGAATCTGTCTTATTCCAGTCCGTGGTCGGCGGCAGAGCTGGGTTGTGTGGTGCATGACAAATGCGCTTTGTGCCTGGGTTTGTGGTCGTTGGGGGAACTCATTGGCTATGCCATTGGTTATGTAGAAGATGCCAATTTCCACCTCGCGAGTCTGGCGGTTGACCCAACTCGACGTCGGTGTGGTTGGGGGGGGAGTTTGCTGCGTAAGGCACTTGAAAATTCAAGGCAAAAAGGTTGCCATTGGTGTACATTGGAGGTGCGCATCTCCAATCGAGTAGCGACACACCTCTACCAGCGGCATGGATTTTTGTCCGTAGGGGTGCGTCGCTGTTATTATACTAAACCTGTTGAACACGCGCTGATGATGCGCAAGGACTTAGATACTGCCGAATCCGTTTAATCCAGTCAGATAACCTGGGGAGAAAAACCATGGCTGAAGTGGTCCTCAAAAACGTCCGTAAAGTCTTTGACAAAACTGTTGTGGCTGTGGACGACGCCAACATAAAAATTGAGGATAAGGAATTTGTAGTACTGGTAGGGCCTTCTGGATGTGGTAAATCGACGACTTTGCGCATGATTGCAGGTCTCGAAGAAATAACCAGTGGCGAAATTTATATTGATGGCGTACTGGTCAATGATATCCCTCCCAAAGATCGAGATATCGCTATGGTATTCCAGAACTATGCTCTCTATCCGCATATGACGGTCTATCAGAACATGGCTTTTGGGCTGAAGCTGCGCAAATATCCCAAGAACGAGATCTACACCCGCGTGCGCGAGGCCGCTGATATTCTGGGCATTGAGGATCTTCTGGAGCGCAAACCCAAGGCACTATCCGGAGGACAACGCCAGCGCGTCGCGGTGGGGCGCGCCATCGTCCGCAAGCCCAAGGTCTTTCTCTTTGATGAACCGCTATCTAACCTGGATGCCAAGTTGCGGGTGCAGATGCGAGCGGAGATTAGCAAACTGCATTCGCGTTTGGAAGCGACGATGATTTACGTTACTCACGACCAGGTTGAAGCTATGACCATGGGCAATCGCATTGTGGTTATGAAAGATGGACTGATCCAACAGATTGATACGCCGCTGAGTTTGTATGACAATCCAATTAACCAGTTTGTTGCAGGTTTTATTGGTAGTCCAGCAATGAACTTTATAAGCGGTCAGGTAGTTTCCGATGGCAATGGGTCGCTGGCCTTCGACGAAGGGAATATCCAGATACAACTGCCGGATTCATACAAAGAATCGTTGTCCAAGCATCTCGGCAAACCAATTACCTTCGGCATTCGCCCCGAAGATATTCACGATCCCGAAACCGTTGGCAGGAGCAGCGTAGAGATTGCCGAGATCATTGCCGAGGTAGAAGTCGTCGAACCTATGGGCAGCGAAGTTTTTTTGTACCTCACCACTGGAAAGTCATCGTTTGTAGCCCGAGTAGACCCTTTACACATGCCGGTGGTCGGTCAGAAGGTTACGCTGGCTGTAGAAGTGGATAAGGCGCATTTCTTCGCCGAGGATAATCTTGAAAGCCTCATCGAGAGATAAGCTCTTTGTCTAGCAATTGTATCGTTGGCCAGAAACGTGCCAAAGCTCAGATTGAAGCTTGGTTAAAGAGCCGGCGCGTACCACATACCATACTTATCAGCGGTCCCCCAGGGGTCGGCAAGAGGCGCTTGGCGCTTGAACTGGTCAAGGCCATCAATTGCCGCCAAGTCAGTGGATGGGCTTGCGGCCGTTGCAATTCCTGTATCAAAGTCGAGAAACTGCTACACCCCGATGTGCACATGTTGTTGCCCTTGCAATCGGGGCGGGAAAAACAGGATAGAGCTGCTGCACAGGAGGTCATGCGGGGGGCGGTGCTGGACTATCTGCAACGGGGAACGGCATTCTACCATAGCAATGTCAATATCGCCCGCGATTTCATTCGCACCTTGCAAAAGGATATGGTATATACCCCCGTAGAGGCCCCTTGCAGGATCGGCGTGATTTTTGAGGCTGAGTGCATGCATCCGGCCGGGGCCAATTCACTGCTTAAAATTCTGGAAGAACCACCTGAGAATGCCTTTTTCATTCTAGTCTCCGCGCTTCCCGAGAAGATTTTACCCACCGTTCTTTCCCGTTGTCAGCAGGTCGCTTTGCAGGGGCTCGGCCAGGCTGAGCTTAGAGCTTACCTGCAGGGAATGGATATTTCTGCCGAAAATCTGGAACTGGCCGTGCGCTTGGGCAGGGGAAGCATCCAGCGGGCGCTGCAGATTGCGGCAGGGGAACTCGACGGAATGCGCGACAGCGTGGAGCAATTTATCCTGGCGGGCATGCGTGGAGAGGACGCGGGCTACTGGTCCTTGCTGGAGGAAGTTGGAAGCAGTGCTGAGCGCGGCAAATTAGAGGAATTCCTGGAGTGCTGTGGCTTATATCTGCGCGATCTAATGTTGCTGGCCTATGGAGATGAAGCAAAAATAGCCTGTGCGGACCGGCGGGATTTTCTGATGCAGGTACGGCACTCTTTTCAACTGGATCAGCTCGAGGCTCTTGCCGTTGAAGTGGATCGGGCTTTTGAAAACCTGTGGCGCAACGTGAGTACCAATCTGGTGCTGGCCGACCTGTGGCGGTGTCTGGGTAATTGCGAGAGATGGAGTGGGGCGCTAAGTGTGGCCGGAGGGGCGCAGAATTGATAAAAAGAGCACCGCTGCACCGGCTGCCGAGACCCCGCAAGCGTTTTGGTCAGCATTTCCTGGTGGACCAGGCGGCCATCGAAAAAATCGTCGATCTAGTTTGCTCGCTGGAGAGTGATCTGGTCCTGGAAATCGGACCTGGCCGCGGTGCCCTTACCCGATCTTTAGCTGCTCGTCTCGGACGGCTGGTGGCGGTGGAAATCGATCGCGATCTGGCGGAATTCCTGCGGCGGCGTTTCTCTGGTCCCGGGTTTCGTTTGATTGAAGCCGATATTCTGCAACTGGACCTGCGGGGCGTCGCGCAAGAGGAAAATACAGAAAAGCTGATGATTGTCGGGAATTTGCCCTACAATATTACGGCGCCTCTGGTATTCAGGTTGCTGGAGCAAGTCGACTATGTAGGGAAAGCAATTTTGATGCTCCAGCGCGAGGTCGCCCGGCGCCTGGTAGCGCAACCCGGCGCCAAAGATTACAGTTTGTTGTCGGTTATGTTGGCCATGCATGCCCATGCAGAAATCCGTCTGGAGGTAGGGCGCAAGTCTTTCAGACCAGTGCCAAAAGTAGAATCTACCGTGGTCGAATTAGAATTTTTCAGTAATTGCCGCTATCCAGTTCGTGATGAAGGGATGTTCAGACGGGTGGTGCGAACGGCTTTTGCACAAAGGAGAAAAATGCTGCGCAACTCCCTGCTTGGCCTGGTGCCGCAGGGAGAGCGCCAGGAACTCGAGGCAATTGCCGGGGGTGCATTTATAGATCTGAAGCGCCGTCCTGAAACTTTGAGCCTGGAAGAGTTCGGCATGCTCAGTGATGCCTTTTCGGCGGCTGCTTCAGAGCGGCCAGAGATTGGCAAGATAAGGGAAGAGTGATGCGGTCGAGGCGATTCTGGTCCTTGGTGCTCGTCGCGGGATTTCTTTGTTTTCAGTACCTGCCAGTGGTGGCGGCCGAAAAATACACCTTGCGATTTTCAAAAAGCAGTTCTCGCATGTCGTGGAGTCCTACTTTTCCAGGTTGGCGCTACTCGGTGCCCGTGCAGTTTTCCGCCGCTGGAGATACGACCTCTAAGCTGAAACTTTCTTTATCAGCTAGTATGGGGGATACTTTAGATCAGCGCGAAGGTGAAAATATCTGGCGGGACAATGCCGCTATTTCCAGTTCGGTCAATTACCCGATTCTGGGACCCAGGGCTTCGATCGGGGTCAGGGGTAGCATGTCGACGAGCAATGCCGCGCTGCAGAGGCAAAAAATCAGGCGTAAAAGCTACGGTTTCAGTTTTCAGTTTAAACCGATAGAGGATGGCATCTTTAAAAGCATGAGTGCGAGTTTGACGCCGGGATTAATTAGCGCCCAGCGGGCTAGTCGCGCCAAGCTCGACAGTACCATTGAGGAGAAGGGAATCCAGTACAGCGCTTCGCTCAACGTATCGCCAGCTTTTGAAATTGGCGATAAAAAGCTCAATACCTCCTTCAGCTTGCGGAAGCAGGATAATACATTAAAAAACAACAAAAATCGCAATGAATCTTTGCGGCTGAGCTGGAATTATACACTGCCTTTCGACGTGCGCACTAGTCTCTCTTTATCCGAATCGCGCAGCCAGCGGGGGGTGACCCGCTCTGTAATTACCGAAGAGGAAAGCGGAGAAGATGTTTTTCGGGATACCACGGTGGCAGCCGAGATCTCCGAATCGCGCCAGACAAACGTTTCCTCCAGTGCCAAGTTCAAAGTTGGCATTTACGATGTAAATTCCAGCGTCAGCTACTCAGCGAACCGGAATACGAACACTGCCAACGCGGCTGAGGATTTGCGCAATACCTACTTTGGCAGGGATCGCAAGAGTGCAAACTGGTCATTTAAAACGGGTGTATCGGGCAAACTTTTCGATTGGTTGGTGGGAAGCGCGGGTTACGAGTACAAAAAGAGGAATGAGAATCGTCTGCCTGTAGAACTGGCCAGTGGTCGGATTTTTCGCGATAGTAGCGCTGACCGGGAGGATCGGGATCTGTTGTTTAAGGGGTCACTCGATTGGGAATTGGGCGAGGAGAAAAAACTCAATTTGTCTGGACAAATGCGGTCTATTGGAGATGATAACCCCAGTGCACCCGAGCAGGATCGCGATACCTTTACCAGTAGTTCGAGTTTGAGATACAGCAGCACGCTGAAAAGCGGACTCAGATTGAATATCAGTCTCAGCACGAGTTTTTCTCACAGAGTGAGTCTGCACGCGGCACGCTCCAGCAATAATTCCAGGAATAGGGATATAATGCTGGCTTTCAAAACCAGTTACGAGCGTCTGGGGGCCAGTATTTCACACAATTTCGGCATATCTGCCCGGCGGACGATTTATGACTTCGACCGTATAGTCAATCGCAGCGAATTGCAGCGCAAAAGCACTATCAATCGCGGTTGGAATATGTCCCATTCCATTAATCGCCGCGTTCTCGAAAAGTTGAGGTTCAACGGACGCTATGCCTATAGTGCCGATGATAAAGGTAAGCTCATCGTCGAAAGCGGCGGCCAGCTGGTAGAGGAAGATAATAGCGACCACAGCTTCTCGTTTGGCATGTCCTATACCCCTTTCAAGGTTTTGAGTACCAATATCGGCTATAAATATCGGCTGGACCGCAAATGGGGGCACGAATATCTGAATCTTGAAGAGTTGCTGAAGTTGAAAAGTCGCAACGAGCACCAGAACATGAACATGTCGATAAGTTATAATCCCAGTACTGTAACTTCTCTTAGCATGAGTGGTAGCCGGTCGCGGCAAAGGAGCGGTACTTTCAACAGTTTCAGCGTCACCTTTAGTCGAACAATTTAATATGGAGAATTCCCCTAATGGCTATGCCGCAATCCGAAAAAATCTGGTTTAATGGCTCCCTGATTAATTGGGACGATGCCAAGATTCACGTGCTATCCCACGTCGTTCACTACGGGTCTAGCGTCTTCGAGGGAATTCGTTGTTATAATACTGAAAAGGGCCCGGCAGTTTTCCGGTTGCAGGACCATGTCAATCGTCTATTCGAATCTGCCAAAATCTATCGCATGGAGATTTCCTATACCAGGGAAGAGATCTGCGACGCGATACTTGAAACCATCCGGATCAATAAATTGCAGGAGTGCTATATAAGGCCGGTGGCATTTCGCGGTTATGGTTCCCTTGGGGTGAATCCGTTGGATTGTCCGACCGATGTGGTTATTGCAGTGTGGGAATGGGGGCAATACCTCGGTCCCGAAGCCATTGAGAAGGGCGTTTCGGTTTGCACTTCATCGTGGAACCGGATGGCAGCCAATACCATGCCCAGTCTTGCCAAGGCAGGCGGTAACTATCTGAATTCCCAACTGGTGAAGATGGAGGCCAAGCTGAATGGGTATGACGAAGGGATCGTGCTGGATACGGATGGGTTGGTGAGCGAAGGTAGCGGGGAAAATTTGTTCATCATAAAAAACGGGACTGTCTACACGCCATCATCCAGTTTCTCAATATTGCCGGGCATTACGCGCCATACTGCAATCACATTGGCCCGAGGGTTGGATATGCGAGTTGAGCAGCGTTCCATTCCGCGCGAGAGCATCTATATTGCAGATGAAGTTTTCTTCACCGGCACGGCAGCAGAAATCACGCCAATCCGGGCGGTGGACCAGATTTCCATAGGTTTGGGAGAGCGCGGGCCCATCACCCGCAAGTTGCAGGATGCCTTTTTTGCCATCACCAATGGCAGAGAAGAGGATCGGCAAGGTTGGCTGAGTTTTGTTTGAGGAACCTTAAGGTGCCCAGTTGGCACAGGGTCTTCGGGTCTCTCGTTCCTGGCGTTATTTGGCAATCCAGTGCGTTCAAAATGAGGGAGTAATTAACGCGTCCCACGGCAAAATATCCAGAGCTACTTATCGCGAGCTCGCAATACCTAAAACCCTGCTGACACAACTCGCGCCCGGCTTCGATGCTTTTGCCGGGGCTGATATTTGGCGGAGTACTGATGATGGAGCGATATAGCACAATAGTACAGTTGGACCGGAGGGGGATTTGAAGGCGCTGCTGCGAATTGCTTGGTTGCCAGTTTTGCTGCTAGTTCTATCCGGTTGCATTCCCAACAATCCCTACCGTTCCGAAGAGTTGGGCCAGAACTATCTCTACAGCACTTTTGTCGAGCCCCCCAAGCATCTCGACCCGGCCGTGTCCTATTCGGCGGGGGAAAGTGTCTTCACCATGCAGATTTACGAGCCGCCCCTTCAGTACCACTACCTGGAACGGCCGTACAAATTGATGCCTCTGACCGCAACCAGAGTTCCCCGCCCCGTCTACTATGGCAAGGATGGCCAGGTGTTGGAGGGAGATCCTCCCGCCGCCGAGGTAGTGCGAGCGGTATACCAGGTGCGGATTAAGCCCGAAATACTCTACCAGCCCCACCCCTGTTTTGCCCGGGGGAAGGGTGGGAGTTATGTCTATGGCGGCCTGCAGGAGAGCCAGATGGAGGGCATTGGTGACATCGAGGATTTTCCGCACAAGGACACCCGCGAACTGGTTGCTGCAGACTATGTGTACCAGATTAAACGCCTGGCCCACCCCAAACTTCACTCTCCGATTTTCAGCACTATGGTCAAGTACATAGTGGGCTTGGAGGAGTTCGGACAAAAACTCTCCGATGAATTGGAGACCATTCGGGCGGCGCGCCAGAAAGCCGGAGGTTTGCTCTATAACCAGGAGAGCGACGAGCGGGAGAATCCGATCTGGATTGACCTGGACCGCTTTGATTTGGCAGGGGTGCGGGTCATTGACCGGCATACCTATGAGATCGTTTTGCAGCAGAAATACCCTCAGTTCGCCTACTGGCTGGCCATGCCTTTTTTTGCTCCGATGCCCAGGGAGGCAGACCGATTTTTTGCCCAGCCCCCGTTAGTACAGCGCAATCTGCATTTGGACAATCGGCCCTTGGGTACCGGCCCCTACAGGTTATCGACTTTCCTGCCGCACAAGGAAATAGTCCTGGTCAGAAATGAAAACTTCCACCCCGAATACTATCCGGACACCGGCGAACCCCAGGATCGGGAACTAGGTTTGCTCGACGATGGCGGCAGGCGGCTTCCCTTCGTAGATAAGGCAATTTATAAGTTGGAGAAGGAGTCGATCCCGCGCTGGAACAAATTTCTCCAGGGCTATTATGAGACCTCGGGTATTGGCACCGAAGTCTTCGACCAGGTGGTGCAGATGGATGGGGAAGGTGAACTGGAACTATCGGATACTATGAGGGCGCGCAATGTGCGCCTGATGAAGGCAGTGCGCTCCTCGGTTTTTTACTTCGCTTTCAATATGCTGGACGACGAAGTGGGCGGTTATACTGAGGATAAACAAAAGCTCAGACAGGCGCTCTCCATAGCGTTGAACATAGAAGAGTGGATCCAAATTTTTCTCAATGGCCGCGGGCTGCCCGCCCAGGATTTGCTGCCGCCGGGGATCTTCGGCTACCAATCCGGTCGAGAGGGCGTGAATCAACAGGTATACCATTGGGACGAAATTGCAGGCAAGGCAAAGCGCAAATCTATTCAGGTCGCCCGCCAATTGTTGGCCGAGGCCGGCTATCCCGAGGGGAAAGACGCAAATGGAAATCCCCTGGTACTCTACTTCGATACCTATTGGACCGGGGCCGCGGCCAAGGCGCGGCTCGACTGGCTGCGCAAGCAATTCAGTCGGCTCGACATTGATTTACAGATTCGTCAAACTGATTACAACCGCTTTCGGGACAAAGTGCAGCAGGGCAATTTTCAGATCCTGTTCTGGGGATGGAATGCCGACTATCCGGATCCGGAGAACTTTCTATTTCTACTCTATGGGCCCAATGGCAAGGCCCGCCATGGCGGCGAGAATGTAAGCAATTACGAAAATCCGGAGTTTGATCGTTTGTTCGTCCAGGTGGAGTCTATGCAAAACAGTGACGAGCGGCTGGAGTTGCTTGGTCGCACAATGGACATCGCGCGCCGGGATGCGCCCTGGATTTGGGGCTATTATCCGATTAGCTTCGGACTTTACCACGATTGGTACGCCAATGCCAAGCCCATGACAATGGGAAATAATGCTTTGAAATACAAAAAATTGGATCCGCAGCGGCGCGAAGCACAGCGCCGCAACTGGAACGAACCAATCTGGTGGCCGGTGGGGTTAATTATTGCACTGTTCATTGCAGGTTCGCTACCAGCAGTCGTGGCGTTCTGGAAGCGGGAAAGGGAGGTTGAAGCCCCATGACGGCCTATATCGTACGTCGCTTGTTCTACGCCATTCCCATTCTGATCGGGGTCAACCTCCTCACCTTCGTGCTTTTTTTCTTCGTCAACACTCCCGATGATATGGCGCGCGCCCATCTGGGGATCAAGCGCGTCAGCGATGAGCAGATCGCCCGCTGGAAACAGGAGCGCGATTACCATCTGCCTTATTTCTACAACAAAAAAGAGGGGATTTCCTTTTACGAGCGTTTCGCGGAAACCATATTTTGGAAAAAATCGGTCAAATTCCTCCTCTTTCAGTTCGGCAGGTCCGACGACGGCCGCAATATCGGCGATGAGATTAGCACGCGGGTGGGCCCCAGTCTGGCGATAACGGTACCCAGCTTTGTCATCGGGATTCTGGTGAATATTACCGCGGCCATGATCCTGGCTTTTTTTCGCGCCACCTACCTGGACTTCTGGGGGGTGGTCCTGGCCGTGATAATGATGTCGATTTCGGTGCTTTTCTACGTCATCGGCGGCCAGTGGATGCTGGGAAAAGTTCTGCGGCTGGTACCGGTTTCCGGTTTTGATACCGGCCTCTATGCCGTCAAGTTTGTGGCTCTGCCGGTAGTAATCGGAGTGGTCGGTGGAATTGGCACCGGGGTGCGGCTGTACCGCACGTTCTTCCTGGAAGAAATTGGCAAGGATTATATTCGCACGGCTCGGGCAAAGGGGTTACCCGAATCTCTAGTGCTCTTTAAACACGCACTTAAAAACGCTCTGATCCCCATCTTGACAGGGGTGGTGGTGACCATCCCCTTTCTCATCATGGGCAGTCTCATCCTGGAGTCTTTCTTTGCGATTCCAGGCATGGGAAGTTTTACCCTGGAGGCGATCCAACGACAGGATTTTGCCATCGTTCAGGCCATGGTTTTTCTGGGCTCTGCAGTCTACGTGGTAGGTCTGCTCTTAACTGATATTTCCTACACCCTGGTAGATCCAAGGATTCGGTTCTCTTAAGCAATGGAATTGGGCACCTTTAAAATCGTAGTTCTCCTTACGGATGTCCTGGTGCTGCTGCTGGTCCTAGGCGGCATTGGATTTGTCGTATTGGCCCGCCGCAGCTACTACTACAGGGCCGCCTGGCAACAGATCCGCAAAAAGCGACTGGCGATGATCTGTCTGGGAATTATCCTGCTGTACGGGGGTGTTGGACTCTTGGATTCGGTCCATCTGCAGCTGCGTGCCTACGATGGTGAAGGGCAGTATCAGATGAACGAAGAGGGCCAACCGCTCTACGATGTGGAAATTCTATCCCTGCTTGATCTGGCCTGTTCCGGGTTGCGCGCGCGGGCGGAGAAAACCTTTTCTGCGCCTTTTTCCAGCCGCCAGTTTACCAGAGAGTTGACCGAGCGCGAGGATGGTACCCTGGGCCGCGACTTCCCGCGTTTGCAGCACGGCGGTAGCCACTTGCAGGACGAGGCTGAAAGGGGCAACGATATTGCCGCTCTGCTGCTGCAGGGTGCATTATTGGGGCTGGTTCTGGGTGGGATCCTGCTGGGATTGGTTCTGGGGGGGGCCGTGGGCTGCGCGCGTCTGCGAGCCGGGCAGGGTCAATCTCTGCATGCAGCGGTCCGTAGCGGTTTGAAAATAGGCGGCTTTGTGGGCGTCGTGGGCCTGGTGGCTTGTGTCGTCGCTGTTCTGGCCGCGAAGTACCACGTCCTGGGCACGGATCAGGTGGGGCAGGATGTGCTATTCCGCGCCCTCAAGGGATGCCGGGTGGGATTGATCGTGGGCATTCTGACTACCTTGATTGCCACGCCTCTGGCCATTTTATTCGGCATCGTGGCAGGCTATATGGGCGGTCGCGCAGACGATGCGGTCCAGTATGTTTACACCACTCTCAGCTCAATTCCGAATATATTGCTGATTGCTGCGGTCATGTTGATCGTCACCAGTAGCGTCGAGAAGGCGCATACCGTCTATGCCGGCGATACTCGTCTGGTGTGGCTGTGCGTCATTCTGGGGATAGGCAGCTGGACTGGTTTGTGCCGGTTGATCCGCGGCGAGACCTTGAAGCTGCGCGAGAACGAATATGTGCAGGCTGCCGAGGCACTGGGCGTGAGCCCCTTGAAAATTATGTTGCGCCACATTTTGCCCAATGTCAGCCACATCGTGTTGATTTCCGTGGTATTGCGTTTCAGCGGTCTGGTCCTGGCTGAGGCCATACTGGCGTACGTGGGCATCGGGGTCGATCCTTCGATGGACAGCTGGGGAAATATGATAAATGCGGCGCGCCTGGAAATTTCTCGCGATCCCATCGTCTGGTGGAATCTGCTGGCTGCATTTGTATTCATGTTCGGGCTGGTTCTGCCAGCCAATATTTTTGGCGATGCGGTGCGGGATGCGCTGGATCCCAGGTTAAATACCGAGTAGAGTAATTTCGGGAAAGAAGGCATGACTCAAGAAGGGCAACAGGCTAGCATTGAGGGCGTCTCCAGGGCGGGAGAAATTTTGCTCCAAGTGCGCGATTTGAAGACGCACTTCCACACCTCCGAGGGGATTGCCCGGGCGGTGGATGGCATATCGTTTGAGATTCGGCGCGGCGAAACTTTTGCGCTGGTTGGAGAATCCGGTTGCGGCAAAAGCGTGACTGCCCTTTCCATCATACAGCTGATCCACAAGCCGGCCGGGTTCATAGCCGGAGGCAGCATCGAATACAAAGGCAGGGATATCGTCCGCATTCCCGAAGTGGAGAAGCGCAGGCTGCGCGGCAATGATATCTCGATGATTTTTCAGGAGCCCATGACCAGTCTGAATCCGGTGCTGAGTGTGGGCGATCAGATTGTAGAGGTTGTCCGGCGGCATCAGCACCTCGCTGCCGCCGCGGCTCGGGGGCAGGCATTGGAAATGCTGGAAATGGTCGGCATCCCCGAACCGGGGCAGCGCTTCGGCGAGTATCCCCATCAGCTTTCGGGCGGGATGCGACAGCGGGTGATGATCGCGATGGCACTGGCATGCCGACCGGGCCTGCTTATTGCGGACGAACCGAGTACGGCGCTGGACGTGACTATCCAGGAGCAGATACTGGAGCTCATGCGCAATCTGCAGCAGAAGTTCGGCACTGCCATTCTGCTGATTACCCACGACCTGGGAGTCGTTGCGGAAAATGCTCACCGGGTGGCAGTGATGTACGCCGGCAAGATCGTCGAGGAAGCGGACAGGGCCGCCTTGTTCGGCAATCCTTGCCACCCCTATACCATCAAGTTGCTGGAGTCACTGCCCCGCCTGGACCGGCGTGATGAGGCATTGCAGACCATCGAGGGGCGGGTGCCCCAGGCCACCCGTTTTCCTGCTCACTGCCGCTTTGCGGACCGCTGTCATAAAACCGTGGACAGTTGTCGCCAACAAGAGCCGCTGCTGGCGCCAGTAGGGGAAGATCACCGCGCCGCTTGCCTGCTGTACGATGAACAGCTGATGGGGCGGAAAGTCGACCCGCTCGAGGTCCGTTTGCCGAATCAGGGCCGCCCCCGAATTCGGCAAGAGACAGCGGCTCCACCTATTTTACATGCCCGCGATGTCAAGGTGTGGTTTCCCATTCGACGAGGTGTTTTCAAACGCACCAGCGGCCACGTGCGGGCCGTTGACGGCGTCGATCTGAGCATGCGTCAGGGACAGACCCTGGCTCTGGTGGGTGAGTCCGGGTGCGGCAAGACCACGCTGGGCCGCGCCCTTATCCAGTTGCTCAAACCCACGGCAGGGCAGGTAGTTTACCGGGATCGGGAACTCACCGGACTGACGCGTGCCGAATTCAAAAATTATCGCCGCAAAATGCAAATCGTGTTCCAGGATCCGTACGGTTCGCTGAACCCCAGGATGATGGTGGGCGATATTCTCGTGGAAGGCATGGAGGCGCACCGCATCGGCGAAAATCGCCGGGAGCGGCTGGAAAGGGCGGGTGAACTACTGGAACAAGTCGGCCTGGAAGCGGGGACGATCCAGCGCTATCCGCACGAGTTTTCGGGTGGTCAGCGGCAGCGAATCGGCATTGCTCGCTGCCTGGCGGTCGAACCCGAATTTATCGTGTGTGACGAGGCGACGAGCGCCCTGGATGTGTCGGTTCAGGCACAGATTATAAATCTGCTGGAGCGGCTGCAGGAAGAATTGGGATTGACTTATCTACTGATTACTCACGATTTGTCGGTGGTATCGTACATGGCCGATGAGGTGGCAGTGATGTATCTGGGGCGGATTGTCGAGCGCGGCACGCGGGACGAAATCTTCGATAGCCCCAAACACCCCTATACCCGTGCCTTGCTGTCGGCCATTCCGCAGGTCGACCCCGATACGGGCATCGAAAAGATTCGTCTTAGCGGCGATGTGCCTTCGCCAGTAAGGCCGCCCACAGGCTGCCATTTCCACCCCCGCTGTCCGGATCGCCTGTCCCAATGCGAGCAGGTTTATCCATCTGTCTCTGCGTTTTCAGATACTCACACCTGCAACTGCTATTTGTACGCAGAGGATCTCGAGAACCAAGATAGCCGATGAGGGGTGGTGAGAGTTTTTTTGATTGCCCTCGGTTCGGGGGATTGACTCCGAGACCCAGTTGGCGGGTGCTGTAGTAAGTCGGGGGTTATTTTCGCCCTGTGGCCCAGGCGTCGCTCTTGAGAAAATCGGGCATTACTTCGTTGGCCAGGACCTGCTCCAGGGTCTGGCGTCGTCGGATCAGGTGCCGGGAGCCGTCTTTGTCCAGGAGGACTTCCGGGGCTTCGGGAAACGAGTTGTAGTTTTTTGCCGCCATAGCGGCGCAGTAGGCCCCGCTACCGCCGATACAGAGCGCATCCCCGGTTCTGGCTTCGAGCAGCAGGCGCGGCGCGAGGCCTTCCGGGTTGTCCGGTTCCGGGGTCAGGATATCGCCGCTCTCGCAACAATGTCCTGCGACCAGGTACTCCCGCGAGCCCCGTTCTTCGGGCTCGGCCGCCACCACGGCGATGGGGTGCTGGGCCCCGTACAGGCTGGGTCGCAGCACTTCGGTCATACCCGCGTCGATCTTGATGAAAGTATAGCCATCAGTGCCGGTATCTACGATGTCCGTGATCGTACAGATGAGGACACCGGCCTGGGCTACGAAGAATGTGCCCGGTTCGATTTCCAGCCTCAGCTTGCGTCCCTGTTCCCGATAAAAGCGTTCGAACTCCGCGATGATGGGTTGTCCGGCAGCCTGCAGATCGGTAGAAACTTCGCCGGCCATGCGTCCGACTTTGTAACCTCCCCCCAGATTGACGGTATGGACGTCGGGAAGCCTGGCGGCCAGGTCCAGGGTCAGGCGGGCGCAGCGCTGCCAGACCTGGGGGTCGCTGCCCGAGCCGATGTGGCTGTGTAGCCGGGTGATTTTCAACTCGCACTGCCGCTGAATTTCGAATATCTGATCTAAATACTCATGCCAAATGCCGAAGCTGGCGGAGGGACCGCCTACATTGGTGCGTCTGCTGTGGCCCGAACCCAGTCCCGGATTGAGGCGCACGCTCACTTCACTGCCCCCGAAGTGACGGCCGTACTGGCGCAGCTGGTGCAGCGAACAGGCGTTTAAGAGCACGCCTTGTTCGACCAAGTCCACCAGATCGGCCGGAAGTTCCTGGGCCGTAATCTGGATGTGCTGCGGGGGGACGCCGGCGCGCATGGCGCGATGGGCCTCGTAGCCGCTGCTGGCATCGATGTGCAGTCCCATCTGGTTCAAAATCCGGACAACCGCAATGCTGGGGCAGGCCTTCAAGGCGTAGCGCACGGTCAGCCCATAGGCATTGGGAAAATCGAGGGCCTTTTGGGCCTGTGCCTCCAGGGTTGTCCGGTCGTATACAAAAGTGGGGGTAGCAAATTCGTCGCGGATGATTCTGACTTGTTCCGCACTAGGCCAGGAGAGTTGTTCCACGGTTTTGGGGAATCCTCTTATCTTGCTATTTTTACAAAAAGTTGGTAGGTTTGTTTGGGCAAAATATAATCGCGTACAGAGTAAAGTCTGTCAAGTTTAGCAGAAGAATATTCGCA
>MDTE01035586.1_pt1 | contig 21615 bp, 23 predicted proteins | sample 811231 | NCBI WGS metagenome assembly MDTE01 (sample SAMN05326651, study PRJNA326480) | marine metagenome | isolation source: seawater | place: Indian Ocean: Red Sea | collected 2010
ATATTTTCAACATTAGAAACGTCCCAATTTCCAATAGGTTGATTAAATTCATAACAACTATTAAACATAGCTTCCATATTTTCAACATTAGAAACATCCCAATCATTTAAGGGTTGATTAAAATTACTACATGAACAAAACATACTATCCATATTTTCAACATTAGAAACATCCCAATCATTTAAAGGTTGATTAAAATTATAACAATCAGAAAACATACAAGTCATATTTTTAACATTAGAAACATTCCATTTTGATATATCATCATTAAAATTTGTATTTAGACAAAATAATCTTGACATATCTGTTATTAAAGATGTATCCCATAATAAAATATCTCCATATTTTTGTAATGCTTCATCTTTATTGTTACACCATAATTTAACAGCTATTTTTAATTCTTCTTTCGTATTTGGTGTGAAAAGTGTAAATTCTTTTATTGTATGAATTAGTTCATCTGGTAAAAATTCCATATTTAGATTCTTATAATATAACATAAAAATATCTTTAAATTATATCAATTTTATAAAAAACAGATAATAAATTTCTAATTATTATTTATATAATGAATAATAAAAGCAAAAAAAATAAAAGTAAAAAAAATAAAAGTAAAAAAAATAAAAGTAAAACAGAAAATTTTTTTAATGATGAAGCAAAAAGTTTATTTGAAAAACCAACAATAGAAGAATTACATGATATTACAGAAAAACATATGTTGGAAAATGAAAGATTAAGAAGAATACGAGAAGGAGAAAGATTATTTGAATTAGAAAATGAAAGATTAAGAAGAATACGGGAAGGAGAAAGATTATTTGAATTAGAAAATGAAAGATTAAAAAGAATACATGAAAATAAAGGGAAAAAAGGAGGTGGGCCTATATTGTCCAAATATTTGAATAGTTATTTTAATGAAAAAAAAAAAGAAGATAAAATACCGCATAACATGTTTGTTAAAAATACCTTTTATTTATTAGATGATGGAAACAATAAATATAAAGCTAAATTTATAGGTTATTCATTTAATCCAGGTGCTTATAATATAGAAGAAGATATATATAATAACGATACTATAGCAATTTTTAAAGTAAAAAAATATGAAAACGGCAGAGAATCATATAATTATATAAAAATTCCAAGAATAAATAATTATAATAGAATAATAATAGCCCCAATGCAAGACTTTGAAGATTATAGTAAGACTGGAATGGTAGAGTCTATGCTAAAAAAAGAGGGTTCATTACAAAATTTACTAAAATATAAAAGAAATGATTCAAGTGATACATTAGAAAAAGTTTTTAATGATTATACAAAAATTGTAAAAGCGGGAAATAAAAAAAGAAAAACGAGAAAAAAATTACGTTAAAATATTAATATCTTTACTATCTTCAACGAAGAAATCTGTATTTAATTTAATATGATGTATTTGACCATTTGGGAAATCTAAATTATCAAATTCTGAAAGGGACATATGAGTAAGATATTTAATAAGAACCCGAGCAGTATGTTTATGAGTAACAATTAAAGGACATGTGTGGTCTTTAATTTTTGGAATAATATTTTCGTACCAATATGGTAACAATCTATGTAATAGCATTTCCTTAGTTTCTCCATTGTATAGTTTATTATCAAAATAATGTTTGCATGTTTTAAGTTTAAATTCGTGAAAATCAAATTTAATATCATGTTCAAGTTTAGGTGGGAGCATAAAAAAACTTCTTCTTAATTCACTAACATAATCTTTACTGGTTTGAGAAATTAAAAAATCACGATTAACACCTTCACAATCACCATAACTTTTTTCATTAAGTCTCCATGAAGAATATATTTCTAAATTAGTAGTTAAAGTATTTTTAATAATATTTGAAGTATCAAAAGCACGCATTAAGTCTGATGTAAATATGCAGTAAGGTTTTATTTTATTTTTATTAATAATATTACCAAGTTCAATAGATTGTTCTTTACCATATTCACTTAACGGTATGTCTGTCCAACCGGTAAATTTATTATCTTTATTCCATATAGATTGACCGTGACGTACAATTAAAAATTGAAAAGGTTTTTTAATTTTATTTAAGGTAATAGGAATATTCATATAAATATAAGAGAATTTATATTTATAAAAATTTAAGAATAGACAGGTAATTCATCAATATCAAAAATTTTAGATTTGTCACATTTTTTGCTTTTAAATTCATATGTTTTAAAGTAGGGACGATTTAATTGTTCTTGTGGAGAATGTTTATGAACAGTTCGTGCAATCATTTTATATAATTTGAAATTTGGATACCTTTCTTCTCCATTTTTTTTATATAAAATGTTTTTATCATTGTCATCACTACACCATTCATAGATGATTTTTTGGAAATCGTCTAGGTCTTTATAATTATCATCATGATCAATAACAAAATCATAAATGCTGCAACCTAATCTACACAGGTCAAAACTATAATTAGGGTCTAACCTAGGCTTATTTTCATCAATAAATGGTTCAGTATTATATTGTGTATGTGCATCACCACCTGGACTGTAACTATCACTACAATATAATTTACCGTTAAATTTAAAAATACTTCTACCATAATCAATTATTTTAATAATCTTACCAAATGTAGGAACCTTGTAAATTTTTTTATTGTATTTGTAGTATAAAAATTTAAGATTAGTATTAATATACATAATATTATTAGTATGTAAGTCGTTATGTGTCATATTAAAGCATTTTTGATAGGTAATAAGGATCATAATAATTTGAAAAAGGATAGAACGAGCATTATTAACATCAATCATATCAGAAGACAATAGTTTATCAAATGTACCATCACATTTTTCAATGCAAATTGTATGAACGGGAAAATTGTTAATGTAAGAGAAAACAGGAACTTCATCATCGTGTTCATCGTCATCATCGTCATCATCGTCATCGTCATCATCGTAATCATGGTTTTCATTAATATTATTAAATGAACATTCGTCATCAGAATTGTTTTCTAATGAATTATCGTCATCGTCATCGTCATCATTATTAGTAGAAACAGTATTATTATTAAGAATATTTGTATTTTTTTGATATATAACTTCTTCATTGTTATTGTCGTTAAGTTCTTCAATATCTAAAATAGATTTAATAGAAACAACACTTAAGTTGTGTTTAGAATGAGAAATATTAAGTTTAGGTTTGTTAGACTTAGAACCATAATTTAAAAAATCAAATTGTTGATAATTGTCAAGAGTAAAAAGTTTATTAAGATTATCTCTAAAAAAGTCAGACTCAAACAAATATTCAATTTCATCAACAACATCAATTCTATATTTATCTTGAATAGCTAAAAAACTACCATAATATTCTATACCGTGTTTGAAATTATGAAAATGCATAAGTTTGCTAATTAAGAAACAAGCAAAATTATCAGTATATGAAGAATTATAGAAGCTATTATATTTTGGTAAGCATTTATTGCTATCATTATATTTAGGTAAGTCATAAATGTTACTATGTAAATCTCTATATTTACCAATCATATAACGTGTAGGGTCAAGTAAAGGAGCGAATTTAAAGAAAATATCTTTTTTTTCATTTTTAAGAGTATTTTTATTAAATACAGTATTGTAATTAATAATTTGTTTATCAGTATTTAATGAATAAGGATTAGATTGAATGATAGAATCACAATTAAAAATATCTAAAGTAGGATAATAATAGGATAAGCTATGTAAATTTAAAGGCATATAATCAGGATTGTTTAGATTGTTTATAGTAGTATTATATTGAGAGAGTGAAATATCAAAATAAGGGACATTGTCTAAATTAATAGAAAATTTAGAAGCCATTAATATTATTAATGTATAAATAAAAGATATGAAATGAACTAAAATTCGTTTATAAAAAAATATATTAATATTAGATATTATATTAAATGACATTAGAATTAAAGAAATTTGATATGAGAACAATTACATTTAAACCAAATGAAAATAAAGGACCGGTGATAGTAATGATAGGTAGGCGTGATACAGGTAAATCCTTTTTAGTAAGGGATTTATTATATTATCATCAAGATATCCCGATAGGTACAGTAATATCAGGGACAGAAGCAGGTAATGGATTTTATTCAAACCATGTTCCTAAACTATTTATACATGATGAATATAACACAGTATTAATAGAGAATATATTAAGAAGACAAAAAGCAGCATTAAAGAAGATAAAAAGAGATATAGAGACAACAGGTAAAACCAGTACAGATCCAAGAACATTTGTAATATTAGATGATTGTTTATATGACCAAGGTTGGACAAGAGATAAGATGATGAGATTATTATTTATGAATGGAAGGCATTGGAAAGTAATGTTAATAATTACAATGCAATATCCATTAGGTATTCCACCAAATTTAAGAACAAATATAGATTATGTATTTATATTAAGAGAACCTTATTTAACAAATAGAAAAAGAATATGGGAAAACTATGCAAGTATGTTTCCAACCTTAGAAGCATTTTGTTCGGTAATGGACCAAACAACAGAAAACTATGAATGTTTAGTAATACATAATAATGCAAAATCAAATAAATTGAATGATCAGATATTTTGGTATAAGGCAGATAATCATCCAAGTTTTAAATTAGGAAGTCGTGAATTTTGGGAAATATCTAAAAATATGGGGTCAGATGATGAAGATGAAGAATATGACCCATCAAAATCAAGAAAGAGAAATACAGGACAACAAATAAGTGTAAAGAAAAATAAATGGTAATTTTATTATAAATATAATTTATAATGAAAATAAAAGATATATTAATTATGTTAATAATTATATTTATATTATATTTATATTCAAAACCTAGATATATATCGTGGTTACCAACAATGTATTTTATGTATAATAACAAAGAAGCAGATGAAACATATAAATATAGAAGAAGAATGACAAGAGAAGAATACAAATTTTTTAGATTTACTGATATGACAATAGCTCATGCATTTAAACCACATGTAAATGAAAGTATAGAAGAATTATACTATATGATAGATGAAATCGATATAGAAATGTCATTTTTTAAATTATTAATAAATAGACCTAGACCTTATCAGATTAATAAAGGAATAGATTATTTGGAATCTCAAACTGATAAAACACCATCTATGCCCGCGGGTCATGCTTATGCAGCATATTACTTAGAAAAGAAATTGTCAAAGAAGTACCCAGAAAAAAAAGAAATATTTAAAAAATTAGCAAAAAAATGTGATATGGTAAGAGTAAAAGCGGGAATACATTATAAAAGTGATGGAGAACTATCAAAAAAATTAGTAGATTATTTTCATTAAACTTGTTGAAAAACAGTAGCTGAATCATTATCAATATCTTGATTAATATTGATATTCAGAGTATTTTGATCAATATTATTATTTGGGAAAATGAAAGGAACATTTAAAATAACAGTACCGTTCTCATTGTCTGATTCATCAGAATCACTATTTAGACTAATAGTATCTTCTTCATCAGGTGAATAATCATTATCCGCAAATAAAGGAATATCATATCTTTTAATGTTAGAATAATCAATATTAATGTTAATAATATCATTTTTATAAAAATCAATATGTTTGGTAATAAATACACTATTGTTTGTTTTTTTACAATTAACTTTACAGATTCTTCTACCGAAATATTGTGAGTTTTTCGCAAATCTGACAATTTGTTTTTTTAATTTTGAATTACAGAAATAACGAAATACATTATCACAGTTATATTTATTATTTAAGAAGTTATATAGATAAGGTTTAAATACATCACAAAGTAACTTTTTTGGAAACTGTTTATCAATTTCAATACGATATTTAGTTTTAGCTAAAAGAATGCTGTTTGAATATTTAATTAATTCTTTAATAAATGGATATATAATAGCGTTTGGTTCATTGACAATAAATCTTTTAATATTTTGTTTAGTAATCAAAGACTCATTATTTTTAGAAAAAGTAGTTAAATTAAAATTATAATGAAAAAAAGTATCAATAATATTGATTTTACTATATAGATTATTTTTTTTTTTAATAAAGAAGTACATATTATATAAATCAGTAATACTGAATCGCGATTGAGTATATGGGTTACAAATATATTTAGGATATGAAAAGAAATAATTATCACAATAACCAATATTATTAATAAATAAGTTTAAAATATCTGAATATGAGAATAGATATAATTTATTATTTTCGATATAATTAAATGAATTGTGTTTATTTATTTCATTACCTAATAAATCATAATTATTAGTAGGGATAAGTATTTTTTTTTACAAATGTATGCAAATTTTAATAATGAAAAATAAATTTGTTGAATTTTAGAAAAATAATATAATTTTTTATTATTACTAATAGGATTAAGAAAAGGATTTTTTAATTCATTATTTAATTCACCTAATTTTATACCATAACATAAATCATTTTTTAAAAATAAATTATTAAAGAAAAAACTATTGCAATAATAATCATGTTCTTTAATATTCGTAGTATTATTAATAAGATTATAAACATATTTAGATAATTTTAAATATTCATCAAAATTAGATATATTAGTTATATCGTATGTAATATTATTTTTATTATTAATAAAATAGTATTGTATTATAATTTTATAAATGTTATTATGATAATTGTACATATTAGTCACATTAGACACATTCCATGATGTGAGTTCTTCATTCATAGTTAATAAATTATATGGAATTATATTTAAATAGATTTTTAAAAATAATTCAATTATTATTCTGATTTAGAATTTTTGATAGCATTTTCGATAGCTTTTTTATTATGCTCATTTGTTTGTTCGATTGTTGTTGCTTCACGATCATCAAAATTAATATTTTCTTTTACTCCAATAAGATTATTGTCTTCATCAATGGTTTGTGTTAAAGTATTACCAGATTCACTTGCTTTATTTATATTATCTTCAATAGCTTTACGTTTAGCTTCTTTTACTCTAGCATCAAATTCGTTTTTAGCTTTTGTCTCATTTTCTATTTTTTGTTTATGAAGTTCATTTAGTTCTTCTTCTAAGAATTCAACACGACCAGTTTTATAAGCATCAGGGTCCCATGGTATCCACATACCAACTGGACCCACAAAGATATCATGGCTGTTGTCAACTTTTCGTAAAGATTTACATCTTTCTTCCGCTTCTTCTTGACTACTATAAACACCTCTAATTTTCAATCCTCTAACAGAAGTTTGAAAAGAATGTTCTCTATTAAATTCTTCATTAAGTTTATCTTCATTCTTATCTAAAAAATTTTTATAATCATCCTCAATACCATATTCCTTAATAGAATCATTTTCTTCAGAAACAAACTCTTTAAAATCTTTTAGTAATTTTTCACTGTCAAGTTTATATTTATATGCAAAAAAATTAATCAAGTCAGTGAATTTCTCCATTGATTTATTAAAATCGAATTGTTTTACAAATTGATTAAATATAAAAACCTCTCTCTTTTTTAATATTTTTTCAGGAGAAACAAAAGACATACAGGCAAATTTTTGTCCGGCAATAGGTTGGTCTTCATCACATAAATCAATATATTTAGGATTAATATTTCCTTCAGAATCTATTTTTCTTTCAAAACTAGTCATGCAATATAGAGTTTATATTAATACATTTTTAAATACTTTAGTTAGAAATTTATTTAGGAAATAATTTATTTATTTTAAATTATTTTGTTTTTTTAATATATATAATCATGAACGACATGTTTGACTTTAACGAGCTTGTAAAACGTGTAATTAAGTATCTTGTAGAAGGTATTGTAGTTGCTTTAGTTGCTTTCGCCGTACCAAAAAAATCCCTTAACGTAGAAGAAGTTGTTATTATTGCATTAACAGCAGCTGCTACATTCAGTATTCTTGACGTATTTATCCCAGCTATGGGACAAACCGCTCGTACTGGTGCTGGATTTGGTGTAGGTGCTAACTTAGTAGGATTCCCAAAACCAATGTAAATTAATTAATATAATTTTAATGGATTATTAATATTATATATTTTTTAATAATTATCTAATTCTCTAGCAGATGGGTCAATTGTGTTATTACACCATTTAGGTAGCCAAAATTTAGGGATAATCTCTTCTCTATTTGGAAAAAAATTTTCAAATATTTGTCTATAATATAAACTTTCTTTCATTAATGGTTTATTATGCATATACTTATTTGATTCATATACTAAATCATCGTCACTAATAATTTTATCTACATGTTCTTTAATTATATTATGCCACGACCTTTCATTTGAACTACAACCATCTGAAAACGCTTCTTTTCGTCTCCATAGCACATCTTGTGGTAAAAATTTATCATTTTCAAATGCTTTTCGTAATAGTTCTTTTTCAATTCTATTATTATAATTTTTTAATTTAGGTTCTACAGACATATAAAATTTAACAAATTCTTTATCAAGAAATGGTGTTCTTGCTTCTAAAGACCATTTACTAGAAATGGAACGGTCAGACCGTAATACATCAAAGTAATTTATATTTTGTAATAAACTTATACACTCATTATGAAAATCATCTAATGAAGGAGCATTCGCTAAATAAATATAACCAGATTGTTCATCACTACCATCACCATTATATACAACAGTAATATCTGTGTTTTCTTTTATATATTTTCCAATTAAGTAATTAGCAGTACTTGCTCTTACTGTAGTAGTGTCATAACTTTCAATTGCATATATTACTTCAGGAATAGCATCTAAAAAGTCTTTTTCTGTTAATACTACTTCATGGTGATTTGAACCAATATGTTGAGCAACCAATCTTGCATATTTTAAATCTGTACTTCCGGGTAATCCAATAGAAAATGTATTTAGAACACCTTTATTATTCATTTTAAATAGTCTAGAAACAATAGAACATATTAAACTACTATCAAGTCCTCCTGATAATAAACAACCAATTGGTCTGTCAGACATTAATCGTTTTTCAACAGCAGTTATTAATTTTGTTTTTATATTATACAAAATTTCATCAATATTCATTTTATTAGTAATATTAGTATCAAATGGATAATTATACCAAGACCAATAACAAAATCTTCCATGATATATATCATCAATTATCTTATTATTATCTAAATTCAAAACAGTGTAGTGACCAGGTTTAAACTGTTTTACTTGATCCGAAATATTGGATATTGATTTCATTTCTGATGAAAATGAAATTTCCTTTTGTGTTTTATTTATTCCGTAAAATAAAGGTCTAACACCAAATGCATCTCTACCAACAAATATTTTATTTAGGTTACTATCATATAACATAAATGCAAAGACACCATCTAAATTTTTAATAGTATCTGAGATACCATATTTTTGATACATATGAATAATTATTTCACAATCAGAATTAGATTTTGTAATAAAATTATTTTCTTTTTTTAGTTCAATATGATTATATATTTCTCCATTACATATTAAATATATACCATTAATATTAAATGGTTGATTACCATTAGAAGATTGATCAACAATTGATAATCTATGAAACCCTAAAAATATACTAGAATTTACTTTAAGTAATTCAGAATAGTCTGGACCTCTACCCTTTATTTTATTAAAATTAGAATAGAGTTTGTCATAATCAATAGAATTACCAATATATGCGAAAATACCACACATGTTATTAAGTATATTAAATAAGGAAGAACTTTTTAAATAAATTAGTTACATTATTTATAATGAAAAATAATCTTACAGTATTATTTAAAAATATTCTATCACAGAAAACTGAAAAACAAATTTTAGGATACAAGAAAAATAATAAGTGGTTATGGAAGACAAGAAAAGATTTAAAAAAAAATGTATTAAATTGTGTGAATATATTAAGAGAAAAAAATATAGGATTTACGGACCGTGTAATATATAAAGGTGATAATAGTTATGAATGGTTATCATGGAATATAGCAGTTAATTCATTAGGTGGTATATGGGTACCATTATATGAAAATCAAACTGATAAATACGTAAATTATATAATAGAAGATTCAAAACCAAAATTATTAATATCTAATAACGAATATGAAAATGTAGATTGTATAAACAATTCATATTTATATGAGAATTATGATGATGAAATAAAAGGTGAGATACCAGTGAAGGATTGTAAAGTTGCAAAATTAATATATACATCTGGAACAACGGGAAATCCAAAAGGTGTAATTCTTAGTCATGAAAATATAATATCAAATTATGAATCAATAGATAAAAGATTCAAGGATTTTAAGAATAGAGAACTAACAACTTTAAATATTTTACCATGGGCTCATATATTTGGATTAACAGCAGAACTATATTATAATATTTTTAATGAAAATAGAATAGTGATATCAAGTGGTAAAGAAAATTTTATAAATGAAATACGTGAAATACAACCAGATATATTGTATCTAGTACCAAGAGTGTTAGAATTAATAAAAAGTAAATTAGAATATTTTGATAAGCCAGTTATACGTGTTTTATTACCAATGATAATCAAATATATTTTTGGTAGCAATTTAATAACAATATTTGTAGGAGGAGCACAATTATCAAAAGAAACGAGGAATTTTTATACAAATAATAATATAGTATTATGCGAAGGATATGGTTGTACAGAAACATCACCTATAGTAAGTGTAAATCACACAAATCATCCTAGAAATATAGAATCTATTGGAAAAATTCTAGATAATTTAATAGTTAAAATAGTAAATAATGAAATATTGGTAAGTGGTCCATCTGTAATGATTGGATATTGGGGTAGTAAAAGTGAGGAGATATTTGAGAAAATAGATGATAAATTATATTACAAAACAGGCGATGAAGGATATATTGAAGATGGGTTTTTGTACTATACAGGAAGGATAAAAGATAATTATAAATTAGATAATGGAAAATTTGTATCACTTTTAAATATAGAGAATATAGTGAATAACCATGTATCTTCATCAATTCCATTAATAGTATATGGAGATAACAAACCATATAATATTATAATTACAGAAAGGTCAAATGTAATAAGTAAAGATACTATAGAAAAAATAAATAAAAATTTAGATAGTTATTTACAAATAAAAAATGTGTTATATTTAAACGATGATTCATTTAATAATTATTTAACACCAAAATTATCATTAAAGCGAAAATTATTTATAGATGAAAATATAAAAGAGATTGAGGAAATATACAAATAAAACATTATAATAATAATTATATAGAAAAATATTATGGTAATTTATAAATGAAAATAGTTTTGGTTATGTTAAATAATTTACAATCGTATATTTTTGATAATATAAAGCAATTAAAAGCATTTGATAATAATGATATAGTAGTTATAACTGATAGTAAATTTATTGATTTATTTAATGAAACAGATGTTAATTTAATAAGTATAGATAGTCTTATACCGAGTTATGTAGAATTTACTACCAATATCAAAGGAACCTTTAGAAACGGATTTTGGGAGATGACATCTTACAGATTCAAAGCACTATATGAATACATGAAGCATTACAATATAAGTAATATATTACATATTGAGAATGATGTATTAATTTATAAAAATATGGATACTATAAACTTTCATAATACAAGTAAATTATTACTAACAATGGATTCAAGTAATAGATGTATACCAGGAATAATGTTTATTCCTAGTAATGAAATATTAAAAAAATGTCTGGACAAATTTAATCCAATATTAAATGATATGCAAAACTTTTCCGAATGTTATTATAACTTAAGTGATTATATAGATACACTACCTATATTTTTAGAAGAATATAAATGTGACGTTACCAAAACGATAACAAAAAATTATAAATATTATAATGCAATATTTGATGCAGCATCAATTGGTCAATATTTGGGTGGGGTTGATCCAAGAAATATACCTGGTGATACTAGAGGATTTGTTAATGAAACATGTATTATAGATTATTCAAAATATACATTTATTTGGAAAAATGATAATGGTAAAAAAATACCTTATATTATTGTAAATTGTAATGAATATCCCATAGTAAATTTACATATTCATTGTAAAGACTTAAAGAGATATATGTAATTATCAAAATTTATAATATCATAATTATTCCATTTTGCATCATTATAAAACGATGTTAACATATTATCTTCTATATTATTCCAATCATCTAACAATACAATAGGAAAAATCTTACTGTAATATTCTGTTATATGATTTTTTAAACAAATTGGTATGACCTTTAAATAAAGGCATTCCCAAAATCGATGTGTATCTAATCCATTGCCTTCCGGACAAATAGCAAATTTATATGAAGATAAAATAGTCAAGTAATTTAAATAATTAGTATTATTTATGTTAGGAATATTCTTAGATATAATAATATCATAACATTTTTGTCGTTTAAATGAATTCGTTTTAATATTAAAATTGAAGTATATGTAATTAGGTTTATTTACCAAATTATTACTTTCTAATATGTGTTTCCAGATATCTAAATTTCCATGAAGCCACATACTATTTGCAATACCAATTGGTAAAGGAATAATTCTTTCTTCTGGCTTTATTGATAAATTCTGCGTATAAATTGTTTTAAGATTAGGAATAGATAATAGAATTTTATGTTCCTTATTAAATGAGCCATCTGAATTATGAAATATAATGTTAAATTTTGTTGTAATATTCGATAATATAATATGTATATTTTTTAAATTATTTATGTTTTTTTCATCAATTAAATGTGTATAACAAAATATATTTTCTATATTAAGTTTTTTAATATTTTCTATATTATAATTATTAATATTTATGTGTTTTGATGTTTGATTTCTAATAACTGGGTTATAATTAAAATCATATAATGACCCAATATAATAATCGCATAAATTTTGAATTTTCTCTCCTGTTAGAATATTCATGGTACTTCTTATATTTATATATATAAATATGTATTTAAATATATATTTATATATTCAAATAAAAAATGGAGCATTCATATTCCCATTGCAATAACAAAAATGAATATTTTGATAAATTATTAGATAAACTTTTTAATGAGAAAAAAAATGGTTTTTATATTGAATTGGGTGGTAATGATGGATTAACACAAAGTAATACAGCATTTTTTGAATTTTATCGAGATTGGACAGGAATACTAATTGAACCTTCAAGTAAAGGATATAATTTATGTATTAAAAATCGTCCAAATTCTATTTGTGTAAATAAAGGTTGTGTATCTAATGATTATATTGGAAAAACAGCAAAAGGTGATTTTGAAAATAATTCTTTGATGGCGTCGATTAATGGAACACGACGAAAGGCATATGATGAGTCCATGGTGGAAATAGAAGTAACTACTATGGATAAAATATTAGATGAAAAAAACGTAACTAATATAGATTTTTTATCACTGGATGTTGAAGGATATGAATTAGAAGTATTGAAAGGAATGAATTTAAATAAATATAGACCAACATATTTATTAATAGAAGTATATAATAAGGATTTTGACCAAATTCTGGAATATTTAAAACTAAACAAATACAAATTAGTTTGTAATTTTTCCAATTATAACAAAAATGATAACCCACATTGGGATGGAACTCATAATGATTATTTGTTCACTATATTAGACTCACACTAATATCGATTCTTTATTTATAATAAATATATATTAATATAATATATATTTAAATATAATGGAAACAATAGAGAAATTATTAATCGTACCTTTTACTTTGTTTATAACTATTTGGTTAATATACTCAGTATTATTTATGAAAAAAATAACTAATTTCGAGAAAATGTTTGCAATTATAATTGTAATGTCTCATATATTACTATATACTGCATACATTACGAATGATATTGCATTAAAAGACTACACACATTTAATATATATATTATCCGTATCATTTGGGTCAATAATATTTACAAATAAAAATTTAATACTATTATTGTTAATAATACTATTTGTAAATATATTATTTTGGATTATGCATGGAAGTTGTCCAATGGGAGATTTAACAACAAAAGAATTATTAATATTCAATGAAATGTTTAAACCATACATAAATATAGGTATGATTACAATATTTACAATATTAATAATAAAATATTTAAAATATTAAACAGTGGGGAAAAATTCCCAATCCAAGTTTTTACAAACTTTTTTCCATATCATATCTTGTTCTAATTGTTTTTCTCGGTCTTTCATCATAGGAATATAAGGTAAATATTGTGTTTGATCTAGTAAAACACAGAGTTGATAAAGAGTATAAGTATAATTAAAAAAGTTAGTCCTATTTGCTGGACAATGTATAGCCCAAGGTTTTTGAATTTCAATAAACAAGACACAAAGTGTTTCATGTAGTTGTTCATTCATAACAGGAGGTTTTATTCCAAATAATGAATTAATATATTGAATATGTTCAAAATATTTATTTAATCCTAATTTACGAAGTATATCACGCATGACATCATAGTTAATCAAAGAAAAGTCATTAATTCTTTCTTTTTTGATTCTATCTTTAATAGCCTGTATTACTTCATCGGGTATTTGAGTAGTTTCTTTAGCCTGAAATTGAGCCAATATTTCTTTAAAATGATTTAGACGAATATAGGCGGTATATGATACTTCATTTGGAGGTTCTTTATTAGATGGTTTAGAACCATCAATAATATTACTAATAAACTTACCACATTGTGGATTATTACATATTAATATGCCTTCTTCATCTTGAGAAATTAATTCACCATTATTACAAGAATCACATATATCCGATGGAATAACATAATCTTTTATATTAATTATTTCATTATTAACATTTTTCCAATAATTAGAATATGATAATCGAGAATTTGTATATTTATCAGAATTTATATTATCATTATCACTATTTAATGATTTAATTTTAAAGAAACTATTGAGAGCATTCATATTTTGAGAATTATTACCACTGGAAATACTTTTTTTCTCTTCAAAATATTTGAAAATATAATTACTATTATCAATAAAGTATTGTTTTTTTTCGCGCTTCATATGTTTAATTTTTTTATTAATTTCATTTATATGGTCTTTTAGTTCCATATATTTATCAATATCGTTTTTACATAAATTTTTGATATCATTTATGTAGTTTTCTTTTTGTTTTTTTAATTGTGGTATTATGACATTTTCATTGTTATTAAAACAATCTAACATTTCATCATGTTTTTTATCAATCGTAATGATTGCTTTTTGATTATTTTTGGCCATTTAATATAATGTTTATTTATTTTTTATATAAATTATATCGTATAAAATAAAAAATAAAAGTTTAATTATAAATAAATGGAAAAAATAAAGTTAATGGAAATTGAAGGTAATAATCTTCATATGGATAAGAAAAAACTACAAAAAATTTTATTTATAAGCAATGCAATAGAAGATGGTTGGACTGTAAAAAAAGACAAAGAAAATTATATATTTAAGAAGAAACATGAAAATAAAATAGAAATATATGAAAAAAGGTATTTAGAAAAATTTATAGCAGAAAATTCAACAGTAAAATAAAAGTTTTTTATAACTATAGTAGTTATTTTATTTATTTTAATTTGAAAATAAATCTACGTTCTAGTAAGTACTAATTACTTAATATGTATAATTTATTGTTTTTTAATCTTTAGGGATTATATATATTATGGGTGGAGCTCTTATGCAATTAGTCGCCTATGGCGCCCAAGACGTTTTTCTTACTGGTACTCCAGAAATCACTTTCTGGAAAGTTTCTTATCGCAGACACACTAACTTTGCTATGGAATCAATCGAACAAACATTCTCAGGACAAGCCGATTTCGGTCGTCGTGTAACATGTACTATCAGCCGTAATGGTGATCTTGCTTATCGCACATATCTTCAAGTAACTTTACCTGAAATTAACACAAGCATGGACAGCAATGGTGATGTATATGCTCGTTGGTTAGATTTCCCTGGTGAACAACTTATTGCCCAAGTTGAAGTAGAAATTGGTGGTCAACGTATCGACCGTCAATATGGTGATTGGATGCACATCTGGAACCAAGTAACCATGTCTTCTGAACAAGAAGAAGGTTACCACAAAATGGTTGGTAACACAACCCAACTTACATACATCACTGACCCTGCCTTTGATGACATCAATGCCCCTTGTGCTGCCGCTGGAGGTCCTGCTCAAGTATGTGCTCCTCGCAAAGCCTTACCTGAAACAACCTTATACGTACCTCTTTCATTCTGGTACTGCCGCAACCCTGGTCTTGCCCTTCCTTTGATTGCTTTACAATACCACGAAGTCAAGATCAACATCGATTTCCGTCCTATTGGTGAATGCTTATGGGCCGTCAAATCTCTTGCCCCAAGTGGTGCTGCTGGTGTATCTCAATCCGTAACAACTGCTTACCAACAATCACTTGTAGCTGCCTCTTTATATGTTGATTATATCTTCTTAGATACTGATGAACGTAGAAAAATGGCACAAAACCCTCATGAATACTTGATTGAACAAGTACAATTCACAGGTGATGAATCTGTCGGTTCATCTTCCAACAAAATCAAACTTAACTTCAATCACCCATGTAAAGAATTGATCTGGGTTGTACAACCTGATGCTAACGTAGATTACTGCGCTTCTCTTGAATCTGGTTCAACTCTTTTCAAAGCCTTAGGTGCTCAACCTTTCAACTATACTGATGCCGTTGATGCTCTTCCTAACGCTGTACATGCCTTCGGTGCTAAAGATTCTTTAGCTTCTGGTTCATTCATTGATGCCGATGGTCTTTTCAATGATGCATTTGCTGGTCAAGAAAACCCTGATGCCGGTGCTGCTCCTTTCGCAACATCTTCTGATAAATTAGCTTCTGTATCTGATGCCGGTACATTCGTACTTGCCGAAACAGCCAAAAATCTTCACTGTTGGGGTGAAAATCCAGTTGTTACAGCCAAATTACAACTTAACGGTCAAGATCGTATCTCTGAACGTGAAGGTTCTTACTTTGATGTTGTACAACCTTATCAACACCACACACGTCACCCAGACACTGGTGTTAATGTATACTCATTCGCTCTTCGCCCTGAAGAACACCAACCTTCCGGTACATGTAACTTCTCCAGAATTGATAATGCCGTATTACAACTTGTACTTTCTTCAAACACTGTTTCAGGTGTTAACACAGCCAAAGTACGTGTATATGCCGTCAATTACAACGTATTAAGAATCATGTCGGGCATGGCAGGTGTCGCTTACTCAAATTAAGCAAGATAATTGTTTGCATTATACAGTCATTGTATTATTTTTAATACTATCAACTAAAAAAATTTAATATTATAAAATTTATATAATATTAACATTCAATGCATATATCACTAAGTTAGGGTATAGTTATGTTTCCGGAACTACGTTTCCATCTTTGTCGACTAAGTGAAATGCCGGTCCAGGAAAAGTGGATTTTTCCCATGTATATGCTGAATATGCTACTACTTGTGTTTCACGAGTTTCCCAACAGTCATTACAAGAAAAGTATATTTGTCTTCCTCTTCTCACCGTATAATATGTTTCAAAACTTTTATCTTCACAACAAAAATCACAATTCGCTATTTTTTCAATGTCTTCAATTCTAATAACAGGTTTATTATCCGTCATTAGACAATCCTATTACTTAATATATAGTTAGATTTAAATTATTTATGCGAAACTATTATTAATTATTTTTATCAAAAAACAATGTTTGCCAAATATCATTTTCGTAATTTGATTGTTCTATTTTAATTGCGGTTTCCGGTCGTATATTTTGTAGCATTTTTATGTTTTCAGTTTTTGTCTTATATTTTTTTATAGTATAATTAAGTTCCTTAAAAACACTAAGAAGACATTTTAATATTGGAATACCTCCAGCAATAACAACTTTTATCAAGTTTGTTTTTTTTTGCATTTCATTTTTTATTATTGTTTGTTCTACAAGTGCTTTACATAATTTACGACCACGATATTTGTCAACAATGTAAACTGAAACTAAATGCAAATAATCAATATTATCTTTTTTTTCGTATGTAACCATTGTATTTCCAATTATTTCATCTTTATCTCGTAAAAAAATACCCCAATAATTATTTTTTTTTTTTATTACTTCATACGAGTGTAAAATATGCGGATTCATGTTTTTTATATTTTTTATATCATTATCCAATGTTCTCTTGCTTACGTAATGAAATTCAGTATCCATTATATAGTATACTTATGTTAAATATTGAAGATTGTATATAAATTTAACGTAAAATCCCCCATATTTTTCCAGTATATCTATTTTTAATATCATCATTTAATTGAGGAATAACAATTTTATTATGTTGAATAGGTGTTACTTGATTATAATAACATGGACAACAACATATACATTGCATTATCTTTTCTAAAAACATCATACTAACAATACAGGGAGAACATGAAATAACGCAACAATTGCAATCATCAGAACTATATAAATGGCGATTAGGTCTTTCTCTCATAATTAATATTTTTTAATAAAAAAATATTTTTATATTAAAATCAATTTTGTAAATAATTATTTAAATATTATTAGAATCATTATTTTTTTTAAGATAATCTCTTATTTTTTTTAAATATTCTTCTTGCATAATCCTATTCCCTTGTCTTGATACTTTTTCAAATTTGTCAAATATATCTTCATGTTTTTCTACAACATGTTTTTTAGGTGGCTTCTTATTAAATATCATAAATTTATGAACATATTTTTCTGGTGTTTTTTTTATGGAAAAAGAATTTGTAAGACTTATTGTAAAAATAACTATTATAGTTGAGAATAACATTATAATATATTATTATTTATTTTTATTATATTATTTACATAATTAATAACTTTTTAGTAAAAAAATTTAAATATTAAAAACAATTTTTGTAAATAATTATGATAGTAATTTGTTCATATTTTCAGCCTCAATATTATTATCAGAAGGTTTAAATAAATTATATATAAGGTCATTATTACGGAAACGAACACTATAATCTTGTTGAATATTATTTCTTCCGATTCTACCTAAGGATTGCAAAGTTTTTTCTTGAGTCATATGTGAAAGGTCTTTACCAATAATACCATGACAGAATTGATAATTAGTACCGTAAATATAATCCGAAGAAGCAATAATCATAAATAATTTTTGTTCAGTAGCTAATTTTTTCATTAATTCTTGATAATCAAGATTAGAATCTTTAATAAATACTCCAATACCAAGTAATAATAGAACCTTAAAAGTATTAGAAACATCTAACTCCATGATTTTTTTAGTAAATAGTTCGTCAATTTTTGGAGAAAATGCAGATTCATTTACATTATCATTCCATTTTTCTTGATGACTTTTAGTATTGGGTACAAACTGATGGTCTAAATTTATAAATAATATTTTTTTTCTAAGTTTTTCAACATCTCTGTATATTTCTCTCATTTCATTTGTTTCTTTATTGCTTCTATCTTCAAGTGCAGCGTCATTTTTCTCTTCAATTAGTGCTAATTTTTTTTCAAGTATTGTAATATCTTTTTGCAATTTTTCATTGAATGAAATCTTTTTCATAATTTCACTAAATTTTTCACCAGGAATTTTGGATTGTTGAATGTAAAATGAAGCAATTTTATGTGCATCTTCACAAATAAATATAGAAGGTCCATTAGTTAAAGTAATAGCATCGTATGTAGTAAATAAAATTCCATTACCTTTTGTATCATATTTTTTTTGTCTATTAATATTAAAATTCTTATATATCCCAGTATAATTAACTTCATCAATAGAAGATAATAGATGTAAATAAAACAATTTTAAAGACTTCATATTAACATTACATATGTCATTTTCAAAGTAATTAAATATTTCAGTATCTGTATTCTTAATATTTCGCATACAATAATTAATACATTCAACAATTTCTTTTAAATTAAGATATCGAAGTAACGTTTGATTATTAGATAAAATATAATTAATACATTCTTTCATATCATGATAATTTTCATACATAGTGTGAATAGAGATTGAGAATTGTTCAGAATCAATAATAGGAATAGATTTTTTAAAATCATAACTTCTAATATAATGTACATTGGGGTTTTCAAAATTATTTTTAAATTTATCAATGACATTTTGAATTTTATCAATTGCTGGTAATGTCGCAGAAGACATTATAATATTTCTAATTTTATTTTCTTTCCATATTCTTTGAATTGTATTATGTAATTCATGTTTTTCATGGTCGAGTGTAATAGTAGGTTCATCCCAATACATTATCATTTTATTTTTATCATGAAATGCGAGCATATAATGCATAGCACTAATATATGATTTTACATCACATATCATAATATCAACATTTGAACCATTTGTATGGTCAATTTTTTTCTTTCCGTCTTTAAATTTAATATAATTTCCATCATCTTTTTTTACATATTCACATACAGAGAAATTGTGTAATCTTATATTATCTGCAGTATCACAACCAAACGCGAAAGCAATTTTTTTATTCATAGATATTGCTGATTTTGCTAATGCTAACCCAATATGTCTAGCAACACAGACAAATATAATTTTATAATCATTACATAAACCTAAAGGTGTTAGTGTTTTACCAGTTCCTGTAGGAGCAGTATAAAGTACTAATTCTGATGTATTCTCAGATTTATTTTTAAATATATTATATATTTGTTTTTGATGTTCAAATAATTCTTTATCTTCATATTGTAATAAATAACCATTTTTTTCAATTAATATATCAGCTTTTTTTATAACATCACTAACTCTAATATCAGTTAATAATTTTGAAATAATATCAGTAATGTACTCCTTAAAATATTTATTTATATTTTTAATTTTAGTTTTAAATAATTGAATAATTGTATATACATAAATAGCAACTGTAGATGATTTATTTTTACTAACTGCTTTTATTAACGTTTTATACATATCTAGAATAACATATTCAAATATATTAGTTTTGAACAATTCAATATTAGTATCAAAATTATTCAATTTCACTGAATCAGAACTTCTAATTTTTTGTAATTTAATTGTATTAAATTCATATTCTTCATTAAATAAATGCGTTGGATATTTTTTATTAATTTTTTTAATGTCATCTTTAAAATATTTATTAAACAAATATAATTCTAGTGAATCGTTTATATTATCGATTTTCAATACCGACAATAATGATAAATTATCATTAACTATTATATCAATATTATCAAATCCTTTAATTATCATATTTAATATTTCTCTTTCAGTATCATTTACAGGAATTTCTATATTATTCCATTCATCTCTAGTTAATTTATTTTGTAAAAAATCCATTTCTATAAAGTATTTTATTATTATATATATGTGTAATTTAATTCAATTTTACATAAAAAACTTATTTAAATAATTTAACTTAAAAAACATTATGTATAAAATCTTTTCTCAAAATAAAATAAAATATCTTTCATTTGACGATCTTCAGAATATTGTTAATAATAATATGAATAATTATATAATTATTAATACATTATCGTCTAACAAACAAGATTGCTTAATTAAAAATACACTTAGTA
>MDTE01071524.1_pt1 | contig 21612 bp, 19 predicted proteins | sample 811231 | NCBI WGS metagenome assembly MDTE01 (sample SAMN05326651, study PRJNA326480) | marine metagenome | isolation source: seawater | place: Indian Ocean: Red Sea | collected 2010
CTCGAACTCGATGACGTCGAAGCTATCGTCGGAAGCAACGGCATGGTCCAGGCGTATCCCCTTGTGCTCCCGGTGGAGGAAGCGTGAAAATCACGGCGATCGAGACGATTCCCGTCAACCTGCCGATCGGCAAGTTCGCGGACGGGGAACACAAGGTTCACGGTCTGAATGCACCCCCGAAGTACCCGGTCGAAAAGGGACGATCGAATACGAACGTCTCGAACGGCCACAGCGAATACCTCATCCTGTCGAACGTGATCGTGAAGATCCATACAAATGAGGGTTTGACGGGAGTCGGCGAAGCTGCTTGCGATGCGTCAGAACCGGTCGAGGTCGTCAAGGCGATGATCGATCATTACATGGGTCCTCGACTGATCGGACAGGATCCGCTCGATTGGCGTGCTCTGATCGACCGCACAACCAGGGATCCCGACAGAGGCGCCACCCGGTTCTCGACCTCCGGAATCGACCTCGCCCTTCACGATCTTGTGGGCAAAATCCTCGATTTGCCGGTGTACACGCTCCTCGGTGGCCAGAGGAGGGATCGCGTGTTGGCCGGGATCGAGGTGCCGCGCAACACGCCAGAGAAGATGGCCGAGCACAGCTTCGAGTACTACGAACAGGGCATTCGGGGAATCAAAGCCAAGATCGGATCAGACCCGATACGCGATGCCGAGTGTATCCGGGCGATCCGGGAGCGGCTTGGACCGGACGTCAGCCTGCGAGTAGACGCCAACAAGGGCTACACGGTCAAAGAAGCGATCACATTCTGTCGGCTCGTGGAGGCGGCGGATGTAGATCTCGAGATTCTGGAGCAGCCGGTCGGGACGATGGATCTGGCTGGCCATCGCCTGATTCGGGAGTCCACCTCGATTCCGGTCGAGGCGGACGAGAGTGCGTTCAGCCTCTCGCAGGTACACCAGATCGTGAAGCAGGACGCGGCCGACATCATCAACACGAAGTGCGCAAAAGCCGGCGGCATCCGGGGCGTCGAGCAGTGGGCGGCCGTTGCGGAGGCAGCCGATCTGCCGATCGTGATCGGGACCGAATGGGGTGTCGGGTCAAAGGTGGCCGCCAAGCTCCACCTGGGAGCAGCGGTCAAGAACGCCGACCCCGTCGTGGAGTTTACGGAGATCATGATCCACGACCTGTTGCTGAAAGAAGAATTGGAACTGAAGGATGGATACCTGGACATTCCGGATGGCCCGGGGCTCGGTATGGAGCTGGACTGGGACCAGGTTGAGGCACACCGAACACCGGAACTGTGACGACGAAAGGACAACGACATGACAACCGAAACGAATCCCTTTGCCGGTGTCGCTCCCGCGATCATGACACCCTTCAACGAGGACGGATCGATCAACTTCGATGCCTTGCTGGACAAGCGAAAGCGACTGGTCCAAGCAGGTATGGAAACGATGGTATGGCCCGGCACGATGGGAAACTGGTCGCAGCTGGCACCGGAAGAGCGTAAGGATGGCGTCGCTCGCCTTGCCGCTGAGGGACCGCTCATCGTCGGAACGGGCGCGCCGAACACGGATATGGCCGCGGACTACGCACGACAGGCGAAAGAGGCCGGCGCATCCGGTCTGATGGTCATCCCCGAGGTCCTGTATATGGGATCGGTGGCCAGCGCGCAGTATGACCACTTCAGCCGTGTTCTCGACGCAGGTGACGACCTGCCGTCCGTCGCCTACAACAACCCGCCTGCCTACCGCTACTCGATGGGCGCCGATCAATTTTTCCAGCTCCGCGAGAAGCATCCGAATCTGAAAGGGTTCAAGGAGAGCGGCGGCTCCGAGGCGCTCACACTGGCCGCTCGCCTGATCACCCATTCAGACGACTGCTTCCTCGTGGTCGGGATCGACAACGCCCTCATCCACGGGGTCCTGGTTTGCGGCGCGATCGGCGCCATCACAGGCGTCGGCAACGTCCTGCCCGACGAGGTCATGCACCTTTGGCGGCTGTGCGAACGCGCTCAGCTCACAGGCGACGACGAGGCCTGGAGACTGGCCGAGGAACTCGATCGACGTCTGCTTCCGCTGGCCGACTACGACGCCGATCCCAGACTCGTCCTCTACTACAAGCACTTACTCACCCTCTGCGGCGAGCAGAAGTATCAAGAACAGCGCCCAGTTGGTGCGACGCTGAGCGAAGGCGAAAAGCTGGAGGCACAGGCCCAACTGGAACGATTCAAGCGATGGTCGGCTAACTGGTCCGGAAAGGACTACGTCACCAGCTGAGCCCGGAGACCCCATGAGCTACCCGAGCATTTTCAACGATGTGATTGGTCCCGTCATGCGCGGCCCATCCAGCTCGCATTGCGCGGCGGCGCTGAGGATCGGTCGGCTGTGCCGCGACCTGATGGAAGGCACGATCGACGAGGTCCTGATCGAGTTCGACCCAAAAGGATCGCTGGCGACCACGCACGACGGTCAGGGCTCCGACATAGGACTGTTTGGAGGGTTCCTGGGGTGGGAGGCACACGACGAGCGGCTACCCGAGTCAGAGAAGGCCCTGCGAGAGGCCGGGATAGACGTGAAAATCGACATCGTCGACATCGGGTTCTCGCATCCCAACACCTACAAGATCACGCTGAAGAACAATGACACGCGCCATCGGGTCGTCGCGATCTCTACAGGCGGCGGAATGATTGAAGTGATCGAGATCGACGGCACATCCCTCTCAATGGCCGGTGACTACTGTGAGACGCTGGTATTCGTGACCGTTCCGGCTCGTGTAAGGGAGGCGATCGAGCAGACGATTGCGTTCGACGAGCTCGTCTCGTGCGACGGCCCAACCCCCATCCTTGAGATCAAGTCTCGCGACTTCCCCGATGACACACAGCTCGACGCGTTGGCCGATCTGGAGGGGGTCACAGCCATCCGAAAACTGTCTCCCGTGCTACCCGTCCTTTCACGCAAGGACCTCAGCGTCCCGTTCACCTCCTGCGATGAAATGCTCGCCTACAACGAGGAGCATGGGTTGGCGCTTTGGGAACTGGCGGCGGCTTACGAAAGCGAGCGCAGCGGTCTATCGGTGGGCCAGGTGGTCGCAAAGATGGGAGACATCGTCTACATCATGCGAGCAGCAGTCGATCGTGGGCTTGAGGGCACTGCGTATACCGATCGAATCCTGGGCAGCCAGTCCCCCAACTTCGAGCGGCAGATGAAAGAGAAGCGGTTGATAGAGGGTGATACATTCAACCGGGTGATCATGTACACGAGTGCAATCATGGAGGTAAAGAGCTCGATGGGCGTGATCGTGGCGGCCCCGACGGCCGGATCGTGCGGCGCACTGCCCGGAGCGGTGTTGGGCGTGGGTGAAGGACACGACCGGGAGGAAATCGTTCGGGCGATGCTGATCGCCGGCCTGATCGGCGTGTTCATCGCGACCAACGCCACGTTCGCGGCTGAGGTCGGCGGCTGCCAGGCGGAATGTGGATCTGGGTCAGGGATGGCTGCGGCGGCGATCACGAGCCTGTCGGGTGGCACGTTCGAACAATCTCTGGCAGCGGCCTCTATGGCGCTCCAGAACTCGCTCGGTATGATCTGCGACCCGATCGGCAACCGCGTCGAGGCGCCCTGCCTCGGGCGGAACGTACAGGCGGCCACCAATGCGCTCTCCTGCACGAACATGGCCCTGGCCGACTATGACCACCTCATCCCGCTCGATCAGGTCATCGACACGATGGACAAGGTGGGATCGAGTATTGTGCCGGAGTTGCGGTGCACGTCACTGGGAGGTTTGTCGATCACGCCAGCGGCCAAGGCGATCGAGTCGAAACTCGGTGAGATCGAGAGTCCCTGATTGTTCCTTGGTAGCAAGCGGACAGGGGCAGCACGAATCATCAGGCTGAGCCGCTAGTCGATCCTGGCCCTCACCGGGCCGACAGAGGTCGGCTCTTCTGACATACTGCGGGCTCTCGTCGCCAGGCTCGGACCTGGGTGATGTCAGAATCCGCCACTTGTATCTACACAGACGTGGCCGACACGATCCGATAATTCTCGTTCTCATCGGCGCACTCGTAGAATAATCGGGACCGCCCATCTTCGAGGTCGATCACACACGGCTCCGACACCATCGTACTGTCCCATCCTCCCGCGCCCAGATCGATCACCGGCTCCGAACGCTTATCCCACGACAGCCCATCTTCTGATGTCGCCGTAAAGATCCCACCTCGAACCGTCTCGCTCCATCCCGAGTAGTACATCCGATAGCTGCCGTCTTCCAACCGAACGACCTCGGGTGCGTAGACCGAATAGGTCTCTCGCTCCGTCTCCTGTGCAACCCTAACACCCGACTCTTCCTCGAACGTGAGTCCATCTGACGACATGGCGCTGATGATGTGGTTCCCGGCCTCGAGCCCTAGCGTCAACGGGTGCGTGTAACGGTGAAAGTACATCCGGTAGCCGATGGTCCCGCCAAGCTCGACATAGATCACCCTTGGCGTGCCGTATGACCACTTGCCGTCACCGAAACGGAGACCAGCTTCGGGCGTCCAGTCCAGACCGTCTTCTGACACGGCACTCATGATGACAGTGGGTTGGCTCGCCGGCCCAAAGGATCGGTCGCCGGTAGAATCGGGTGCGTGCGATCTTGCCTCGAAGTACATGCGATACCCGCCCCCTACCAACGGGATCACGTCCGGACACAGCGTTCTTGCAGATGCGTGCGGCGGGAACAGGTCGACCCGTACGCCCGAATCCTTCTGCCATATCTTGGCATCTTCGGAAAACGCGCTCAGGATGTATCCAAGCGCATCCGGGTCACGACGACCTGGACCGAGCCCCGTGTAGTACATCCGATACCCGCCTGCAGGGAGGTGGAGAACATTCGGCGTCAGGATGCGCTCTGAATCAAGTAAGTGATCCACATCCACCGCGATCGTCGTGTCCTTACGGAAGGTGATTCCCGGATCCGTCTCCTGGTAATGCACCGCTGTCAGCGGATCAAATCCCATCGCCTCAGCCTTTCAGGGCCTCGTAACGTGTCCGGAACTCTGCACGGTCTTTCCACTCCTCTATCAGGACGGCATACGGAGGGTCGAGCATCCACTGCCGGCGCTCCGGACTCGGAATCGTTATGGACCCTTCGGGATAATCCTTCTCTTGCAGGCTTCGGTCCACCGAAAGACTTCACTCTTTCAGCGTCTGCGTCATTTGATCGGCAATCTCGGGCTGTGAAACGGCCAGGTTGTAGAACTCGACGGCATCCTCGTTCACCTTCTCCATCACGACTTCGAAATTTTTATCGATCAGCGTGCCTCCACCCCGAATACCGGAACGGAATCGACGTCTCTCGCTCACCGATTTCCTCGCTGAACAGAGGAAAAATACTTCGTCCATCCTGAGGCTCGATCGGGAAGGTTGCATCGAGACCGCAGACGTCGACGAGCGTCGAGAAGATATCCATCGTTGACGCCGGGTGAGCGGTCACACGCGGATTGCTGATTCCGTTCGGAAGTAATGCCGCGTTCGATTCCAATGCAAACTCGACGACCGGTCAGCCCGCGGGTTCCGAAGCACATCCGCTTCCCAGGTTGACGGGTCGGGCTCTCGTCCTGAAGTTTGTTACTTTTGATTTAGTGACTCGAACCGTCCCTGACCACGCGATTCTCCCAGGCAAACAACTGGCTGAGCTTTTCACCAACTGACGACATGAAAGAATCGACACAACGCGTCACCTCCGCAGACGACGCCCGCAGAGGCGTTCTTCTGTTCTTCCTGCTCTATACGATCCTCGTCGTCGGTACCTTCCAGGACTACGGCATCTCGATAGACGAACCTACACAGGCCGAGTACGGGCGCCATCTCCTCGATTGGTATTGCTCTGGCTTCCAAGATCGCGGTGTCCTTTCGGCACCGGGCCGGACGTGGCTCTACGGCGGACTTTTCGAGACACTGGCTACCGCAGCTGTCGACCTCTCTCCGCTCCCCCACTACGAAACCCGTCATCTCCTCAATTCGGTGATCGGCATCCTGGGCGTCCTGGCCGCGTATCGTCTCGGCGTGATGTTCGGCGGGATGCCCGCAGGGCTGCTCTGTGCCCTGATGCTGATCCTGACGCCCCGATACTACGGACACACCTTCAACAACCCGAAGGATCTGCCATTCGCCGTCGGTTACCTGTGGAGCCTGTATTGCATCATTCGTCACGGCCAGGAGATGCCGCACCCTTCGCTGCGGACGACGCTCCTGACCGGGCTGTCCATCGGACTGACCCTCGCCATCCGCGTAAACGGCGTCATACTGTTCGCCTACTGGTTTGTGGCATCCACGATCACGCTTCTCCCTACTCTCAAGTCCCGTGGCCTCCCCCTTCGGACCATCCTGCAGGGCCTCGCCGGATTCGGGGTCGCCTACACGACGATGGTCCTTTTCTGGCCGTGGGCACAGGTCAATCCACTTTCGGGTCCGATCACCGCGATCAGGTTGTTCTCACGGTTCGACGAGAACCATCACAGTCTGTTTGAGGGCGAGTATATCGACAGCCTGGACCTTCCGGTTAGCTACATACCGACCTGGCTGTTGATCGGGCTCCCCGAGGCAGTCTGGATCGGCGTGATCGCACTGATCGTCGCGCGCTATCGGTTCGGACGTCGCAGCCAAAACGCAGGTCTGATGTCGATGCTCGTTGTGGGATTCGCCTTCCCCTGCGCCTACGCGCTGTTTAACAAGACACCGCTTTACGACGGACTTCGCCACATGCTGTTCGTCATCCCGCCCCTGGTCATACTGTCAGGAATCGGCCTCGTCAGCCTCGACCGGCTGCTGGTTGTGCCTCGCTCGAGGTTAGCGTTCCGTGCACTGGTCGTACTGGCGCTATCGCTGCCAGCGGTCGAGATGATCCGTCTCCATCCGTTCCAAACGTCCTACTTCAACCACGCCTCCGGCACTCTGGACAGGAACTGGACACGATACGATTCGGATTACTGGATGACGAGCTACAAGCAGGGCATCCAGTGGATCACCCAGAACTACCCAGTACCTGAGGGACGGAAGCTTCGGATCACAGGCCTGTTTCCAAGTGGCGTTTTCGACCAGGAGCAATCAGAGACTCATCTCCCCGTCCTGTCGTGGCAGAACCCCGATCTCTACCTCGGATCGGTACGATTTCACAACCACCTCGTGATACCGGGCGAACCGGTACATATCGTCCGCGCCGGGGAGGCCGAGCTGCTCTATGTCATCCGCCCAGACTCCACCTACGCAGAGGACCCGATGTTCGAGCCTAAACGGTTCGTCGATATCGATCGCCTCTGGGTCTTCTCTCGATCGGCGCCGTATGCCGAAAAAAACGGCGATCTCCCCCTGGCCATCTATCGCTACGGCCAATACGCAGAGTCGGCTGCTCGCGTGGATCGTCCCGACGACGTAATAAAAGCGCGGGCAAAAGCCGCCATCCTGTCGATTGCAACGCACGGAGGCCTGGAAGCGACTGACGATCCCGACCAGATGAACGCCTTAGCTGAAGAGGCCATACGCAGGGGCGAATTTGGACTCGCAGCTACCATTCTCGAGCAGCTTGTGGCTGGACACAGTGACCAGACCTCCACCAAGAATTGGCTTGTTGCACTGTGGGGATCGGGTCAATTTGAGCGAGGGCTACCGCTGAGCGCGAAATATGTGGAGACCCATCCGAATGACATCGATGGTCTGGCGCTTCAGGCGATGATGATGCAGGGCCTTGGGCACCCGGACGCGGACGCATTCATCGTGCGCCTCAAGGCACTCTACCCGAACCACGAGCGTATTCGGTCTCTGTAAGCGACGACCATTCCGGCGCTTTCTCAGGCTTCAGGAGCAGATGTTCATCGCCATCGACGAATACGGCGTCTTCGCGAGCCTCGTGACGTTGGAGGACGTGCTCGAGGAACTCATCGGGCACGAGATTGTAGACGAAACGGATCAGGTCGTCGACTTGAGGAAGCTCGCCTTCCTGCGCCGACGTCGAGCTCTGGGCAACACAGACGAAAAAGACAAGAGACACAAACGACGATACGGAGGAGCACATGTCAGAATCTGAATTTGAGAAAGGGTTGGCGTCCGGAGAGGCTGCGGCTTCAGCTGCGGGGGGCACTCCGTCGGAATTATCTACCGAAGGTCGAATGTATGTACGCACGCAGGGATTCGGGTCCACCGACGCGGAACTTAGGTTCCTGCAGCGATGCGGCGTTAAGCACAAGGCCGCCCGATTCCCGTTCCACGAAGGAAAAGGCTGGGACCTCGACGAGCTGATCAAGGAACGGGAACATCACGAATCGTTCGGGATGACGCTCGACATGAGCTCACTCCCGATATACGAGCACCTCCCTAACATCATCTACTATGGCAAGAGCCCGGAACGGGATCGCGAAATCGATCTCGTCTGCGAGATGATCCGCACCGCCGCACGAGCAGGCATCGACTCGCTGCGTTACAACACGTGTATCCTCCCGATAGACCGGACGGAGCCAGAGGAGGGCCGCGGCGGCTATTACCACACGGCATTCCGGCTGGACAAGATCTCCAAGGAAGAACAGAAGACGCTCACCGATGCCGGACGCGTCACTGCCGAAATGCATTGGGAGCGGATCGAATACCTGCTCGAGCGGATGGTTCCCGTCGCCGAAGAGTTCAAGGTCCGCGTGGGGAATTCGCAGGAGGACCCACCAACGCCTCCCGGTTACAAGGGCGTCGACAAGGTGCTGAATGACTTCGAAGGGATGAAGCGATTCATCGAGATCCAGCGCAGCCCCTACCATGGCTGGAACTTCTGCGTCGGTTCGATCGCGGAGATGCTGGAGGATTCGGCGACCGAAGTTTTCCCGTTCATCGAGTACTTCGGCAGCCGAGATACCATCTTCCTCGTCCACTACCGCAACCTGATGGGCGAGCGATACAGCTTCCGAGAGGCGCTGCCTGACGAAGGCGACATGGACTTCTTCCAGGTGCTCAAGGCCCTGAAAGGTGTGGGATACTGCTACGGCATCGATCCCGATCATGTCCCGCGAACGGAGGAGGATCCGAAAGGGTATTACCAGTCCTACGCTTACTGCTTCGGCTACATCAACGCCATGATCCAGGCCGTCTACGCATAAGGGAGTACGATGTCAGATGCACAAGACAGGTTGGTCGAGGACGCCTCCCGTGGTGTCGGCACGCTCGAGATCACGAGCGTAGAACCCCTCGGGATCCGCACGCCTGTCAGCCTGGACCCCACCGATGCCTTCATCGAGATGCCACCGATGGGGCTGACCTACGATCGCGACAGGATCGGCACACGGCTCGACTACGCCAGTCCCTCCGGCTTCAAGGGCCACAGCCAGACGGTTCTCGTCAAAGCCACTACCGACCAGGGCATTGTCGAACTGTCCAGGCCAATGTCGGACCACGCACCAGTGTGGGCCTCGCTCGAGCTCAGGTAGGGACGTTTCACGTTCCTGGGGCAATCTCTCGAGCAGACAGAAAAAATTCAGATTAGTCCTGAAGCGCAGACCTAAATGCCCGATCCCTAAACGAAACCTGACACGGCAACCAACCAAGCATAGAGAGGACGGAATGAGCGCAGACGTATACGATCCCTGGGCGATGACGACCACCCGAAACGGCCTAGAGGGTGACCTGGTCATCTCGGCCCTGCAGAAATCGATCCGACGTGGCCTGACAGAAGAGGCGGTCACGTTCGCCTACGAGATGTATATCACGAGCGAGCAGTTCGAGGACAAGCTCTGGCGGCGTCTGCAGGCCATCTCGGTCGAGGACGTCGGATTCGGGGACTTGAGCGCGCCAGTCCTGATCAACACACTCAACCAGATGCGTCAGAATTTCCCGTATGCTGACGGCGATCGTCCGCTCTTCTTCGTCCACGCCATCCGTTACCTGAGTGCTGCCAAAAAAGACCGGACGAGTGACAACCTGAAGAACATCGTTAAGATCGAGTTCGCCCACGGCCGTCTCCCCGAAATCCCTGACTTTGCCATCGACAAGCATACGGTCAAGGGACGTGAACTGGGACGAGACCTCAAGCACTTCCTGGAAGAAGGCGCGAAGTTAGAGAACGAAATCGAAGTGGAAGAGAGCTACAGGCCTCGCCTCCTTGCGCTGCTGGACAAAATCGAATCCGACGGCGACGAGCCCGTAGCCACTGCCTTCACCTACAGCGGCTGGCAGTTCTAGCTGACCGCTGGCCCTCACCGGATCTGCCCACGAAGAAAGTCTCCAAAGTCGATCACGGTCGGCCCGTCAAAGTCGACGCGAGGATCGACGGATATCACGATTCCAGTTCCCAAAAACGGAATCGAGAGCAAGGCCTGATTCGAGTCATTGCTCAACACGTTGATCGTCCCGTTGAACGCGCCTTCTGCGTTCGGACCTACGGTCACCGTCACAGTCTGCGTAGAACCGGGCTGCAAGCCGAGTACGGTCATCTAAAAGCTGACCCCGGACAGATCAGACTCGATACTACTGATCAGGAGCGGACCCTTACCATCGTTCCGGATCGTCAAGACCCCGGAACCCGTCCGCGTGATGTCGATGTCACCGAGCGATAGGTTCGATTCAGCCACCGCCACAGCAACGGGCAATCCACCCTCGACCAGGATCTCTGTCAGGGGAATGACCACGGAGCGCTGCTCAGGATCGTTTGCCTGGAAGGACACCTCGCCCGAGACCGTACCCTCAGCCGAGGGAACGAGTTTCACGATCGCGTCGGCGGTTGCCCCTGGAGCGAGCGTCAAGCTGGTCTGGTCTAGTGTAAGGTCAGTCACATCCGTCTGGATGTGACTGACCTCCAGATCCACGACTCCCTCGTTCTCGATCCGGATCGTGCTGACACGATGACACGGGGATCGCCGACCTCTGTCTTCATCCCGTAATAGAGTGAGGTGGGCGGGTTTCAGCCAGCGGCGCCTGCGCGAAGATCAAGTCGACCCTGGCGTTAACCTGGACGTGGTCCTCTTCACCATAGAGCCCACGCACAATCCCTTCCTTGTCAACGACGGCGATCGTGGAGACGTCCATCCCGAGCGGATACACGGGATTCCCGGCCTGCTGAAGCATCGGCATCGTAGCACCGGTCGTAGTCTGGAAGGTCGTGAGTTGAGCCGCGGAGCCGTTCCAGATGTCAAGTCCGAGAATCTGGAGATCCTCGTCGCGTTTCCGCTGGTGCATCTCGATCTCCAACCCCGGAGCCGCAGCCAGACAGCCAGTACAATCTTAGCCGAAAAACCAGAGCACGAGCACCTTATTTCGGTAGTCGGTAGCCGTGGTTGGTTGACCCGGCATTGACCCCCCTGGAAACCGCCTGTAGTTCACGCTATCACGCTATGGTGAGTGATCAGACGTCCACCAAGGTTTTTGATTTACGTACCCCAAGCACCTGAAAACCCGTAACCAACTGTTTTTCAGTATGATAAACACGGTGTATGCAGTTCCCGAATCAAGGACGGTCTCTTACGGTATCGTGTGAGGACCATCCTGTCGGTTGCAATGCATCCTGATTAGGAATGGGTATTGCGGCTTGCGAGAGTCGCTCCCACATCACAAGGTTGATGTGCTTGCGTTCAGGTCTAACCCGTTTGGAGAGGTCGATGAGGCATCACCCGCCAGATCCGTACAAGTGTCCATTCTGCGCGATTGTCTGCGGCGAGGAGCGGCCGGATGTCGGTACAAAAATGCGGCCGTCGTCCTGAGGACCGATAGCGTCACCGCCTTTGTCGGATCCCACCAGTGGCCGAACAACCCGGGACACGTTATCGTCATCCCCAACGAGCACATCGAGAATCTGTATTCGTTGCCCTCGAGTCTGGACATCCCGATCCAGGAAGCCATCTAGGTAATCGCGCAGGCGCTGATCGCATTCGACTGTCCGGAAATCTCCACGCGCCAGCACAACGAGCCAGCCGGCGGCCAGGACGTCTGGCATTACCACACACACGTCTTTCCGAGGTATGATTCGGATGGGCTTTACGGGGCGAAACGCCAGCGGGTAGAGGACGCGGTCCGAGCGGATCAGGCTGCCAAAATTCGTGAGGTGATGAGGGCTTCCTGACAAATCTGGACGGCAAGGTCGCGATGGTAACGGGAGGATATTCAGAGATCGGTCGCGCCAGGTTGTCACACAGCCAGAGCGCGCGTATCTTCGTCGCTCTTGCAGAATCGAAACCCATCAGAGGAAAGACATGGAATTCCCAGACGGAGTAGTGAATTACGAGTCCTTCGGCGCCAAGGGAGATGGTGTCGCCGACGACTTGCCGGCCATGGCGGACGCGCACGCCTACGCGAATGAGCACGGCTTACCGGTGCGTTCGAAGCCGGGCGTCACATACCACCTTGGATACCGGGCGCTCACAGCCATCATCAGTACCAGTACGGACTGGAACACGTCCCGATTCACGATTGACGATTCTGACCAGGATGCGGTTGAAGATCACAAGGCAGCCCTGTTTCAGGTCCGCTCACTCCTCGACCCCGTTGACATCCAGTTCGACACTCTGACCCGCGACCAGAAGCAGCTCGACGTGCGTCCCGATCAGGACTGCTTCGTCGTGGCTGAGTATGATCAGAAGCGCGTGTATATCCGCCGCGGGTTGAACCAGAACAGCGGCGCCCCTCAGCACGATGCCTTCATCCTCCAGACCGACGGCTCGATCGAAGGAGACATCGACTGGGAGTACCCCGAAATCACGAACATCGAAGCGCACGCCATCGATCCGGAAACCCTGGTCATCAGCGGCGGCGTCTTCACGACCTACGCCAACCGTGAGCATCACCCGAACGGCTACAACTACTGGTCGCGCAACATCGTCATCAACCGGTCGAACACCGAGGTCAACGGCCTGATCCACTATGTGGTAGGCGAAACGGACGTTGGCTGCCCGTACTCCGGCTTCATCAGCGCCCGGAAGTGCGCCCGGATCACCCTCCGTGACTGTTTCGCGTCCGGACACAAGATCTACCAGACGATTGGCGCGGCGGGTAAGCCGGTGAGCATGGGGACCTACGACTACAACGCGAACAACGTGGTCGGATTCACGATGATCGGATGCCGCCAGAACCTGATCACCGATCGCTCGCGATGGGGCGTCATCGGCTCGAACTTCTGCAAGGACATCTTGCTCGAAGACTGCACGCTCTCCCGCATGGACACACACATGGGCGTCTCTGGCACCTACGTGATCCGGCGCTGCAACCTCGGCCACATGGGTCTGAACGCCATCGGGCGCGGCAAGCTCGTACTTGAAGACTCGACGCTATACGGCGGCTCGTTGATCAGCTTCCGCCGTGACTATGGCAGCACGTGGGAAGGGAACGTGGCGATCAAGAATTGTCGGTGGATCCCAGCGTGTGGTGAAGAAACCACGCCACAAATGATCAACACCACCAATGACGGCATGCACGACTTTGGCTATCCCTGCTTCATGCCCGAAGAGGTCGTCATTGACGGCCTGACCGTGGAAGACACCAACACACCCGACGATTACGACGGCATGTATTTCTTCGCGGATCCCGACACGGGCGCGGAGGAGGAACTCCCTGATGAGCGTCCCTATCCGTATGAACCGTGCAAGAAGGTCATCGTGAAGCACCTGACCACAGCAAGCGGCAAAGCTCCTCGCGTGTCTCCGAACGAGAAGGCGTCCGCCGCGACTGTGGTCGAAGGGGTATAGGCAATCGGGATCCGCTACTTCGCCTACGGGTCCAACCTCTCGACCCGCAGGATTCGATCCCGCATTGCTGCCGATGTCATTGGCGTCGCCAGCCTGAAGGACTATCGGCTCGCCTTCCACAAGGTGAGCCGAGACGGATCCGGCAAGGGAGATGTATGTCCCTCGCCGGGCGAAACGGTGATCGGGGTCGTCTACGACATCGACGATTCTGAAAAGGAAATCCTGGATCGCATCGAGGGACTGGGTTCCGGCTATCGCCAGGAAGACGTCGTCGTCACGCTCGCCGACAGATCAACACTTAATGCCACCACCTATATCGCCCTCGACGTTGATCCGTCGATCAAACCGTATGCCTGGTATCTCCAGCACGTTCTGATTGGCGCTCGGGAACAAGGATTCCCCCCGGACTACATCTCAACCATCGAAGCAACGACCACACACAAGGACCCCGATTCCGGTCGCCGGGAAAGGGAACTCGCCATCTACGCGTGAAACAACCAGACTCATTCTGCCTCTCGACCACCGGTTCCACGCGTGCGACCGCCTACACGTGGTCGAACAAAGTGCTGACCCTCGGGGATCGCACCCACATCGTCTGGCTCGACGCCGTGACCACCGTATGCGGGCGGACCTACGACCACGCATCCGATACGTGGTCCGATATCATTCGGATCGGCGACGGCTGTGATAACCATACCTGCCCGTGCATCACCGCCGATGCAGACGGTCACATCCGGCTGACCTATGGACCCCACGGTTGGTCGGGAGACTGGAAACAGGCACGCGTACAGTGGACGCGATCCCTGAACCCGAACTGCCTGGACGCGTGGCAGGAACCCGGTGATGGCTATGACGCATCACGGTATGCTTTCGGCTACAACGCGACCGGGGCATCGATCGTCCACACGGGACAGGGTCTGGATGCCGTCGTTTGTCGTGGCGGTGAGCATCCTCCCCAGACGATGTTCCACCTCCAGCGACCCAACGGCGGATGGACCTCTGCCAGGGCGCTGTTCGGTCAGGACATCTCACCACAATACACCCACCACTACGGTCACATCACGTGCGGACCGGACGACACGCTCTATACCGCCACGCACTTCTACAACATCGGCGGGACCGACAACACACCGGTCACGGGAGATCGGTCACGCATGCGCTCGTATGGTGCGGGCGTCCTGAAATCGACAGACCTAGGCGACACCTGGACAACGCTGGCAGGTGAGCAGGTGCACACCCCCGCGATGTATGACCACCGAATCGCGATTCCACCGCTGGACGCTAATATCTACGTGTACAACATCACGCTGGACTCGGTGGGTACGCTCTGGGCGGTCACGCTCAACCCGGGCCTGGAGAACGACGGGATCTGGCTGAATCGCTGGCTGGACACGGGATGGGACACCATCCGATTGGAAACGCACCTTCCCGAGAACGCCTGTCCCGTCGAGGCGATGATGACGGTCGACACGCAGGACCACCTGCACCTGGTCGTCACCACCGTCCAGCCGTCACAGATCGCGGACGAGAGACACTGGGGACACGCATCGAGTGAGGTCTTCTACCTGCGTTCCACCGACGGGGGGCAATCGTTCGAGGGCAGCCCGATCAGCACACCCGATCCGGCGCTGGCCAACTGGTTACCCTCCATATCCAGACCAGGCCCCCACCATCCTGTCGATCAACCAATGATCCTCTACACGCACGGCGAACCCGGTAAGGAATTGCGGTCTGAGATCCGGACCAACGTCATGTGCGTGCCAGCCGGGACGCTCCTGGTATGAATCGCCCCGATTGCGACCTGATCGCAGCCTCGGTCTGGACGGGCGAGCCCGACAAGGGTCGTGTCCACCACCATAGCGACCTCTCCGATCCCGAACGACTGAGTAGTCACGGGTCCGTAGCTGTCGACATGCCCGACACCATTGTCGCCGGCGAGTCGGTCAACGTCCGATTCAGGGTCACGGTGGGAGAAACGCCACTGGGAGACGGGGCCCGGATTCGCCTGGCCTGGCGATGGCCGTTCGACTGGGCCGACCTGCAACAGCAGGACCCCGGGGCTCCAAACCACCTTGTAGCGCATTTCCCAGCTGGTGTAACAGGCGAGGCCGTCTACGAACACCGCGGCGACCTGAACCCTTGGCATCACGATATCGACGTCCGGATCGCGTCGGGCTCGCCCCGCGAGGGTGACGCCTTCTCGATCGCCTGTTCCGAATGGGCGTCCCCAACCTTCGCGACCAATGACGGCTACTTTCTCGTAGCCATCAACCCGGAAGGAACGAACGACTGGATCCGGCTCGTTGACCCACCCCGATTCAAGATTCTCCCGGGCGAGCCAGATCGGCTGATCGCGATTGCTCCAGCAGATGGATATGTCGGTGAACAAGCGACGGTAAGGGTTCGAGCCGTTGACGCGTGGGAGAACGCGACACCCATCGAGCCTCCACACCTCAAGTGCGACGGCGTGAACATCGGCGCGCCTGTCGCGTGTCCGCGCTACCCGGTCTGGGAATATCCCGTCACCTGGTCCGCCCCCGGGGTCCACCGCATCTCAGCCGTCGGAGATGGATTCTCCTGCCTGTCCAACCCGACGCGCGTCACCGAATCGGCACCGGCACAGAGGACGTACTGGGGTGATTTACACGCCGGTCAGAGCGAGATCGGCTGCGGGGCCGGTTCTCTCGACCACCACTACGCCTATGCCCGCGATGTCGCCGGGCTGCAGTTCGCCTCGCAGCAAGCGAACGATCACTACGTCACGACAGCCATCTGGGAACACGTTCGCGAAGTCACCCCGCGATACGACGAGGAAGGATCATTTCTCGCCTACCTCGGGTGCGAGTGGAGCCCATATACGAACGATGGCGGTGATCGGAACGTCACATATATGAGTGACGAACCGCGTATGCGGCGCTCCGATCGATTCTTCCTGGAACCAGCGCCCGATCCCGAGCCGGACCTCAATCGCGCTCCTGAGTTCCTCGACGTCTTCAAAAAGGAAGACGTCCTTCTCAACCTGCACGTCGGTGGACGCCCGACAAACCTCCAGTGGCACGCCCCCGAAATCGAACCGCTCTTCGAAGTACACTCCACCCACGCGACCTCCGAATGGTTCCTGTTCGATGCCATTCGTCGCGGCTACAGGGTCGGCGTCACAGCGGGGACGGACGGGGTCATGGGACGCCCCGGAGCGTGCGGATCGGGCAGACGCGTTACCCGAAATGTCCGCAACGGACTGACCGCCGTATCCGCATCATCGCTGACGCAACGAGCGGTAAGAGATGCCTTCTTCGCCCGGCACTGCTACGGCACCACGGGCGCCCGGATCCTCGTGGACGTGAAGATCGGTGGGCTTCCTGCGGGAAGCGAGCTGTCAGGAGATGGGCCAATCGCCCTAGAAGTGTCGTGCGAAGGAACGACCGGGATCGAGCGGACCGACTTCTTCAGGGATACAGAGTTGATTGAATCGAGAAGGCTGGTCGAGGATGACCTGAATCGTTATCGCATCCTGTTCGGCGGCTCACGGGAAGAAGGCACGGCTGCCGCACAACGTCAGATCTGGGATGGCCGGATGGCCGTATCAGGTGGGACGATCAGCGATGTCCAGCCCGTCGGGTTTCAGTGCCCGCTCAACACAGTCACGGCTAACGCCAGGAGTGCTGACTGGTCGCTCGCGACAGCCGGCAACGACATGGGTTTCACCTTCCTCGCCGACGACAACGCGACTATTGATGTATCGACGGACATTTGCTCTTTCACGTGCACCACGGCCGACTTTCACGATCACCGGGTCCACGAGGCGGGCGGAGTTGAGCGCCGTATCGAACTCTCCCTTGCACCTTCTGACGACACGCCCCTATCTGTATCCGAGACATTCACAGACCCTGATCCCCTTGCAGGCGAATACGCCTACTGGGTCCGGATCACCCAAACCGACCGCCACCGCGCCTGGACCTCACCTATATACGTTTCACGGTGAGGGGCCGTTCATCCCACCTGCCTTGCCGCAGCTTCAGCGGAGGCAGGAGTGCTTTCTGTCGCCAAAAGGCGGCAGAAAGCGTATCAAGGGACCGTTGTGCCAACTCTGGAGTTGATGATGCCAAACCCGACCACCGACCTCCTCCTCTCCCATCGCTCTGTCCGCCGCTACACCGATCAGCCGCTCCCGGACGGTCTGCTCGAAGAGCTGATCGCCTGCGGTCAGAAGGCCAGCACCTCGAGCAACCTCCAGGCCTACTCGATCATCCACGTCACCGATCCTGACAGGAAGGCGAAGATGGTCGAACTGTGCGCGGACCAGCTTCAGATCGAACAGAGTGCGGCATTCCTGGCCGTGTGCGCCGATCTGCACCGCGATCGCCTGGCCTTCGACATGCACGACGGCGAGCGATTCGATGATGCCTACATCGAAGCCGTTATGATCGCCGCTGTTGATGCGGCGCTCGTCATGCAGAATATCTCCATAGCCGCCGAATCGCACGGACTCGGCATCTGCATGATCGGGGCGATCCGCAACAACCCGATCCAGGTCGGCGAACTGCTCGAGCTCCCCGATCACGTCTTCGCTGTATCGGGTCTGTGTATCGGATACCCCGACCCCGAACACCCCACGACCATCAAGCCAAGGCTACCACAGGCTGCCATCCTCCACCGGGATCGCTACCTCAACGACGATGCGATGCACGTCCACATGGAGACCTACGACCAGGCCATGATCGATTTCTACAACGAGCAGGGCATGCACAATCGCGATCCGCGATGGACACGTGTCATGTCCGGCCGCGTCGGCCGCTTCCACGGGCGTTCGGACCTGGACGTCTTCCTCAAGTCACAGGGCTTTGGCAAACAGGACTAACATCCTTCTCCTCGCCTTCGGTCTGGGCTGTATGCCCGCCGATCCCCCGGAGGACACCGACAGGACCGGTCCATCCTCGACCGCGCTCACCTTCGACATCAATCAGACGCGAGCGCCGATGGCGATCGATCCGGCCATCCTCGCATCACGCGCGTTCACCCAGTCTCCTATGTGGGACCGGGAGGTCAACGCGGGCTTGCTGCCTCCCGTATCGGACCGACTGCCGCCGAATCCCCGGGTCATCATACCGTTCAAGGAAATCGGAACGTATGGCGGCCGCATCCGTCGCGCGATCACCGGCGACATCGTCCAGGTCCCGGCCACCATGAAGGCGAAGGACGAGGGTCTGCTCACCTTCTCCCATCCGATGGGTGACTCGATCGAGCCGAACCTGGCCGAACGGTGGGAATTCAAGGACGGTGGAAGAGAGCTCTACGTTTACATCCGGGAAGGCATTCGATGGTCAGACGGTCATCCCTTCACGGCAGACGACGTGCTCTTCTTCTACAACGATCTGCTGTTCGACGACGATGGGCGCCCTCTCGACCGCTCCGTCATCCCATCGGCCTACCAGGTGGGGGGCAAACCGATCGAGCTCGAAAAGGTCGACGACCTGACCTTAAAGTTCTCGGCGGACAAACCCATGGGTCGGATCCTCTACGGGTTGGCCAGCCACGATATCTTCGCCCTGCCACTTCACGTCTACGGGAAGTGGCACCCACGACACAACCCGAACGCGACCTACGAGGAGTTTCGGCAGCGCGCCACCCGTGCGCAGTTTCTGTATACGGAAGGCAACCCGACACTCGCCGCATGGCGTCCCGTACAGTGGGTTCGTGGACAACGCGTTGTCTACGAGAGGAACCCTTACTACTGGAAGGTGGATACCGCGGGCAACCAGCTGCCATACGTGGATAACCTGGAGTTCACCGTCATCCCCGAGAAACAGGTCATCCTGCTGAAGTTCATGAACGGCGAGCTCGATCTGTTCGGGCGCTATTCCCAGATCGACATGTTCCAGACCCTCAAGCAGGCGGAACGGGAGACCGGAAACTTCACGGTACACCTCTCAGGACCGACCCCCGCGCAGGTCTTCTACCTGAATTGGGACGCGCCCGACCCGATGGTCCGCCAGGCCTTCCGGAACCGGGACGTCCGGGTGGCCATGTCGATCGGACTGAATCGCGAGGAAATCAGCCAGTTGCTTTTTTACGGGTTCATGGTCCCCGCAGGCCATTCGTTCTACCCGCCCAGCCCATTTTACTCGGAGAAACACTTCAAGCGAAACTCGGAATACGATCCCGATCGGGCCCGTGATTTGCTAGAGGGAGCGGGATATCGCGATACGGATGGCGATGGCGTCCGTGAGTTCCCGGATGGCAGCCCTTTCGAATTCACCATGGACATCGTAAGTGCGGGCGGGACGAGAGACATCACCGAACTCGTCACCTAGCACTGGGCCGACATCGGCATCAAGGCGAACACCTTTGCGGCGCTCCGCGACATCATCGTACCACGCCGTTACAGCGGTGAATTCGAGGTGCACTACTGGTGGTATGACGGCGCCGACGACCCGCTTCAGGATCGGTTCGAGTGGGCGATCACGGGTCCCAACCAACCCTACTGGCATCCGAAAGCCGGCGAAGAAGGCCCGCCGTGGCTTCACGAGGCGACGAGAGCCATGGAACTCGCCGCAACCACCACTGATCCGGATACGCTCCGCAAATACATGATCATAGCTCGGGATCTCCACACGAACGAGATCCCCGCCATCCCACTCGGCGCTGCCTACCGAGTCTGGGGGGCGAACAACCGGCTCGGTAATATTCCCGAGGATGTCTCGTTCGGCGAAACCCACGGCGCATGGGGACGCCCCCTCACGCACGAACAGATCTTTGTAAGGCAATGAAGCATTGACCATTCCCCAATAGCCATTAGCCAATTCCCATTGGTTACCTTCGGCTTCTTGCTGTCGTGATGGACTTGCCTATGATGCGTCTCAGCTGATCGACCTCATCGTATAAGACGCCAACCTTCGAATCAGTCACCTGCTGCGATTTCAGGACCATCCGCAACCAGACTCGCGTTTCTCTGAGCTCCTTGAGACAGATTCCGAGCTTGTGGATGAAATCTTTCTTGCTCTCCGACCCACACGCCTCAGCGTAGTTGGCCATAGGTGAAGTTCCACACCTCACGAGTTGGTTGCCAATCTGTCGGCCGAATTTGGTCCTCGGCAGGGCATTGGTGATCGCTCCCACCGCAACTGCCATATCAATCAGTCTCTCCTGCAGTTCCTCTGGGCCCATTCTTCCTCCTGGCAAGGGTTCACCTTCGTGCTGTTGCATAACCCCTGCCAGCACTCCCGGCTTTCGGTTCTCTTGTATCTACAATCACTTATGTCCATAGAAGGAATCACACGTTTGCACATCTGTTTCAGAATTTTCGTCAAGATGAAGACGACCTTTCAATGGCCATTGGAGAATGGAAAATGGCCAATTCCTCTATATCCCACCAAACAGCGCGCCTCGACAATCCGGGGTGCTATTGAGCTCCTTCGGGGTTGACCTATCCACCACTCTCCTAGTACGTTGCCTCCATGCCAAAAACTATCGATCAACTCGTCTCGGACTACCGCGACCAGAACGGAAAGTCCTACCAGCTATTCCAACGCGCGCAGTCTTCGCTCCCCGGCGGAAACACGCGAACGGGCATCTACTTCGATCCCTTCCCTGTATACGCGAAAACCGGTGCCGGCGTCCACGTCACCGACGTCGACGGGAACGAACGTCTCGACTTCGTGAACAACGCCACGGCTCTGATTCTCGGTCACGGTCATCCGGCGATCGTCGACGCCATCCGTGACCGTGTCACCTATGGCACCGCCTTCTTCGGCCCGACTGAGCTCGAGATCGAGCTGGCAGAACTGCTCAAGGAACGGATCCCGTCGATGGAACGGGTGCGCTTCTGCAGCTCAGGCACGGAAGCGGTCATGAACTGCCTGCGCGCTGCCCGCGCCTTTACTGGCAAGCCCAACGTCGCCAAGTTCGAAGGCGCGTATCACGGCATTGACGATCCAGCAATGATCAGCTACGTTCCGCCGATC
>MDTE01168296.1_pt1 | contig 21609 bp, 17 predicted proteins | sample 811231 | NCBI WGS metagenome assembly MDTE01 (sample SAMN05326651, study PRJNA326480) | marine metagenome | isolation source: seawater | place: Indian Ocean: Red Sea | collected 2010
CAGGTGAAAGAGGCGTATCGCATTGCCAACGAAGCCGGCACCGTCGGCCCACTGCTCCATCGCCTCTTCCACAAGAGCTTCGCTGTCGCAAAGCGAGTGCGAACCGAGACCGGAGTGGGCGCAGCGACTCTTTCGGTGGCGCAGGCGGCCGTCGACATGGCCGATGTCGTCTTTGATGACTTGAGTAGTCACCCGGTGCTCTTGTTGGGAGCCGGAGAGATGTCGGAGTTGGCTCTGCGAGGCTTCAAGGCGCGCGGTGTCCAGGACCTGTGGGTGGCTAATCGCACCATTAGTCGGGCGACAGAGGTGGCGACGGGACTCTCTGCCGGTGTTGTGCCCTGGGACCAGAGAGCGCGCTTCTTGGCGCAGGTGGATGTGGTGTTGTGCTCGACCGGAGCCAGGAGTTCGGTCCTGACCAGGGACGATGTGCTCGCTGTGCGCAAGGCGAGAAAGGGGAGGCCGCTGCTGCTCATCGACATCTCGGTGCCTCGAAACCTCGACCCCGGCATCAACGATTTGTCTGGCGTCTACATGTTCGATATTGATGACCTGGGTCAGGTGGTTCAGGTCAACCAGGAGGCTCGTCAGCGCGAGGCTGCTCGGGCCGAGCAGATTGTCGAGCAGGAGGTCAGCCGGTTCGAACGCATGCTGTCCGATGTGCACCTAGCTCCGCTGCTCCGAGCGCTGCACCGGCGAATGGCGTCGGACAGTGCGCAGGAGGTGGAGCGCAGTCTGCGAGTGTTGACGCCCATTCTCTCCAAGCTGGATGAGGCGGAGAGATCCCTTGTCTCCAATGCCTTGACCCGTATGTCGACCGCCCTGGGCAAGCGCTTCCTGCACCACCCAATGCAGCGCCTCAAGGACCTGGGCAATGAGGGAGAAGGTGGACAGCTGGCGGAGATCGCGGAACTGTTCGGGGTCGGTACGGTGCTCGTGTCCGTGCCCGACGACAACACCGAGGCGCATGAACCGGGCTACGACCCCGACGGTGAGGCCCCGGCGTCGCGCGATTCGATGACAGTGAGTTCCGCGATCCCTGCCGCGAGCGGCGACGAGAACTGAGTGTCCAACCAACTCCGTATAGGCTCGCGAGGCTCGAAGCTGGCTCTGTGGCAGAGCCACCACGTCGCCCAGTTGCTGGAGGCGGCGCATGGGGATGCGCTGGACGTGGACGTGCAGGTGTTCTCCACCCGTGGCGATCGGATTCAGGATCGACCGCTCCCAGAGATCGGTGGCAAGGGCTTGTTTACTGAGGAGCTAGAGCGGGCGCTCCACGAGGGTGAGATCGACGTTGCCGTTCACTCACTCAAGGACCTACCAACGGACTCACCTTCGGGGCTCGATGTCTTGGCGATGCCCCAGCGAGCAGACCCCAGGGATGCCTTGGTGGTGCGCCAAGACCATCTGGAGGCATTCGTCGATTCGGTCGACGAGAGCGATCCTTTCGGCGTCCTCCCCAAGGGTGGGGTGATCGGAACCAGCAGTCTTCGGCGCGCTGCGCAGCTGAGGAGACACTCCAGCGAGCTCGTGCTGCACGACATTCGGGGCAATGTAGACACCCGGCTACGCAAGCTGGACGAGGGTGGCTACGACGGGATCCTCTTGGCCTGCGCCGGGCTCGATCGTCTCGGTCTCGGCGATCGCATCTATCGTCGGCTCGATGGGATGTGGCTGGGTGCTGCGGGTCAAGGCGCCATTGCCATTCAGGGTCGAGCGGGTGATCAGGAGACTCTGCGCTGGTTGGTGGCGATTGATCATGGCCCCACGCGACTAGAGGTGACCGCGGAGCGCACCTTGCTGCACGTACTCGAAGGAGGTTGCTCGCTGCCCTTGGGGGTTCGCGCTGAGGAGGTGGAAGGAGGCCTCTGTCTGTCCGCGGTCTTGCTGACGCCAGAGAGTGATCTCGAGGTGCGCTCGGAGCGCAGTGGTGCGGCAACGATGGATGGGGCGCGACGCCTGGGCCAGGACCTCGCGAAGGATCTGATGGCTCGAGGAGGAGAACGAGTCCTGGCTCGGGTCCGAGGACACCAGTGATGGGCGGTGGTCTCTCGGGTCTTCGTATCGGGATAACTCGAGCCGCGGAGCAGGCTGAGAGCCTGTCGCGGCTGATTGAGCAGCGCGGTGGGGAGCCGATCCTCCTGCCCGCTCTTTGTCTGCGGGAGCCGCCGAGTTGGGCACCGTTCGACGACGCTGCTGCGCTCCTCCCCGACGGCTTCGATGGCATCGTTTTCACATCGGCCAACGCAGTCGAGCGAACCCTCGATCGCCTCACCATCTTGGGTGTCGATGCCGGCGACGTCCTGGATGGTCTTTTGACCGTAGTCGTGGGGACCGCGACGTCAGAGATGGTGGCGAGTCGGGGTCTTGTGCCCGACATCGTGCCCGAAGAGTTTCACTCGGAGGGTCTGCTGGAAGCCCTGGAGTCCAGGGTCGCCTCCGGGCTGCGCGGGACTCGCTGGTTCCTTCCGCGAGCCCTGGTGGCCCGGGATGTCCTGCCGCGTGGACTCGAGGCCCGGCGAGCCCAAGTGATCGCTGCCCCCGTCTACGAGGTGGGACCTCCGCTGGATCCCGAGCCGATTCTTGCTCGTCTCGAGCAAGGGCTGGACGTGGTGACCTTTGCCTCCGGATCGGCGGTGACCAACCTCCAGGCGCTGGTGGGGGATCGCTGGGGCGAACTCCTGGATGGCGTCGCTGTGGCGGCGCTGGGGCCGGTCACCGCGGATGCTTGTGTGGATGCTGGGCTCCGGGTGTCTATACAGCCGCCGGAGGCACGCATGGAAGCGCTGGTGGAATCCACCGTTGCCTGGGCCGCCGAGGGCGCGGGCGCGGGCCGCGCGTAGCGGTCTAGAGCGTGAGCTTCAGGTCATCCACGAGGGCGCCTGGGAGCCGGGCGCTGTCTGTGGATCGTCGCTCGTAGGTGCCCGAGTCCAGCAGGAGTTCTCGGCTGTCGGTCAGGCCGACCAGCTGCTCTCCCAGGATCCGGTAGACGGTGTCGTCGAAGCGCATAACGTTCACGGGAGCGACGACCTGTCCGTTCTCGACCCAGAGTGTCGCGAAGCGAGTCATCCCAGTGACTCTGCAGGACGGTCGATCCGAGTAGTTCAAGTACCAGAGGTTGTTCACGTAGATGCCGGTGCCCAGCTCCTGTAGCACCGAGTCGGTTGCTAGATCGCCGGCGCCCAAGTCCAGGGATTCCGGCCGCTCGTGGCTGCCTGCTCCGTTGGTCGCCACCCCGTATTCCTGAGCAGAGCGCGGCGATACGAGTGGGTCCTTGTAGTTGCCATCCACGAACAGGTCCACCTGGTCGGGCTTGAGAAAGCCGCCGGACTCGAAGGATGGGGCCAGGCCATCTCGCGTGTTCTCGCGCAAGTCGAAGCCACTCTTGAGGTGGGCTTCTCCTTCGACCGCGCGCAAGAGCGGGCTTCGCTTCGTGCGCTGGGCCTTCAGACCGAAGCCGCCCCAGCACATGAGAGACAAGATCTCGTAGAGGGCGGTGGGGGCTAAGTACGCCCGGTAGCGACCTGGCTCGATGGTGCGCGGAGACCGCTCGATGACCCCCAACTGCCGTCGTCCTGACTCCACCTTGCGCTGGAACGCCTCTAGCTCCCACTCCGTGCCCGCATAGCCACACTTCACCGCCTTGTCTGCTTGGTGATAGAAGCTCCAGTCGAAGTGGAAGCTGTCGGTGGTGAACAGGTTGCGTTGACCCAGGGAGTTGGCAAATCCGGTGTGGATAGCGCCCGAGGCATAGATGCCTACGAGGTCTGATCCACCACACTCGCCCAGAATGGAGTCGACCACCTCACCCGACTCGGGGAGTTGGTTCTTGGCGGTTCGGTCGGTGGACTGAACGTCCTTGGAGTAGAGCAGATAGGGGTCTTCGGGCAGATAGGGGATCAAGTCGCGTAGGACACTCAACTGGGTCGCGGCCCGATCGCGGTCGATGGCAGGGTCCCCGCTCAGTGTGATGCGCGCCGAGGCATGGCGAGAACCGTCGATGAGATCGAGCTCCAAGGTGGCTTGCTGGACGTGCCCCGCTTGTCGCACTGTGCCCTTGTTGAAGCGAACAAAGTCGGATTCCTCACCCCGCAGGAAGAGCGTCAGCACCTCGTCGCCTTGCAGCTGGGTGCAGAGATCGTCGGACAGATCAGAGAATGGATTCAGCATCGGACTATGCACCTCCGAAGACCGACACCTTGTCGAATAAGCACGGTGGCGAGGCGTGCCCAACGCGGACACATTGATTGGGCTCACCCTTGCCGCAGTACGGGGAGCCGAGGACATCGACCGTGTCTTCGTTGCCCACCCCCTTCAAGCTGCGCCAAAAGGTGGCCGAAACCCCTCGGTAGTTGGGCTTCTTGACCACCGTGGTGAGCTCACCGTTTTCGATGAGCTGCGCCCACTCGCAGCCGAACTGAAACTTATTCCGGGAGTCGTCGATGGACCACGAGCAGTTGGTCTTCATGTAGACGCCTTGCTCCACCTGGCCAATCAACTCGTCCAAGGTGCTCTCGCCGGACTCGAGATTCAGGTTCGCCATCCGGTCAATAGGAGGCCGGTTCCAACTGGCGGCTCGGGAATTGGCCACGCCTTCGATCCCTGCGCGCTTCTGCGAGACCACGCCTCCCAGGGGCCGCTCGAGGATGCCGTTGCGAATGATGTGCTCGCGGGTGGCGGGCAGGCCGTCGTCGTCGCAGCCATAGCTGGCGAACTCGTCCTTGCGGGTGGGGTCGTAGGTGATGTTTAGGAGGTCTGAGCCGTAGCGGTAGCTCCCGAACATATCCAGGGTGACGAAGCTCGTTCCAGCGTAGTTACGCTCATCTCCCAGAATGCGGTCGAGCTCCAGCGGGTGTCCGATGCTCTCGTGGATCTGCAGCAACATCTGATCGGGAGCCAGGACGAGGTCCATGTCTCCTTCGGGACAGTTGGGTGCAGTCAGCAACTGGCCCGCTTCCTCTGCGATCTGCGGCCCCGCCGTACGGAAGTCCCCCGTGTCCAGGACCTCTAGGCCGCCTTGCCGGCAGTAACCACGCGCTGCGAAGGTGCGCTGCTGGGACTCTGTGCCTTTGTTGGCGACGACGCCCAGATCGGGGACCAGGTAGCTCATGTGTTGCAGAGCTCTGGCGCCATCGGTGGTCAGATAGAGAGACTCTTCCTCGGTGAACCAGAGCGACGCCTCCCAGTCGACGATGGCGTCGTTGGTCTTTAGCTGGCCGCAGATCTCCCGCAGAAGATCGATTTTCTGCGTCAGAGGTACCGAGTCCCAGGGGATCTCCACGGGGCTGGAGTACTCCAGCTGAGGTCGAGGCATGGCGACCTTGCGGTAGTCGACCACGCACTGGTCTTGGGTGCGCTGCGCCCAGGTGAGAGCTCGCTGGGCTGCCTCGCGAAGTCCAGACTCACTGAGGTCAGACGTGGCTGCGTAGCCGAGCCCCCCTCCGTCCATGACGGTGAGCATGGCTCCCACATCGGTGGATGTGTTCACCGGCTGCAAGATGTCTTGGCGTACCCACAGTTGTTCGGTGCGGGTGCTCACCAAGCGGAGTGAGCAGAAGTCGACAGCGGGCGCTGCGGCCTGAAAACGAGCCTGAATGGTTTCGTGCACGGCATTCTCCCGTAGAGGAGCCGCACAGTACACCGTAGGCCTGGGGTAGGGAAGAACGAGAACGGATCGACAGGGTGTTGAGTCGCTGAGGCTGGGTGCTGTTCCAATTGCAGGCTACTCTGTCAGTTCTGACCATCAGGCTGCTGGAGTCGGTTGTGCAGAGAGGGCCTCGAATGATGCGACGTATTGTCTGTCTGGGCATGACCGCGCTGTTGCTGCAGGGCTGCGGCACGGACCTGGAGTCTGTCCTCCAATTTACGTATCCACTGATCTCGGGGGACTACGCAATTGGCTATCACTCGCCGGAGGGACGGTTTGGCATTGGCAAGTCGTCGCTCACTCTGGATGGGACGGTCGAGGGTGACATCTTGGGTCCCAACGGTGCCACTTACACCATCACCGGCGGTCTGAGCCCGACGATGGAGCTGCAGATTGACATCACGGGCCCCGATGGGACCGTCGACTTTCAATGGCTCGGCGGGACTGTCGACGAGCACGGGGTGATTGAGGGCGACTTCGTGTTGGATGGAGCCGAGAGCAGCTTCGCCGGGTCCAAGAACAATGAGATCACAGAAGGCGACCCCGATCACAGCTTTGATGGCACGTATGACCTCACGGCAACTCTGGGTGAGGAGGAGAGGGGAAGTACGGTCTTTCACGTGGACCAGGGACACTTCGACCTGCACCTAATCGATCTGGATGACAACCTGTTCGAGGCCTCTGGCTATGTGACCTCGGATGGCACCTTTGTGCTGGGAGAGGTCTCGACGACCGCAGAGGGTCAATTCCTCGCCGAGGGCAATGTTGACCAGGAGTCGTTCGAGATATCAGGCTTGTTTCGGTTGGGAGACAGCGTTGGCGTGCTCTCGGGTGGGAGGGCCGACTGATGTCCTCGATCGACAAGGTGTCCTTGTGGCTGGCGCCACTCTCGGCAGCGGTGCTGTTTGCTCTCCCCGTGGCGTTCGCGCCGCCCTCGGTTCATGCGTTCTCTTTGGAGGAGTTCGACAAGGGCTTCGGCGCCTGGAAGATGTCTCCACGCTATGTGGGTCGCAGCAGCCGCCCAGGTTGGTCCATCGGCACTCGTGCTGGCGAAGAGGCCGCCATGAACTCCCCGACGACGGCCTACACCACCTATTACTGGAAGCTCTTGTCCGAGGTGGACTTGGGCAAGGCGGTCTCGCCGGTGCTGGAGGTCAAGTACGACTTCCTGGGCAACAACTACGAGTCTTTTGCCGTGCAGGTCGGCCCCATCGGTGCGCGAAGGAGTGCGGACTACACCACTCTGTACGAGGTGACAGAGGCAACGGGAGGCGAGTCGACCGAGGTGGTCGATCTGTCCGAGTACGTGGGTCAGGAGGTGACAGTTCGGCTCCTGCTAAAGAAACGATACGGCGTCGTGGAGCGGCGGACCGGTCTCTACGTTTACCGGCTCGGGATCCGATCCGATGTGAGCTTCGAGCCAACGCCCACGGAGCCTGAGCTTGTCTCGGTGGGTGCGTTTAACGTGCAGGTGTTTGGCAAGAGCAAAATGAGGAAGGCCGATGTGCCCGAGATCCTCGGCCAGATGATCGCTCGCTACGACCTCCTGGCATTTCAGGAGATTCGAGATGCCAGCGGCCAGGCTCTCGAGGAGCTTGCCGGAATCCTCGCTGATCAGACTGGCGATGCGTTTGAGCATGTGGTCAGTGATCGGCTGGGCCGGACCCGCAGCAAGGAGCAGTACGCCTATTTTTACCGACCCGACAAACTGACTCTGGTGGACTCGTATCACTTCGACGACGGACCGGAGCCGGATGACGATGTGTTCGAGAGAGAGCCCTTTGTCGCTCTCTGGGACACCGTGGCGGGAGACCTCGACTTCGCAACGATCGTGGTCCACACCTCTCCGCGTCGCGCGGAGGAAGAGGTCGACGCCTTGGCCGATGTGGTCGCAGATGTCGTCAATCAATGGGGCGAGACAGACATCGTTGTCCTCGGTGATTTTAATGCCGGGTGTAGGTACCTCAGCCAGGAGCAGCTGTCGGCTCTTGCTCTCTGGACCAACCCCGATGCGTCGTGGTGGATCAGCCAGGACGCGGACACGACGGTCTCATCGACGCACTGTCCATACGACCGCATTGTCACCTTGGGGTCCTTGACGGACGGTGTGGTGGAGGGCTCGAGTCAGGTCTACTTGTTCGACCAGGACTTGGTCCTCAGCAACGAGATGGCTCGTACGGTGAGCGACCACTATCCGGTCGAGGTGGTCCTGGACGTGGCGGGCTTGCCCTGAGCCCCTCGTTGCCTTCCCGCACGACCATTGCCCGGAGGAACAGCCTGGGAGGGTTTATTCGGGCTGGGTCGCGATAGCGCCGGCTCCAGATCGCCTCGGGTCGCCTACGGCCTCGAGACCACCATCTCCCCGCAGCCGGGCCGAGTGAACGCCGCCAAAGTAGAGGTGTCGCCCTTCAAACACAGACAGCTCTCGGGAGGAGCCCGCAATGGCTTGGATGAAGCCCTCTCCTTGCCCCACATCCTCCACGTGTACGGAGCTCTGCTCCACGTGAATGCGGGGTGCCATGACCGAGTCTTCGAGGGACATATTCTCGTCCACAAGGTTGCGGATCACCTGGAGCATTGCGGTGCGGATTCGGTTCGAACCGCCGGTCCCCATGGCCACTACCCCGCCGTCTTGCTCCACGAGAAGGGAGGGAGTCATCATCGTACGGAACGGTGCACCCGGCGGTCCTCGATGGAAGCCTAGGGGGTGAATGTCTTCCTCGCCCAGGAAGTTGTTGACGGTGAGCGACAGCCCGGGCCAGAGGGTTCCGCAGGTCTCCCCATTGGACGAGGTGAACGCCACGGCGTTGCCCGCTCGATCCACAACGGACAGGTGGGTCGTGTTGCCGGGAATACTGCCCTTGGGCGGCGTGATCGTTGGCACTTCTCCGATGATGCTGTGCTCGAGGGCCTCCCGCACGAAACCAGCGTGTCGATTGAGGGTCTCTTCACTGAGCAATCGCGCCACGCTGTCCGGTTCGAAGAGTGCTTCGTCGAACCCTTCGGCTCGGGCTCGCTCGGTCGCAGACATCACGCGGGCGAGCGCGCGGGCGGACCAGAGGCGATCTTCGCCCTTCTCCAGGTGGTCCAGGAGATGCAGCCCAAACAGGAGCAGCGCACCGCCGGAGCATGGAGGGGGCGGAACGTGCAGGGTCGAGCCCCGGAATGACACTGAAAGCGCCTCGGTCCAGCGCGGCTCGAACTGATCGAGGTCTGCCATTCCCAGCGAGCCATGGGGCGGGCCGAAGCAATCCACTAAGCTCTGTGCGTGCTCGCCCCGCACAAAAGGCTCGGCTCCTTGCTCCGCAAAATCGCGGAGGGCCCGCGCCACTTGTGGGCAGCGGACCATCGCGCCTTCCTGCAGAGGTCGGTCGTTGGGTGCGAAGATAGCCTCTGACTCTGGGGTCAGTCGCAAGATAGGCTCGAGCATGGTCGCCACCACTTCGGTGGCCGCTGTGGCAACCCAACCTTCTTCCGCAATGTGGAGCGCGTGCTCGGTGAGCTGAGTCAGGGGCAGAGTGCACCACCTCCGATGGAATGCCTCGATGCCTGCAGCGACGCCTGGCACCGCGACTGCGCCCCGGCCTGCTGTGAAGATCTGGAAGGTGGGCCCATAGTCGACCCGGAGCGCCCGGAAGTCTCGTGGCTCCAGGCCGTGGTCTAGCCCAGGAAAGATGGAGAAGCAGTCCAAGACATGGACCGATCCCGTAGCGCCGTCGCGGACTGTGAACAGGCCGCCGCCGCCGAAGCCCATCAAGAGGGGCTCGCACACGGTCGACGTGAGGGCGGCCGCGACGGCAGCGTCCATCGCATTGCCGCCCGCTTCGAGCGCTGAGATCGCCGCAGCGGTGGTTTCGGCATGGCCTGTGGCCACAGCGCCGAGGCCTGAGGAGGCTTTCATGACTGCCGAAGGTACCAGGCTGTGCGCCGCTGCGCTACGTCCCGGGAAGGAGGGCCCTCTGGCCCTCGGGGCGCCCTTCGGGCATCCTACCCGCCATGTCAGCAACAGGCGCCCGTTTTCCGACCCTACGCCTCCGCAGACTGCGGAGCTCTCCTGCCATTCGGGACCTCGTCCGCGAGACTTGGTTGCGCCCCGAGATGTTTGTTCTCCCCCTGTTCGTCGTGCCCGGCGAGGGTGTGAAGGACGAGATCCCGTCCATGCCCGGTCAGTTCCGCTGGTCGGTGGATCGGATCGCGGAGCCCGCAGCAGAAGCTCTTGAGTTGGGCCTGAAGAGCTTGATCCTCTTCGGGGTCCCCGAGGCCAAGGATGCTCGAGGAAGCGACGCGGACATCGATGACGGCATCGTCCAGCGGGCCCTTCGGGTGCTCGCAGAACAGGTGCCGGACATCTTGCGCATCACGGACGTGTGCCTGTGTGAATACACCGACCATGGTCACTGCGGCTTGATTCGTGATGAGGATGTGGACAACGACCCGACCCTGGTTCGCCTGGCGCAGGAGGCTTTGTCGCACGTCCGCGCTGGAGCGCAGGTCATTGCGCCGTCGGACATGATGGATGGTCGCGTCGCGGCCATCCGCATGGCGCTGGATGACTCGGGCCACGCCTCGATCCCCATCTTGAGCTATGCGGCGAAGTATTGCTCCGGTTACTACGGTCCGTTCCGTGACGCCGCCGACAGTGCCCCTTCGTTCGGAGACCGCACCACCTATCAGATGGACCCCGCCAATGGCAGGGAGGCCTTGCGTGAGGTGGACGAAGACATCGCCGAGGGGGCAGACATGATCATGGTGAAGCCGGCCTTGGCGTACCTGGACGTCGTGCGTGAGGTGCGAAGATCGTGGGACGGCCCCTTGTTTGCCTACAACGTCAGCGGTGAGTACGCCATGGTCAAGGCGGCAGCTGAACGCGGCTGGATCGACGAGCGGCGGGTGGCCATGGAGAACCTGCTGTCCATTGCTCGCGCAGGCGCAGACGGCATCCTGACCTACCACGCCCTGGATGCTGCACGGTGGTTGAAGGATGGCTGAGGCAAAGGCGGGGCGGCGGCCGACTCTATACCTGGTGGATGGCCCGAACATTGCGTTCCGGGCTCACTACGGGATCCGGGGGTTGACCAACTCCAAGGGGGAGGCCACTGGCGCTCTGTTTGGCTACACCTCGATGCTCTTCAAGCTCGTCAAGGAGTACGAGCCGGACTACATCGCGCTGTGCTGGGACCCCAAGGGAGGCAACTTCCGGCACGAGATGTATCCCGAGTACAAGGCGGGCCGCTCTGCGATGCCCGATGAGCTCGCAGCCCAGATGCCCCTCTTCCCCGACCTCGCTGATGCGCTCGGCATTCGTCACATTGTGATCAACGGGTACGAGGCGGATGACGTCATCGGGACGCTCGCGGTGCGTCACAAGGACACCTGTGACGTCACGATCGTCACCGGCGACAAGGACATGATGCAGCTGGTGGACGAGGAGCGTGTCACCATCCTCGACACCATGAAGGATCTGCGCATTGGCCCGAAGGAGGTCAAGAAGAAGTGGGGTGTGTGGCCTGATCGCATCATCGACATTCTCGCACTCATGGGGGACAGCTCCGACAACATCCCAGGGGTTGCCGGCATCGGTCAGAAGGGCGCGGCAGATCTCATCGGCAACTACGGTTCGATTGCCAGCGTGTTCGAGCACGCCGAGGAGGTGAAGGGGAGGGCGCGTAAGCCCCTGCTTGCCGAGGGGGCTTGGGAGTCGGCGGAGCTCTCGTATCGACTTGCCACTATCGCCACGGATGTGGACGTGGGCCTCGGGTTGGATGAGATGAAGGTGACCTTCCCGCCCGAGGACCGGGAGCCAGTTCGAGCCTTGTTCCAGCAACTGGAGTTCCATCGCTTTCTCAACGAGCTGGGTGGAGAGATGAAGACGCTGTCGGACGACAGCTACCGTTGCGTCACGGACGAGGGGCAACTCCGCGAGCTAATCGCCGCGCTTCGGTCTGCTGAGGTCATCTCCATCGACACTGAGACCACGAGCGTCGACCCCAGCCGGGCCGAGCTTGTGGGCATGTCTTTTTGTGTGGATGACGAGCAAGCCTGGTATTTGCCGCTTCGTCACACGGGTGAAGGGGCAGAGGAGCAACTGGATCCGGGCCGCTCCTGCCTCTACCTGAAGGCGATTCTGGAGAATCCCAAGAAGCGCTTCATTGGCCAGAATCTCAAGTACGACGTGCTTGTCTTGGCCAGGGCCGGGATCCAACTGGGCTCCGTGAGCGGCGACACGATGGTCGCCTCGTACCTCCTCAACCCCTCCAGGCGTGGTCACAAGTTGGACAACCTGGCGCTGACCCGCTTGCAGCACACCATGGTGGCCTATGACGAGGTCACTCGAGATACGGACGGTGCGTTTGCGCCCGTGCCGGTCTCTGAGGCGGCTACGTACGCCGCGGAGGATGCCCACGTGGTCTGGCGGCTGCACGACACCATGCGCGAGGAACTGAGCGATGCAGACCTCCTGTCACTGTACGAGGATGTCGAGGTGCCGCTCATCGAGGTGCTGGGGCGCATGGAGCGCCGGGGCATTGGGCTGGATAGGGAGCAGTTGGAGGCCTACAGCGGAGAGCTAAAGGCCCAGATCGAGGACGCGGAACAGCTCTGCTGGAAGCACGCTGGCCGGGAGTTCAATTCGGCATCGCCCAAGCAACTCGCTCAGATTCTGTTCGAAGAACTCGAGCTTCCCGTTGTTCGCAAGACCAAGACAGGGCCCTCTACCGATGCGTCTGTGCTCGAAGAATTGGCTGGGATGCACGACCTGCCAGCGGCCATCTTGCGGTTCCGTAGTTTGTCGAAGCTGAAGTCCACCTACGTGGATGCTCTGCCGCCTCTGGTGCACCCCGAGACTGGCCGGCTCCACACAACCTATAGCCAGACTGTCGCAGCTACGGGAAGGCTGTCCTCCCAGAATCCCAACCTTCAAAACATCCCCATCAGGACGCCCGAAGGACGTCGCGTCCGTGAAGCGTTCATCCCGAGGGAGGGCTGTTGTTTTCTGGCAGCGGACTATTCCCAGGTGGAGCTGAGGGTGCTCGCCCATCTGTGTGGGGGCAAGGGTGGCTTCGCCGAAGCCTTCGCCGAAGAGCGCGACGTGCACAAGGCGACAGCGGCGGAAGTCTTCGATGTCCACGAGGCGTTCGTCACCGATGAGATGCGTCGCACTGCCAAAGCGATCAACTTTGGTCTGGTGTATGGGCAGACGGACTACGGCCTGGCTCGGACTCTTCACATCCCGAGAAAGGAAGCGAAGAAATACATCCAGCGCTACAAGGCTAGGTATCCAGAGATTGATCGCTACATGGACGAGACGGTGACGTTTGCCCGGGAACGCGGCCATGTCTCGACGATTCTGGGGCGGCGCCGGCCAATCACCGATCTCACCTCATCTAACTTCAATCAGCGTGAGGGTGCGCGTCGTACGGCTATCAACACACCGGTACAAGGCAGCGCTGCCGACATCATCAAGTTGGCGATGTTGAGGGTCGAGAAGGCCATGGGCGAAGAGCGCTACGCGGGTGCCCGAATGCTCATGCAGGTGCATGACGAGCTCGTGCTGGAGGTGCCGCACGAGCTGATCGATGATGTCCGCGATCGGGTGATTGTGGAGATGGAGGGGGCCTATCCCCTGGAGGTTCCGCTGGTGGTGAGTACGGCAGTCGGAGACAACTGGGAGGCTGCGCACTGAGGCCAGCCATGGGTGTTGGGCCGTTGGTGACAGGACCCGAAAGGAGCAAGCTCGTGAGTGGTGTGAATCATCGAAACGAAGACCTGCGGCGGCTGGAGGAGACCTCGGCGTTGGGTTACCTCTACAACTCCGTAGCTCACGAGCTGAACAACCACATCACCAACCTCCTGCTCGCCGCTGACCAGTTCTCTGCCGCGCAGAGTGATCGGACGCTCGATCTCATGGTCGGTCAGGCACAGAAGATGGGTGAGGTCGTTCGACGGTTGCAGGAGCTGGGCGGCTCCAACATGGATCGGGGGACAGATCGGGTCGCGCTGGGCGAGCTTTGTGAGCAACTGGGTTCTTGGCTCGAAGAATTGGGCATGGCCGACCAGGTTCGCATGGAGGTCTCGAGTCCGGACGCTCAGCTGATCCTCAATCGTTCGAATGTTGTGCGTGCTCTTTGCCTTCTTGCCCGATGGGGCGAGGAGACGCACAGCGGTCATCCTCCCGAGATCAAGGCCAGCCTGGAGGAGCTTCCCCGCTCGGCTTGGGCGCCCGCCGGAGAGACCGTCACGATGGCGGTGATTCGGCTCCGCAGGGGTGATCCGCCCCCAGAGCAGAACGCCCTGCTCAAGGCGGTTGTGGATGACTTCTTCGGCACCCAGCGCTCCAAGGAGGACGTCGAGCTGATGGCTGGCTGGGAGATTGTCCGTAAGCTGCGTGGTCGGCTCGAGCTCTGTGGGGGCGCAGGGCATGGGGGCGTAGAGTGGTCCATCGCTCTTCCCTTGCCCGAATAGCTCTTGTGTGGGCTTGTCCTTCTAGGTGAAATTCACGTGAGTTCTGAATGACTGGCGCCTCTCCCCCGTCTGTAGTTCTGAACACGGGGCCGTCGTCATGACCCACGGGCCAGCGGGGCCCCCGAAGTCGATCCTGCCCGAGCAGGATGCCGGCGACACGGGAGAGGTTATGGCAGCTGCTGCGCAGGAGGCTCTGACTTACGACGGTTCGGATGACGGAGCCCTGGTCGATCGGATCATGGCTGGCGAACAGGACGCGTATCAGTCCCTGGTGCAGCGGTACCAGGGCCGCGTGTATGCGGTCGCTTACGGGATGATGCGGAATCGGGAAGATGCTCGAGAGATGGCCCAAGAGGCCTTCATCAAGGCCTACAACAGCCTCCCGCACTTCCGACGAGAGTCGTCGTTCTATACGTGGATTTACCGGATCACGGTCAACCTCTGTATCGACTCGCAGCGCAAGGCTTACAGGGCCCGCGAGATCGCTCTGGACGAGCAGATGCTGCCTTCGCACATTTCCAACCAGACAGGCCCGACTCCGATCCTGGGACCCAGCCAGAGCTACGCGCGCAAGGAGCTGCGTGGTCACATCAAAGAAGCCATTGATCAACTTCCAGACGACCAGCGGCGGGTGATCGTGCTTCGTGAGGTCGAGGGCCTCAGCTACAAAGAGATCGCCGAATCCACCGGGGCAGCCGAGGGCACGGTCATGTCCCGGTTGTACTACGCTCGAAAGAGACTCCAGGAACTGTTGAAGGAGGTGCGGTCATGAGCCCCGAGGAACGGGATCAGTTGATTCAGCGCTACTACGATGGCGAGACCATTGGAAACGAGTCTGCCCAGGCCCGAGAGATTCTGGAAAAGGATCCTGAGGCCCGAGCCCTGATCGAGCAACTCCAGTCCCTCTCGGACAAGATTAAGGTCGAGATCCAGGAAGCTGTGGCCGAGGAGGACTTCAGCACCTACTGGGCGAGCATCCAGAGTCGGTTGCCCCAGGGCCCTCCCACGGGGGAGGTGGAGACTGTCCCGGATGAGGACCAAGGGCTTCTGGAGGAGCCAGCGATCCCATCGGACCGGCCGGACGTCATCGTGCATAACCCCTCCACGCTCGAGCCCCCTCGTCGCAGCTGGCTCCCCTGGCTCCTGGGGCCGGCCCTCGGGGCGGCTGTGGCCACTGTCGTCGTCCTGGTGGTGACGGGAGGCGAGACCGACTCAGTCGCCCCGTCGCCAGTGGCGCTCCAGCAGGCAGACATGCAGGGAGCCGAGGAGGTCGAGGCGAGGCGTGTTGTGACAGCCAGTCGAGCGATGACGGCCCCCTCTCCCGATCGAACCGAGCGGGGCGCCCACAGCATCGAGATTGAGTCCGTTGAGAGCGACGGGCCTCTGGTCATGGTGTTGCAAGAGTCCTCAGAGGAGCCAGCAATCATCTGGTTCATCGAGACGGGAGACGCCACCTGAAGTTAGGCTTTGCTCCCTTCCGTTCCCGAGGTCTTGTCCCGGGATCACAAGTGTTGGGCGCGCACGCAGGAGAACATGATGGGGTCAGGGATGACGCGAATTCGCTTTGTTCAGCAGTGTCAGAAGACAGGCCAACGCTGGCTCTTTGCGTCCTTGTTGGCATCGGGCCTCTTCCTGTTGGCGTTGCCCGCTGTGCCTGGCGGTGGGCTGGGCATTTCGGTGGCTGCGGCGCAGGACATCGTGCAGGTGCAGGTGGATGTCGTCCAGGGGACCAAGGGAGCCCAAGGCGTCGACGCTTCGGCATCGAAACATCAGGCTGTGGTCTCCAGGATCTCGGGCTTTGGCGGGTGGAAGTTGGTGCAGGGGTTGCCCTTGAAGATCGCGCCCGGCAAGACGAGCCAGCAGAGTGTGGGAGACCGAAAGCTGAGCGTTACCGTGCACTCTGTGGCTGGTGGAAAGGCGAAGACGACTGTGGTCGTTACCGATCCCAACGGCAAGCCCCACAAGGTCACATCAGCCCTTGGCAGCGGCGGCACGACGGTTCTTACCGCGGAGTCTGCCGGTGGTGATCAGGTCCACTTGTTCGTGGTCTCGGTGAGCTGGTAGGCGCACTCTCTGCGCAGGGCGACGGGTGTGTCCAAGCCTCTCCTGATTTACGGGGCCAATGGCTTCACGGGTCGACTGATTGTCCAGCTGGCGGTCTCGCGTGGGCTGAGGCCGATCGTGGCGGGACGGTCGGCTGGACCTATCCATGCTTTGGCGGAACGCCACGACCTGGAGTCTCGCGTGTTTGGGTTGGGCGATGGAGGCCAAGCTCGAGCGGCCCTGGACGGGGTGGGGGCTGTTCTGCACTGCGCTGGGCCCTTCGTCCACACGCACAAGACCATGGTCGACGCGTGCATGGAGAGCGGGGCTCACTATCTCGACATCACCGGAGAGGTGGAGGTGTTTGAGGCCCTGCGTGCGAGGGACGAGGAAGCCCGCGCAGCTGGGGTGTTGCTGTTGCCCGGGGTCGGATTCGACGTGGTGCCTTCCGATTGCCTCGCCGTCTACCTGGCGGGTGCTCTTCCGGATGCCTCGCGGCTGACGCTGGCCATCCTTGGTCTGGGCAGCATCTCACACGGGACCGCAAGGACCGTTGCCGAGAACCTGGGTCGGGGCGCGGCGGTTCGGGAAGGGGGTCGACTCAAGTCCATTGCGTTGGGGACTCGGCGACGGTCTGTAGATTTCGGTCCGGTGCAGTGTGAGACGACAGCCATCGCCTGGGGCGATCTGAGCACCGCCTACCGCAGTACCGGCATCCCCAACATTGAGGTGTACATGGGGCTGCCCAAGCGTCAGCTTCGAAGTCTTGCCTGGGTCCGAGCCCTGAGCCCAGTCCTGTCCTCTCGTCCTATCCAAGGGCTGATCCGCGCTCGCATCGACGCCACCATCGTGGGTCCCGATGAGGAACAGAGGGCAGCCAGTCGCGGACATCTCTGGGGTGAAGCGGCTGCTCCGGACGGTCGCACGGTGTCTGCACGCCTGCACACTCCAGATGGCTACGACCTCACGGCGGACGCTGCTGTGACCATTGCTTCACGGGTGTTGGCGGGGGAGGGGGGGCGTGGCTTTCAGACCCCTGGCCTCGCCTTTGGACCGGATCTGGTGTTGCAACTGAACGGGGTCGAGCGGGAAGAACTGCAGTCCGTCTGATGGAGTCGTGAGAGCGCCTCGCTCGCTGGTTCTAGAGGCTCAGTCACCGTGCGCTGGTCGGTGGTCTTTAGCTGGTTCGTTGGGCTCGACTGGGGTTGTGGGTCGAACTCTTCGGAGCTTCAGGGCCACCAGCAGAGCCACCAGCATCAGGGCGGCGGCAACGCCGAATGGCAGACCCCAACGGAGCTCCAGCAGGAACCCTGCGGTGGAGGGTCCGATGACGCGCCCCAGGGACGCCATGGAGCGCCCGAGCCCCAGCGCCCGGCCCTGGTCGGTGTCGGGAACCGATCGAGACAGGAGACTGGAAATGGAGGGGTCTGTGATGGCGGACCCGATGGCCATCAAGCCGAAGACGGGAAAGATCGAGGCCACGCCGAGGCCAGCGCACATGGGGATGGCCGAGAGAGCGCTCGCGATGAGCAGCAGGCCCACAAGAATGAGCTTCACCTCGCCAAAACGTCGCACAAGGTGGCCTACGAGGCCCCCCTGAATGATGACGGTCACAATCCCGAAGGTGAGAAGCACGTAGGCTGTGAGGATCGCCGCCTGTCGGTGAACTTCTGGAAGCTTGGATGGGTCAGGCTGCACGCCGCCATCCCAGAGCCACACCCGCTCCAGCCAGAGGCCGATGGAGTGTTCCATGATGGTCGAGGCCGTCGCCATGACGAGCATGAGCACAAGCAGCCGAGGGACCCCCGGCCAAGCCTTTGACTCTCGATAGCGCTGCAGCGAGAACCCGGCCGGCGACTTGCTCTCGCGGCTCCGCTTCTCGGGCGGCAGCGTCTCGGGAAAGAACAAGAGGGCAAGGATCCAGTTGACCAGCGAGAGCGCTGCTGCGGCATAGATGGGCAGGAGAGGGCCCCATTGTTCGGTCTGGCTCAGCAAGCCACCGGCTGCCGGGCCTAGGATGAAGCCGAGTCCGATGGAAGCTCCCACAAAGCCCATGGCTTTGGCCCGCTCTTGTTGGGTAGTGATGTCTGCCAGGGCAGCCTGAGCGGTGGCGATGTTGGCGTTGCCGAAGCCTGACATCATGCGGGCGGCGAAGACGAGCCAGAGACTCTCTGCCAGGCCAAAGAGGGTCCAGCCCACGACACTCGCGGCGACGCTCGTCAGGATGATGGGGCGGCGTCCTACCCGATCCGAAAGCCTTCCCCAGACGGGCACGAACAGAAACTGCATCAGTGCGTAGGCGGCCCCCAGCATGGTGACCGTGCTGGGTGAAGCGCCGAAGGACTCCACGTAGAAGGGCTGGATTGGGATGATGATCCCGAGGCCCAGCAGGTCCAAGAAGACCGTGAAGCAGACCAGTGCGTAGACGCGCAATTCCCCTGCTTTGACCGGACTTGGGCTGGCAGGAGACGGCTTCATGGTTTTCCTTGGTCTCCGCCTCGCCGAGGGCGGTTTGACGAGGCCGCACGAAGCAGGCGTCGGAGTATGCCCGAGCAAGATCTGGGGTTCCAGTGCGGCAGAAGCGGAGTCGCTGCGCTGTGGTGGCTGGACTGCGGACGCAAAAGTCGGAACACTTGGGCCTTCGGTGAATCCCGCCCTTGGGGTGGATGGAGTCTTCGTGATGGTTGGAGCGTCTGTGACCGCTGTCCTGGAATCCCACGATCCTGCGACCGGTGCGCTGGTGGGTAGTGTGCCCTTGACGGTTCCCGAGGACCTGCCCGCCCTCATGAGTCGCGCGCGGCAGGCTCAAGCGGCCTGGGCGGCACTCTCACTAGAGGAGCGCAGGGAGCAGATCCTCAGGGCAGCCCCTCTCTTTGCTGAGCGGGCAGCATCCATGGGGAGCTTGTTGTCCTCGGAGATGGGCAAGCCTGTGCGGGAGGCCGTCGGCGAGGTGCGCTCGTGTGGCGCGGGTCTGGAGGCGGACCTGGACGAGATGGTTCAGGCGCTGACGCCAGAGGTGCTCGAGGATGGGCGCACGCGCACGGTGCTCTACCGCGATCCACTGGGTGTGTGTGCGGCCATCACACCTTGGAACTTTCCAGTCGCTATGCCCCATTGGCTGGTCATCCCGGCGCTCATGGCGGGCAATGCTGTGTTGCTCAAGCCGTCGGAAGAGACCCCGCTCTGTGGGCAGGCCTATGCCGATGTCCTCTGTGAGGTCTTGCCGCCGGGCTTGCTTCAGGTGGTTCACGGGGCTGATGAGTTGGGTCGGGCGCTGGTGGCATCCGACGTGGACTTGATCGCGTTTACGGGCTCTCGGGATGCCGGGGCACACATTCTGGGGGCTGCTTCTACTGCGTTGAAGCGAGTCATTCTCGAGCTCGGCGGCAAGGATCCCTTGATCGTGCTGGCGGATGCCGATGTGGACCAAGCCGCAAAGTTTGCCGTTCGCAACAGCTTTCGCAATGCCGGTCAGGTCTGCGTCAGTACGGAGCGGATCTATGTCCACGAGAGCCTCGCAGATGCCTTCGAAGAGGCGGTGGTTGCACGCGCTTCGCAGTGGGTACAGGGTCCTGGAACACAAGAGGGGGTTCAGGTGGGCCCCATGGTCAACGCTCGCCAGCGAGACCATGTGGTGAATCAAATTGACTCGGCCGTCGCGGCTGGAGCTCGTGTTCTGCATGGGGGCGACGGTCATGAGGGAAACTTCGTGGTGCCTACGGTGCTCAGTGGACTCGATCACTCCATGGACATCCTGAATACCGAGACCTTTGGCCCGGTGGCTTGCATCGTGCGGGTCGGCAGCGATGACGAGGCAGTGCGGCTGGCGAACGACACGCCTTATGGGCTCGGTGCGGTGGTCTTTGGGTCAGACCCGGACCGTGCGGCTGCCGTAGCTCGGCGCCTTGAGGCGGGCATGGTGGGGATCAACCGTGGGGTGGGCGGTGCCGCGGGTTCTCCCTGGGTGGGCGCGAAGCAGAGCGGCTTTGGCTTTCACAGCGGCCGGGATGGACATCGTCAGTTCGCGCAAGCGCGCATCATTAGCTCCCACCAGAGCTCTCCAGGGGCTTGAAGCATGGAGGCCGCTCAAGCCTGATAGGATCGCTGCTCTCCATCCACCGCTTCGGCGGCGGCCCGTGACGGGCTGTGACGATCCCCAGGAGATGTCATGTCCACTTCGACCTCTCTTCGACCCGTGTTTCTAATGGCTTTGCTGGTTGGCGCCATCCTGCTCGGCTTGGTGTCCTTGGTGGCTCCCGCCGCCGCGGAGCCTAATCGTGGTGCTACCTCGGGGCCCTGGCGTTGCCAGTCCTTCGACATGGAGCGAACCATGCAAGGGACGATTGCCGATTGGCTCTACCAGCACGCGTCTACGGGTCCTGACAACGTGCTCGTGCTGTCGGGGGCGGACTCGAATCGAGGCTACGTCACGCTCTGTGCCTGGGATTCGGGCTTCGCTGCTGCTCACTGGCTTGCCCAGGAGGAAGAGCGGCGGCGTCACGAGGAAGAGGTGCAGGCTCGTAAAGAGAAGCTGCAACGGGGCAGGACGGCTGGCGATACAAGCCTGTTCCCCGAGGACATCGTCGAGTTTGAAGAGTCTGACGAGAAGAAGCAGGGTCGAAAGAAGCGCTAAGTGTCAGCAGCGGAACCCCTCCGTCCTCGGGTCTTTCTGGCTCGAGTTGACGACTACGAGCCTGCTCGAATCCGAGCGGCCGTCGCAGAGGGTGTGGACTTTGTCGGCAGCTTCCCCACCGGCAACGTCGTGGCCAAGGCTGATTGGTCCTACGCCCACCGGCGCCTGGGTACCGCAGCCTATACCCGTCCGGAGTTGGTGAAGGGAGCGCTCGACTCGCTCCTGACGCGAGCGCCGGATCTCTTTCTCGTGTTCGCCGGGACAGCCGACTGGGGCCGCTCTGCTCGTCGAATGGCTGGAAAGGCCTGGGGCAACTCTCCCGATTTTCGTCGCCATGGCTTTCTGGCTCTGCCTCGCCTCTTTCGGGGCCGCGTGTCCATCTGCCCCACGGACGAAGCGCGGTACTACCGCTACCAACTGTCGGTGGGTCGACGCATGAGCTCGGAGGAGCGGCGAGGAGTGGATCCGATTGAACAGGCTTGCCGCTACTGGGACCGCGTGACCACAGGCTGGGAGCTCTATCACGCTGACGGTGTGGTGCTCTTTCCCAAGCTGAAGTCGAGCCATCTCGTTCATGGCTTGGGAGGCGCTGTGGCGCTCCAGGGCTCGGGCTTCCTGCGTGGCTCCGACTTGTTGGATGGCCATGACCAGCATCACTCCCGTCGATTGGTGGACTTGCTGGAACTGACCGACCCGGATCTGATCGTGACCGATGGGGTGGAGGTGGGCTTGGGTGGAAGCCCCCAGACCCAGGCTGGCCATCGCCTCGGCGCGGTCCTCGTGGCCAACAATGCAGTCGCGCACGATGTCGTCTGCGCTCATCTCTTGG
>MDTE01171995.1_pt1 | contig 21605 bp, 24 predicted proteins | sample 811231 | NCBI WGS metagenome assembly MDTE01 (sample SAMN05326651, study PRJNA326480) | marine metagenome | isolation source: seawater | place: Indian Ocean: Red Sea | collected 2010
AAGAGCCCTGCTATGGGAAATGTTTGCTTAGCAAAAAACATGATTATTGCTATTTTAACTTGGTACGTGGGGAGTGCAAATGACGGGGCAAACATTTGCTTTTAGACTTGATTAAATCTGCTGGTTATTAATGATTTGTATCACTATGAAGAGCTTTTCAGTTTTAATGATATTTGTTTTATCCTCTTTATCGCACTTGAGTGGTGCTAATTGGCCCGCGTGGAGAGGCCCGACTGGCAATGGGGTGTCTAGTAATGGGAAATTTCCATCTGATTTCACAAATGAGAAGAACGTAAAATGGAAAGTCGCTCTACCAGGATCCGGGAGTTCAACTCCTGCCATTTGGGAAGATTACATTTTCATCACTTCAGCAATAGATTCAAAAGACGGGGTCACATGTTTTACTCGGGACGGAGAAAAGAGGTGGTCACACACTTTTGGTGATGAAAGAGGAGGAAAGCACAAGAACGGATCTGGTAGCAATCCTTCTCCAGTAACTGACGGTAAAAACGTTTTTGTTTATTATAAGAGCGGCACGCTGGCCTCAGTCGATTTTAAGGGCAAGGAAATATGGAAGCGTAATTTACAAAATGATTTCGGGGCCGATTCATTGTGGTGGGATTTGGGGACTTCTCCAGTGTTAGTTGGAGATATGATTGTGGTTGCGGTGATGCAGGAATATGAGGGGGGAGACCCGAAAGTAGAAGAGAATTCCTATCTCGTAGCATTTTCCAAGTCTACCGGCAAACTAAAGTGGAAAACCAATAGAACATATAAAGTTAAAGCGGAAACTGGGCAGTCATATACGACACCACTGGTCGTTGGAGAGAAAGGAAAAGAAACCATTATCACTTTTGGTTCCGATCATCTTACAGGTCACAGGGCATCTGATGGGAAACTCATGTGGGACTGTGGTGGTTATAACCCGGCTAATAAGGCGATGTGGAGGGTCATTGCGTCACCTTCAATTTCAGACGGCATAGTAGTTGTTCCTTATGGAAGGAAGGGCCACTTTGCGGCAGTTAAGGCCTCTGGATCCGGAGACATAACAAAAACAAACAGACTGTGGATGAAGGACGTGGGCGCTGATGTTCCTAGTCCGATTGCCACTGATGGTAAAGCTTACCTCATTACGGACCGGGGAGAGGTGATATGTTTTGAGCTCAAGAGTGGCGATCTGCTTTGGAGGCAAAAATTACCAAGAGCTAGTGCTAGTTATTATTCGTCACCAGTCATGGCCGGTGATAGAATGATTTTGGCTAGAGAAGACGGCGTTGTAATGGTAATGAGGATTCTTGAAGGCGGTTTTGAATTGTTGTCAGAAAACGACATGGGCGAAAGGGTCATAGCTAGCCCTGTCCCTCTAGACGGTGCGCTTTATCTGAGGGGATCAAAGCACTTATATTGTATCGCAGAGTAGAGTGGCGACCATGTGATCTTTTAGGATCGAAGGTAATGGCGTATTTCAAACTGGTCAGTGATCAGTTCTTTTTTATTAAATGTGAATTCCGATTCGAATGACGGGAATTTAGTATCTCCATCATAATCCTTGTACACGAAAGTGAGAAATATTTCTTGAGTCAGATGAATTAGGGAAGAGTAAATTTGTGATCCCCCAATGATAAAAACCGGCCCATGATGGTCTTTGATGCCGCATGTAAAATCATTTATACTGTTATATAGGACTGTCCCGGGCAAGGGTCGGTCCATTGTTTTACTCAAAATAATGTTTTCTCTGTTAGGTAGCGGACGGCCAATTGATTCATAAGTTTTTCTTCCCATTACAACGGGGTGTCCTGTAGTCAGTTTTTTAAAAAACTTTAAATCCTCTGGTAAATTCCAAGGCAGTTCCCCCTTATTTCCAATGACTCTGTTATTGCTCATTGCGGCAACAGCTATGAGGGTAGGTGGGGTATCGTGGGAGCTGTTCATACAGCAATCGGAGCGGAGATGGCTGGATGAGGGTCATAATCATTTAGCTTAAAATCCTCATAAGTGAAATCATCTATTTCTGACACTTCTGGATTGATCCACATTTTGGGCAGTTCACGGGGCTCTCTCGAGAGTTGGGTTTTAACTTGGTCCATATGATTCGAGTAGATGTGTAAATCTCCAAAGGTGTGCACGAAGTCACCTGGTTTTAAGGAGCACACTTGTGCAATCATTAGAGTCAGTAGTGAATAGCTGGCAATGTTAAAAGGGACTCCAAGGAATAGGTCAGCTGACCTTTGATAGAGTTGACAGCTTAATTCTTTTGAGTCGGTGTCGACATAGAATTGATAGAACGCGTGACAGGGCGGCAGTGCCATTCTGTCAACTTCGCCCGGATTCCAAGCGCATACTATGTGCCTTCTATCGGTAGGATTGTTTTTGATGCCGTCAATGAGGTTTGCTACCTGATCAATTGTTTGTCCCCTTGAATTTTTCCATTTTCTCCATTGTTCTCCGTACACTGGCCCTAAATTACCATTTTCATCAGCCCACTCGTCCCAGATGGTAACTTTATTGTCTTTAAGGTAACTAATGTTTGTGTCTCCTTTTAGGAACCATAATAGCTCATGAATAATGGATCTTAGGTGGAGTTTTTTTGTGGTTAGACAGGGGAATGAATTACGTAAATCGAAGCGGGCTTGGGCCCCGAAAACTGACATTGTACCGGTGCCTGTCCTATCACCTCGACGTTTTCCTTCATTCAGAACAAGTTTAAGAAGTCGGTGATATTCCTTCATAGTAGAAAAAAAGATTACTAATTTTGTTAAGGAAAGCTAGAGATCTAATCAAGTTAAATATTTAAAGTTGACCAAATAATTCTTTCAACGTTCTGATTTTATCGTTTTTTCCTGAAAAATTGCACGAATATCATCGTGGTCGCCGCTGAGCCCATTCTTGCCGCTAGAGCTAATGAGTGTAGATCCTTCTGATTCAACAAAAATAATTGGCCTTTTCCAGTAATCTACCAGTTTCTTATTTTTGATTAAAATGCTTCTTTTGTTCAGATATGCTTTGTTTCTAGGATTTTGACCTAGTAGTGCATTTATGGTTTCGGAGGAATTTCTAAGTTCTTTAACTTTTGGGTAATCGGCTCTGTAATCACTCAAGGATTCATTGAGAAGATTAATTAATTGGGAGGTGGCTTTGTGCTGAACTTTAGGCCAGAAAAAAAAGTAATATGTGATGGAGATAAAAAAAATTATCACAGAACACAAAGTGATTGTGGATACGCATCCTTTTCGCATTGAGAAGATTTTGTGCCTGGATCGTATTATGTATTTATACGCCGTGTTGTTTCAAGGGTATATCAGAGACCTAAGTGTATCTTAGGATCTTTAGTTGAATTATTTTTCTACTTTGAGAACGGCGTTCATTAGTCTCCAGTGCCCTGGGAAAGTGCAGATAATTGGATACTCTCCGGCTTCTTTGATTGTGAATTTTAAGGTTTCAGAACCGCCAGGGTTAACTAGTTTTGAGGAATGAAGGATATCAGTGCTGGTAGGAACATAATGTTTTTTCAATGCGTCTGGGTCAGTTAGCATTGCATCAGCTAGAGCGCCGACTTTGTCTTTTGTTCCAGGCTTTAGGATGAGTACATTGTGCTGGAGAAGGTCTGGATTTTTGAAGGTTAACTCGATGGGGGTGCCGGCCTTAGCTTTAATTTCGGACTGGTCAAATTTCATTTGTCCGGGAGGATCAGCCTTAGCGGACAGTATGAGGGACTGAGATGATTTTTTTTCATCGGCACCGCACAATAGGTTGGAGGATAATATAATAAGGGGCAAAAGAATGTATTTCATAAATGTATTATTTGTTATCTAATCGTATTTTTCGTGCCATTTTTTATAAATGTCAGGAGAAATTTCTGACGGCTTAATTTCACTTCGGCCGCCCCAAAAGACATTAGTGTAAAGTACTTCAATTCCAATATCATTTAAGTACGAGTCAATTGCCTGTTTATGCTCGAGAACCTTATTTTTATCGGTTCCATGGACGACTCCCATTATATTAACATTGCCGAAATTATCGCCGCCTTCTCTCCAATAACAATGGGTGAGTATGTGGTGTCGCCCGATTTCCGATCCTGCTTTAAGTTGCATGCCTTCTTCTACTCTCCAGTGGAATAGGCCATTAAATCGTGTGACTCTTTTGCCTGTAGATGAAGGTTTTGTATGTTCAAGGAATGTGGAGAAACGTCCTATAACTTTTTTAGCATTAAGAGTTTCCGCGACTTTGAAAAATTCTTCGAGTGATATATTTAGCTTTTCGGCGCGGGCTGTCCATGGGTCTGGGCAGATTTCCTCTACTGTGAGCTCTTCTTTTAAGGAAAGTAATACGTCCCACTCAGTGGGTGAAAGCTCTACCACTTTGGTTGTCATCATTTCAGCAGGAGAGTCGGATCTTGAGCCGATCGGCATATTTTTTCTTCGGACGTGTCCAACGCCAAGCGTGAAAACTCCCTTTGCAGGCATCAATATGTATTTTTCAGCGCCGATTACATTTTTTATCGTATTTGCGTGATCTTCTAACGATTCACCTTGGGGAACTTTGATGGTGGTCCATAATTTGAAATCTGATCCAGTGATTTCTCTGTCAGTAGATCGTATGACAACGTGACCGCTGAAAGGGTCCTCTTTGTACATAAAATCAAAGGCATCATCAATTTTATCATTATCAATTTTCCAGGCACAAAGTGCTCCATGGGCGAGTTTCGTTGATAATAATGTTTGCCGTACTCTCCTGATAACACCTGCTTCGAGCATGTGTTTTATTCTTTCGATTACCGTCTCTAGTTCTATTTCTGATTGTTCAGATATAAGATGAAAGGGTTTTCTTTGGAATCCACTGACCAAGTCTTCGGATATCTCTAAGATCCTGGCATTAATTGGGTCGTCGTGTTCGACTGGAATGCTCATTTGAATTTTTTTATCTATAGTCCGACTCTTCGGAAAAGTTTATCAAGTGGAAGTTGTAATCCTATGTAGAAGTCTCCAAATTCAGCAAACTTAACTGACACTTCATCATATCTCATGCGGTAAACGATTCCTTTGATGTCATAGCTGTTATTAGCAAACAGAGTGACGCCCCATTCTGAGTCGTCAAGGCCCACTGATCCGGTAATGAGCTGTCTTATTTTCCCGGCCCACTGACGGCCAACTTTGCCGTGCTCGGCCATTAGTCTTTTTCGTTCGCTGAACGGAAGAGCATACCAATTGAAAACTTCGCCTCTTCTCTTTGCCATACTGTAGAAGCAAAAGACGGGCCAGTCAGGCATACTTGGGTACAGCTTGTCGTTTGAATATTTTGCCATATGGGTTCTGAAATCATTGAGAGCCGTTTCATATTCTTCGGAACCTTCATCTAATTTACGTTCTAATTTTAGAGTATTTTCAGAATATTCCTCCTCCGTAGTCATATAATCACCGGTTTCCGTCATTGAAAGATAGCTGAAGCTAGGAGTCAGAATGTCTGTGCCCAGTGCCAGTGTTAATCGTTTCTCGAATTCGTTGGCTAAGTGAAGGTCATCAGTGAGAAGCATGAACCCGATATCGGCTTTTGGTGTAACTATGCTAAAGGCAAGTAATTGTGTCTTTGGTGTGCTTCTTATTTCCTGAATAAGTATGGACAAGTCCGTCTTGGCTTTAAGTTGCTCTTCTTCACTCAGGAGTGACCATTGGGTATGATCGATTTGATAAAATAAATGAATTACGTGCCAGCCTTCTGTGGGTACGATGGGTATTGAATCAGGGTCGTTATTGCTCATTTGTTTGAGAGGGTTGAAGAATTTTTTGGAACCTGAGTGTTGATTATTGATTTGTCGGGCTTAGTTGGATTCCCGGAATCTCGAAGGCAGCCAGTGTTGTCCATTCGCCGTTTTCTCCACTTTCCATTATTGTTGCGCTCCATGGGCCTATGGAGTTTTTGGTGTCAGCTAACTTATATGAAGAAAAATTTAACATGTTGTTTAATCCGCTGGTTGACTTCACTTTGAGCATTTTTCCATTCTGGTTTGCGAATGAGCCGCTCTTCGACATGAACTGATATGTGTTTGGGTCTCCTTGGATATTTCCTTCCTTGTCCTTAAAAGTGACCTGAAGATACCCATCATTGCCTGTTGTCTCCTTTATAGTTAGGACAGGTACGATGACGCTCGGTGGACTGAGGGATTCCAGTTCTGGGCTCAATTCCCAGCCGCACTCAATGCTCCTTAATTCTAGTACTGATCCTTTAAGATTAGTGGGGACTTCGGTTGAAACGGTTTCTTTTTGAGAGGAGAATTTATTCTTAGTTTTGATGTATGTTCCAATCAGGGCAACTAAAGATAAGATGCAAATGCCGAAAACTAATGTTGTGGAAAATAGAGATAATGGAGAGGATGAATTTTTGCGCTTGTTTTGAGCGGGTGAGTTATTGCCGGCACCTAGGTCAGAAATGATTTTTCTTGAATCCGAAGACGATTTCGACTCTCTTACGATTTCTTCGTTCGCAGGCAATGAGTCGGAAATAATTCCTGATTCATTAGGTTCATTTGATTTGTTTTGGTCGGTCATTTATAATCCCCTTTGAATTGTTTAATGAACTTAACTGGCATGCAAATCATTTTAGCTTGAAAGCGGCGCACGAATTGATAAAAAAAAGATTGCTTATCAGTTATAACGATTAACTTATTTAAGTTATATTAAATTCAATCCATAAGCAATGGCTGACAAAGAAGACCGCTACGAAGAAAATGCCAAAGGGCAGTACTATGTTGATGATCAGTGCATAGATTGTGATCTGTGCAGAGAGACTGCGCCTGACAATTTTACCAGACAGGAAGAGGGTGGGTATTCCTACTTGTACAAGCAACCAGAATCTGATGAGGAGAGAGAGCTCTGTGAGGAGGCGATGGAAGGATGTCCAGTCGAGGCTATTGGTGATGACGGCGACAGTTAGAATGGTTCGCAAGTACAAAACTAAACATTCTATTCTCCGGCAAAAACTAATTGATGAGTGGAGAGGGATGAAGTCTCAGGATGAGATTTCTCCACCCAAACAGATAGGGACTGTGGTTTCTGCCGCTCTGAAAGGTCTTGGGGTCAGTGATATGCTAACTGAGGATGATGTGGTCAGAGCATGGAATCAAATAATGCCTCCAGTCATAACGGAAAATACCAGGCCAACGGGCTACAAAAACGGAATGATTGAGGTGAGTGTTCTTCAGCCGTCCATGCGATATACGCTCGATAGACAAATGAAGCCTGAGATATTAAAAAAACTGCAGAGTCTCCTCGGCCGTGAAAAGGTCAAGGGCATTGTCTTTAGGTTGGGGTGAATAGTTTTTTTAAGTGAGTCAGTTCAAGAATATAATTTTTGATTGGTCCGGAACATTAGTTGATGATTTGGGACCGGTTGTGGATGCGACTAACAGGGTCCTTAATCATTATGGAAAATCAACCTTAACGAGGGACGAGTTCCGTTCTTCGTTTTGTCTTCCTTTCATAGATTTTTACAAAGAAGTTTTGCCGGGAGTTCCAATGTCTGATCTTGAAGATCTGTACTCAGAATTTTTCGATAAATCAGACGAGAGTGTGGAACTTTTGCCGGAAGCAGTTGAGTTTCTCAATCTGTGTGAGCGGGCCGGTTTGAGAATTTTTCTTTTAAGTTCAATTAAAAATGACCATTTCAAGAGACAGTCTGAACACTTGAACCTTACTGAATATTTTGAACGAGTTTATACTGAGGCACTTGATAAAAGAATCTGTATAAAGGATCTCATAAGAGAGTGTTGTCTTGATGTAAAAGAAACTGTTTTTGTTGGTGACATGAAACATGATGTTGATGCTGGGCGCAGTGCCGGAGTATTTACCGCGGCTGTTCTCGGAGGATATAACAGTAAAGAAATGTTAGTGGAGTCAGCTCCTGATTTACTGATTGATAACTTGCTTCAACTCTCTGATTATTTATACCGAAAATAAAGTGCAGTTAAATGGAACAGGGTATCATCAAGATTAAAGGGTTAAGGGTAAAATCGAGATTGGGGGTAACGGACGCAGAGAGGGCCAATGCGCAGGAGGTATCTCTTAACATTAGAATGGTTCCGGATCAGAGTCTCTTTGGCCTTAATGATTGCATAGAAAACACAATTGATTACTTTGAAGTATCTGAATCAGTAAAAAAAATGTCTACTGATGGGGAGAGAAAGTTAATTGAAACTCTTGCGGAGGAACTGATCGGTCTGCTTTTGACTAATTATCCTTTGAGAGAGGTTTCTGTGAGTATTTGCAAATATGTTTTGAGTGATACGGATCATGTCGAGGTTTCAATGTCCAAGACGAGCTGACTCTCTGAGAGCAATTCGCTGAGTTTTTTTTCGTCTAATGTCGTTACATTCAACGTTCTTGCTTTATCTATTTTGCTGCCCGGATTTTGTCCTGCTAAAAGATAAGTTGTTTTTTTGCTAATTGAACCGGTGACATTGCCTCCGTGCTTTTCTATCAGGTCTTTGAAATGGTTTCTGGATTCTGATAATGTGCCAGTGATTGCCCACGTCGTTCCGGACAAGGCAAGGTTCTTTTTTTCTTCGTCTGAAGCGACAGGAGCATAGTTGGTTGATATGGGATTGAGGTTGAGTTTGTTTAACTTATCTAACGACCATTTCCCTGCATCAGAATCCAAATATGTGACCAGTGAAATGCATGCTACACCACCCAGCTCGGATGATATTTGATACTCATCTAGATTGTCGTTGATTTCGTTAATTCTTTCTCTGAATTCTTTTGATTTTAGGCTTTTTTTCTCGCCTGTTGATGTGTTTTTTGTGTTGGTTTTCGATTTGGATGAATTGTTTTTTAGCCAATTTTCAATTTTCCATCTTTCAGATATTTGATCTAGGATCGGGGAATTAAGTATTTCTTTAAATGAAGCATGCACCCGCGAGCATTCCTTTGAAGCTGATTCTCCTAAATTGGGAATGCCTAAAGCATGGAGCCAATTCGAAAGTGGTAAGTCTTTTGATCTTTGAATGCTTTCGATTAACTTCCCCGCTTTTTTTTCGCCGAACCGTCTAGGTTTACTTTTGACGCCTGAATTTAATTTAGCCGGTTCGAGCTCCATGTTTGCGAGTTGTTCTTGTTCCAAGTCAAAAAGGTCGAGTGGGTGTTTTACGAGTTTTGATGTAACCAGTTTTTCTGCTACTGAAATTCCCAGCCCATCAAGATCGAGCATTTTTCTTCCGCCAAAGTGCTTTAATTTGGCAATTAATTGATCAGGACATGCAGGGCTGTTGCACCTCCATGCTGTGAAGCCTTCTTCTCTGGATATGTTAGATTCGCATGACGGACATTTGCCGTTAACGTGTGAGTATAAATCGAATTGTGCAGTATTTTTTGGCCTTTTATCAAGGTTCACTTTGATCACTGCTGGAATGATTTCGCCGGACTTTTCAATTATTACTGTATCGCCAATGCGAATGTCCTTACGATCGATTTCATCCTGATTATGTAGTGTTGCTCGTGAAACGGTGGTGCCTGATATGAAAATTGGATCGAGTTCAGCTACTGGTGTAAGGACACCAGTTCTACCGACCTGAATTGTTACAGCTTTAAGGACTGTCTGCCCTTGTTCTGGACGATATTTGTAAGCGCATGCCCATCTTGGAAATTTTGAAGTGGAGCCGAGCAACTCATGTGATTGAATTTGGTTTACCTTTATGACAGCTCCATCAGTTCCGTAAGGAAATGTGTGGCGATCAGAATCTAATTCTATTACGGCGGCGCGTAACTGATCTGAGTTTTTGATGACTTTAAACCAATTATCTACTGGCAGTTTAAGTTCTATGAGGAGATTTCTGTATTGTTCAATCGTATTTAGGTCATATCCATCGATTAAGCCAAAGCTGTGAAAGATGATATCAATAGGTCTTTTAGAGACGATGCCAGGATCTAATTGCTTGAGCGTTCCTGCAGTGGCGTTCCTTGGGTTGATGAATTTAGGTTCGCCTTCTTCGCTTCTAATTTTATTTAATTCTTCGAAAGCCTTATTTGGCATGAATATTTCACCTCGTATTTCGAATGATCTGGGTGCATTTTTCGGTAATGAGATGGGTATTGATTTAATGGTGAGTACATTTTGTGTAATATCATCGCCTATCTCGCCGTCGCCTCGAGTTGCAGCATATTGTAGTTTGGATTTTTCATACATTATTGAAACTGCAACACCGTCTATTTTGGGCTCCACAGTAAATGTTTCCTGATCCGATGGCAGAGCGTTTAGCGTTTTTTTGTGCCATTCAATAAGGTTGTGCTCTGTTTTTGAATTTCCATCGATCAATTGCTCTTCTTTTAATTCGTGTATGTCCTCAATTGAAAGCATCCTCACGGGATGTTTGATTTGCTTGAATTCCTTTAACGGCGCACCTCCTACGCGTTGAGTTGGTGAGTCATCCGTGGCCAGTTCAGGGTATAATTCTTCGAGCCTCTTCAACTCATTCATCAGTGTGTCATACTCACTGTCACTGATTGCCTGTGTGGCATCATTGTAGTACAGTTGATTGTGATGATTGAGTTCTTGGTGAAGTTCGTTAACTCTTGCTTTTGCTTTCTTTATATCCATCAGTTATAAAACTTTGATAATTGGCAGTTGGTAATGTTACAGAATAATAAACCTAGATGACTTCTTCTGAAAAAATTCGTTTAACTGAGATTTATCAATCGATTCAGGGTGAAAGTAGTTTTGTCGGGCAGAGGTGCGTTTTTGTAAGGCTAACGGGCTGTAATCTTAGGTGCAATTATTGTGACACGGAATACTCTTTTTATGGAGGCAAAAATCACTCCGTTGCGGACATATTGAACATTGTAAATAACTATAATTGCAATCTTGTCGAAATTACTGGAGGTGAGCCTCTTTTGCAGAAGGGAGTTTTCCCTTTAATGACCAGTATGTGTGACGAGGGTAAGACTGTCCTTATTGAAACTAGCGGAAACCGCGATATAAGCCTTGTTGATTCAAGGGTTCACATAATAATGGATCTTAAGACCCCGAGTAGTGGAGAGTGCAAGCGGAACCGGTATGAAAATTTGAAACATCTAAAATCTAAAGATGAGGTGAAATTTGTCATTGGCACTGAGGAAGACTACATCTGGTCCCGCGAACAACTTCATGCCCACAAGATTAATGAACTTTGTGGAAACGTGATATTTTCTCCGGTCTTTGATCGGATTAAATATAGTGACATAGTGGATTGGATCGTTAGGGATTCCCTAGAAGTGACCTTTCAGTTACAATTGCATAAATTCATTTGGGACCCCGAAGAAAAGGGAGTTTAAGGATTTGCTTTTGTTGAATTATTATATTCATTAAATCATATAAATGAACATGGATTATCTAAGACTCATATTTGCAATCGTTGCTACTTATTTCATCTCTTCGTGTGACAAGCATAAATGGGATGACACGAAAAACATGTTCAAGCCTCATGGTCACGGCGAGGCCGCTCATGGTGATGATGAGCATTGATCGGCGCTTCTTTTTTGCATGTTACTTAGCTTGCTCGGGCATTTTGCCCCGTTAGTTGTTAAGCATTCACATTAATTTTTATTTAGTTATCACTAATTTATTTAGTTTGAGTAATTAAATGGTTTAAATTGTATAAAATTAAAATCATTTTTCGTTTTGAGAGTTTTATTAGTTGAGGATAATGCGCCGCTGCGGGAAGCGTTGGCAAAGCGTCTGCGGAGTGATGGTTTTGCTGTGGACGAAACAGGCGAGGGTAAAGAGGGGCTATGGTTGGCTCTCGAAAATCCCTATTCACTTGTTATCCTTGACCTTACATTGCCTGAAATTGACGGGCTTGATCTTCTTGCGCAGTTAAGAAATGCAAAAAAGAATGTTCCAGTTTTAATCACTACAGCAAGGGATTCAATACCGGACAGAATTAAAGGCCTTGATAAGGGTGCCGATGATTATTTGGTTAAGCCTTTTGCCTTAGATGAATTCATGGCTAGGGTCCGGGCACAGGTCAGGAGGGCGAATGATAAGAGTGATTCAGTTATAAGAATTGCTGACTTAGAGGTAGATACAAAAGCAAGAGTCGCTAGTAGAGGAGGACGGCCCCTTGATTTAACGGCTAAGGAGTTTTGCTTGCTTGAGCTTCTGTCATTGAGGTCAGGCCAGATTGTGTCCAGGGCTGATATATGGGAGCAGTTATATGACTTTGCTGATGAGGCTGACAGTAATGTTATTGATGTTTTTATTAACAGATTGCGCAAAAAATCAGAATCGGGAGGTGCCGTAAGGCTCATACAGACCCGAAGAGGCCTGGGCTATGTGTTGTTGGATCCTAGTAATTAGTCCGCTCGCGTAATGGTTACAAAATCAATAAGAGCGCGATTACTCGTTGCTTTTTGTTTTGGTGCATTGCTTGTCATTATCCTTGCCGTCAATTTCACATACTCACTTGTTAAAAAAGTCCTGTATTCCGAACTTGACCATTTTCTTCGAGACAAATTAGCTTATCAACAGATCGCAGCGGCGCAAACGAATGACAGAGTAGTCTTTAGGTTATCCGAGCCGCTCCTTAATACGATGCAGGACCCTGGAGGTAAGGACTTCTTCCAATTCAGATATGCAGATGGAGACCGACGTGAAATCTTTCGTTCATCGGGCCTTCCGGAAGGCGTCGATTTGCCTAGCGTTGGGTTAACTGCGGAGGATTCATCTAAGGGTCATGATGCTGAATTAATTAGCGAATCGTTCAGCTTTGAAGGTGGAGCTGATGATCTTTTAAAGGGGCGCAGTAGTACCGTGCCCATCAGGTGCATGGGAACTGTCTTTGAGCCAGTTTCATTAAATGATGATGGTGATCCTGATTCTGGATTATTTAAGGTGCATCTGGTCGTTGCTCACAACTGCCTGGAGATTGAGAGCGTTTTAGCAAAATTGAAATTAAGATTGTTAACGATAGGTGCTATTGTTTCAGCGGCAGTTTTGCTAATCACGACGCTAATTGTTGGGAGTGTCGTAAAACCGGTCGGTGTTATTTCTAGAAAAATCAGTGACTTGGAGATAGGGGATCAGAATGGAACAATTGACCTTGATAATGTTCCCTCAGAATTGGTCCCTATCATTGATAGGCTGAATGAATTATTATCGCGTGTAGCCAAGGCCATCAATCAGGAGAGGCAATTCACTTCGAATGCGGCGCACGAACTTCGCAATCCCTTAGCTGCAATTAGGTCCCAAGTCGAGGTTGCGCTTGCCTCGGAGTCGACCAGTGATGAGGCCTATGAAACGTTGTACAACATATTTAGTCTGCAGCAACACATGGAAAGAATAGTATCGAGTCTTCTTCTCTTGGCTCGGCTAGATTCTGGGAGCCAAAGCGTTAATCTGGAAGAGTTTCCTTTGGCCAAAGAGTTAAGGAGGAGCTGGAAGCAATTCTTTGATAAAGCGTCAGAGAAGGAGCTTAAAACTAAATGGGAAATGGTTGAGTCTCATGTATCAATACAGTCCGATCCGGTTCTCATTGGTATTATGCTTTCTAACGTTTTTGATAATGCTGTGAGTTACACACCAACTGGAGGTGAGATTATAATAGGCTCAATTGTCACTGAGGATTCCGTTAAAATTACGGTCAAGAATTCGAATCCAGGAATACAAGATAATGAGATCTCTGATCTAATGCGTCGTTTTGGAAGGAAAAATCCTAATTTTACATCAGATTTAGGTCACTCAGGCATTGGTTTTAGCATTTGCCGGAGAATAGCATATGACCATTTGGGCGGGCAAATTAAAGTGGATGTTACTTATGATTGGTTTATCGTAACAATAGAGTTTCCAGCCAAAGTGGTGTTGGGAAATCATTATCATGTTTAGATTCTGTTAATCTAATGCCTCTAATATATAGCAAGATGAGTAATGATTATAGATGGATGAAACTGATTGATGTCAGGTTCTTGATCTCATCTGTTCTTATTTTCATTTCTTTGGAGAATTCCCCCCCCGTGATGGCGGCTCCCCCAGAGGAGATTCCTCGTGCTATACAGGACTTCCTTGAGGGAGCCGTCGCAGATTTTAAGTCAGAAGGAGTCAGGAGCTATGATAATCATCGTTCAGGAATGATCTGTGTCGAGTATGGACTTGATGGATTCACGTCCACTTTCAAATTTGATCCTCGGTACAAACTTTTAGAATCTTCGAGCGACCGTTTCAAGGACCTTGATGGTACATTTGCTGAAAATGACAATATCCTACCACTGCAACTTCTTCCTAGTGAGGTTGAGCATTCATTGAGAGCATTGTTCCCGCGGCTCGAGGGAGTTAACTTTTTAAAGGCGGTAATTCGTGGTGAATTTTTGTATCAGATAAACGGAGTCACTGATTCAGTGAGGGTTTTCCCGGTCATAGATGAAAAGGGACAGTTACTCCAATACAGTATTGATCGTGATGGTGACGGATTAGGTGACGCGTACGAGCTAGTATGCGGTTTTGATCCAAATGACGCTGATTCCGATAAGGACGGATTTCCTGATGGTTTAGAGCATTCTAAAGATGGAGATCCGCTCGATGCAAAGGTCTTACCAAAAATACTCAAGATGCATCATGATCATGATTCTAACGTCATGGTAATCACCGTTAGCACCTGCAGGGGCAAGAGCTTTTTTCTTGAAGTGAATCCGAGAGGAGGAGAAGAGGGTTGGGAAAAGTTAGGAGAATCTGTTGAGGGGGACGGAGATGATAAGGAATTCACGATCCCGAGTGACGGTTTTTTTCTTAACGCGATGGTAAGGGTCGGGGTAGAAGGTGTTGATCCGGACCTGGCAATGAATGCTGACAAGCCTCCAAAAAAGAAAAGTAATAGAAATTGCAGTGTGCCCAGCACATTGAGGGGAAGAGAGATTGTCATAGGTCAGGGCAAGAGATTGTTGTTTAGGAGTAACCGCAGAGGTGAAATGATAGAAGGTGGAAATAGAGGAAATATGGTTGTTCCTTTCTCTTATACATTCAGTAAGCCGGACCACTGCAAGGCGCGTTTAGTGTTGACTTTTACGACCAGAAAAGGCTTTGAAACTATGGTATATGAGCTGACTTTTGTTTCTAAAGGAGGTTCAGGAGAATTTATTGCGAAAAAGTTTGGAAGAGGCAGGAAAGAAAATGCTGGTCACGGAAACTTTACGATTTCGATGAACCCCTAGCATAGTATCAGATATTAAAGAATACAGGTACAGCGAGATCCCCCAATCTTAAATTACACTGCTTTCTCAAAACAATAAGCCCAACCATAAGTTGGGCTTATTGTTTTATAACTGTTACTTGGCGAATATAATATATTTTCTGCAAATAAAATTGACCAGAGCTGAGCTAATGATAAATGCGAGATTAGCGAAGTGTTCAATTCCTTTATTGGTTTGTATTAAATCAAATACAAGAGGGATCGATAACAGGCCTGAAAAAAAACTGACTGCTGAAACCGCAAAGAATAACAATATCTCTTTGGACTTCGAATGCCTTCCGCTCTCGAAGACGAAATTAACGTTCAGCTTGAAGGCGATAGTGTTAGATAGAATGAATGCTATAACATTATTAATTATAGTTCGGGTCTCTTTGATGTCCTTTTCTATATGTTCGCCGATTGCAGGGTTCACTGTTGACCCTAAAGTGTAGACAAAGATGATGTGAATAAAAGTGACCAGTAAGCCACAGACTCCGTACTTAGTTATTTGAATTAGTAAGGGTGCGTTTTTGTCATTGATGCAATTTTGAAGCCCTTTCTGTGAATAAAAGTTTAGGCTCTCCTGAACCAGTTCACGTATTTTACTGAACATTGTTATTGAAAATCGAATTCCACTCTGCAAAAGAATCCAGAATTTCTTCTTTTGTTCTTCTGTGGCTCAGTTCCCATACGATAGGGATATCATCAGGTATATGTTGAAATAGCTCGGGGTAATTTATTTGACCGTTGAATGGGACGTGATGATCGCGGTGCGGCCATTTCACATCATGAAGGTGGCATCCTTTTATGTAAGGTTTCATTTTTGATAGCCACTCACCATGATCAAGGAGTCCCAGATTATGTTTTCTGTGTACGTGTCCAAAGTCATGCCAATAACCAACGACAGGGCTGTCTTTATAGAGTTCCATGAGAGTGATCATTTCATCCTCATTGGGCAGATCCTCATAGGCGCTTCGGCTTTCAATTCCTAATACGACGTTGTTTTTTGAGGCTTCGGCTAGAATTTCAGCGAGAGCGGAATTTGCCCGTTCAACGTAAAGAGGTGAGATCTTTTGACGTTTTTTTATGAGTTTGGTTTTTAATTTTACAAATGATTTAGATTCAATTTCGTCATTTGCCGCTAACTTTTCTAACTTAGGGGAAATCCTTTTCATTGGAATGCTACCCAGGTGCATAACAACGTATTTGGCGTTGAATTGTTCTGCTGTGCGAATAGTTGCTAAAGTCAAATCGATTGCCCGTTTACGTTCACGTTCCCTGTGCGAGGTGAATTCATAGCAATCAGGGGCATCGATCAGGACTTCGACCGGAGATGGACAGAAATTATGAACTCCTGCGACCTTGATAATTTTTTCCTCGAAGGCCTTAATGATGCCGGGGAGCAACGAGACTTTAAGGCCATGGCTTATTTCGATTGTCTCAAAACCAAGGTCCAATATTTCTTCAATCATGGCCAGGCCATCAGAATGTTTCTGACTGTTCCAGCAAGTTGAGAAAGCGATCATGAATATTTGTAAAAGAAGCAATCTATAGCTGGGCCAATAACAGACAAATAGTTTTCCTGCAAAATCATGGTAAAAGATTTGTTGTTTACCCGCATTTAGGTTAGAGCAAGACTACTATAAACTTTAATAACTAATTATCTCGTACTTCAATGCAAATAAAAGCCTTCTCAGGACTAATTCCGGCATCAGATAAAGTTGAATCTGTAGCTGCGGTTCCTTACGACGTCGTTAATAGGGATGAGGCGATGAAACTTGCAAAGGACAATCCCGATAGCTTGCTAAATGTTTCAAGGGCTGAAATTTGCCTTCCGCAAACAGTGGACCCGTATTCAGATCAGGTTTACCAAAGAGCCAAGCTTAACTTTGAGGCATTGCAGTCAAGTCAGATTCTCGTTAGAGAGTCCGAACCATGCATGTATCTTTACCGTCAAACGATGGGGGCTCATTCGCAAACTGGGCTAGTTACGGTTTCACATATCGATGATTATTGTGATGGAGTCATATTGAAGCATGAAAAGACTAGGCCAGTAAAAGAAAATGACAGAACCAAATTGGCTCTGACTCTTCGAGCTCATTTAGGCCCAGTATTTCTTACGTACAAAAATAACGAGGCAATTAATAACGAGGTCAATCGGTCCATTATGGGAACTGACCCCTGCTTTGACTTTAAAGCTGGTGATGGTGTAGAGCATATTGTTTGGCGTGTCCCCGGCGGCGGATGTTTTAAGGAGCTGTTTTCTGCCCTTCCTGCGGCCTATGTTGCCGACGGGCATCACCGAAGTGCTAGTGCCGCAAGGGTAGGGGCTGAACTTAGGAAGGATAATGAATCCCATTCCGGTGAGGAGGATTACAATTGGTTTTTGACTGTGTTTTTTCCTGACGATCAATTAAATGTTCTTCCATATAACAGGACAGTAACTGACCTTAACGGAAACTCGGAGTCTGATTTTCTTAAGAAGATTCAAAGTATGTTCAATGTAAATGAGGCCGATGATGGTGTGCCTCTCAGGTCCGGTGAAACGAGAATGTTTTTGGGGGAGCGGTGGTATAGTATTATATGGGATGAAATTGGTAATGATCCAGTGAGTTCTTTGGACGTGAGTGTTCTGCAGGACAGGTTACTCGCGCCAGTTCTTGGTATCAGTGACCCTCGGACTGATAATAGGATAGATTTTATTGGTGGTATTCGAGGCACTCAGGAACTTGAACGCAGAGTATTCAAGAAAGACGCAGCCGTTGCATTTTCGATGTATCCAGTAAACGTTTCACAGTTAATGTCTATTGCTGATTCTGGGTCGATCATGCCTCCAAAAAGTACATGGTTCGAGCCTAAGCTAAGGTCTGGCCTTTTTATACATACATTTTGATTTGTATGGCTTAGATGGGGCCGATTAATTGTTTTTTTCTTCGATGATGGGCGGCCAGGATCCGTCAATATTGAGGGTTGGGGGCGGGTTGATTCGGATCGATCTGGTCTTGGATATTTTAAAGTTATTGTATGTGATGGGTAATAATGTGAAATGGATGCTGTCTTCAGTGGGCTTTCTTACATGTAGCAAGCATGAGAAGTCATTATTTTGTAAAGAAAATTGTGTCCCTTTAGGAGTAAGGGGTGCCTGATCCTTTGAATTTGAAGGAAGAACTAGCGTGACGCTTGCCTTTGGAAAATCATCGCAACTTGCACTGAGGACGGTGCCTCTGGTAAACAGATCGGATTCTGTTAATGGTCTTGAACCGGTAATGGTGAATGTTCCTTTTAAGTAATAAACACCATCGGTACGTTTATAATTTTCTATATAATCTCGCAGGAATATATCGTTAAGGTAAGTCAGGTAAATACCAGTAAAATTTGAAAATTCGTTTTCCATCAGTGACCTTGATGTTGCGAAGCTTGTTTTTGCTTTGGGCGGGTCCTGCGGAGAGAATCTTTCAATGGCGCTTATCTTATTTAATTTAGTAAGTATTTTGTAGGGAACTTTTTTATTTGGGTGATCAAAGACATATGTGCTGAATGTCCAGGAAAGCGTTGCGATGCCCGCCAGTGTGAGGATAAGGATTGACCACCAAAACAATGGCGGGAAGTAGACAATTCCATGGCTCTTTCTTGAAGAGCTTTTCTTATTAATATCGTTATACCTAAAGAGCATCTATTCAGAGTCGGTTCATGTAAATTAACCGGCTCATTTTTCCTTTGAAGCGGGCTCGAATGAAGTGCCGCAACCGCAACTTCTCGCTGCATTTGGATTGGAAATTTTCAATCCTGAGTCTGACAAATCGTCCGTATAGTCAATTGAGCAGCCTTCGAGAAGTGTCTTGTATTTTGAGTCTATTGAGATTTTAACTTCACCGGATTCAATGATAATGTCACCTTCTTCTGGTTCAGTGATCTTCATCTGATATTCCATTCCGGCGCAACCGCCCTCCTTGATCCAGAGCCTGAGGGTATTTTTATCAGGATCGTTCGAGCTGGATAGTACTGACTTGAGGTGATTGATTGCGCTGTCTGTGAGATTAATCATATTTTTAATATAATTACTTTGTATAAACTACTAACATTAAATTAGATGAATGGAGTATAATTCAGCTTCCATAAAGTATCTATAATAGATGAGTTTATTAATATTAAAATAAATATGGGCAAAGTGAAAGTCATGACTGATTCGCTTGCGAGTCAAGTCGCTGCTGGCGAAGTAGTTGAAAGGCCCTCTTCTGTCGTTAAGGAATTAATTGAAAACAGTCTCGATGCCGGGTCTTCGAGCATTGATATAATTATAGAGAGGGGAGGAAAAGCATTAATTAAAGTTATCGATGACGGTGAGGGTATGAGTAGAAGCGATTCAATTCTTTCGATCGAAAGGCATGCTACGAGCAAGCTCATTAACAGCAATGGTCTCAATAATATATCTACTTTTGGCTTTAGGGGTGAGGCATTGCCCAGTATAGCAAGTGTTTCTAAGTTCAGGTTATCATCTCGTAGGCATGATGATTTGGCCGGAACGGAAATATTGATTAATGGAGGTAAGATACATGAGATTGGCGATTCCGGAGACGCGCCTGGCACTCAGGTAGAGATACGTTCATTGTTCTACAATATCCCGGCACGTAAAAAGTTTCTAAAGACTGAATCCACAGAGTTATCAAGAATTGAAACTGTCGTCAGGGTAGCTGCGATTTCCCGTTTTGATGTCGGCTTTTCTCTAAGGCACGGGAAAAGAGAGATTTTAAAGCTGGGGCCCGCATCCAAACCTATCGATAGGATACTGGATCTGATTGGGCCTGATTATATGAATGGTCTCATTGAAATTAATCATGACACTGCTGCGGGTTCAGCCTTCAAATTGACCGGGTGGGTGTCTGCGCCGGGAGTGACCGCCAATAATAGAAGGATGCAATTTGTTTTCGTTAACGACAGGCCAGTTGATAGCGCCTTAATAAGGGCCGCGTGCCGTGAGGCTTACAAAGGAATGACTGAGCGCGGAACTCACCCCTTAATTTTTCTTTTTCTCGATATAGATCCTCGTGAAGTTGATGTGAATATTCATCCCTCGAAAAAGGAAATAAAGTTTAGAAACGAAAAACGTATTCAAAGTGAAATTGAAGCTGCGATAGTTGAATCGGTCCGAGCATTTACATCCAAATCTCTAATTCAGAGCAGAGTCCCTAGCTTTTCTTCAGTCACCGCAGATCATGACTCTATTATTGAGCTATCAGAAATGGCTGCGGAGACGGTCATTTCTGAGGAAATTTCAAATAATTCCACGATTGATCTTAGTGGTTTTAATCTTGGAGCCATTCAGGATAAAATCTCGAATCGGCTAGACCTCGAAGATAAATATAAAGATCGTCAGTCCTTTCAGATTTTGGGTGTACTAAAGGACAAATATATAATTATTACTAATGATGAGGGCCTATTGATTGTACATAAAAGAGCCGCTCATGAACGTATTCTATATGAGAAAGCATTAAAGCAGATTGAAGAAGGGGAATCTATTAATTCTCAGCCATTATTGGTTCCTATTACGATAAACTTGATGCCAGATGACTATCAGGCTGCGATCGATTCCATTGAATTGTTGAAGGGAATAGGTTTAGAAATTGGAGACTTCGGGAATAACAGTATCAAGGTAGATGCAATTCCTTCCGTCTTTTCAGGTGATGATTCGGAAGGTTTTGTAAGTTCTGTCATTGGGGAGCTTAAAGAGTCGGGATCCAGTGCTGCGGCTCGAATGACTTTGACTGAATTGGCTAAGAGTCTTAGCGAAAAGGCATCGCTCTACTATGAGTCACGGACTCTTGAGGAAATGAATGCCCTTGTGTCTGAATTATTAAATTGTGATATGCCCTACGTCGACACTAGGGGAAGGTCTACAATGACGGAGCTCTCTATGGGTGAGATTGACAGAAAGTTCGAGGGAAGATAGTTAAAAATAAATTGAAAGTATTTTCTCAAAAGGCAATGAAAATACTTTGTTGCCTGATAGCTTCAAAGTGACGCCTTTTTCTGTAAATTTAGAATAGCTGAAGAGTGATTGCGAAGAGAAGTTAATCTTCTGACCGTCAATTAATGTTAAAGCCATGTCGAGATGGAGTTGTTCAGCGCTATTGTTTAGCCAGACCGAGGGCATTCTTGAGAATATATATTTTATTTTAGATGAATCTTTCCTGGTTCCCTCGAAACTGTCCGATTTTATTTCATAATTTTCGACATAGACTGGGTCCTTTCGAATCAATATGGCTGCTCCGTTGTGTGGAATAGTCAACTTTTCTTCCGCGCCGATGAGGGTTTTTCCCGATGGCCATATTGCGTTAAGACTTAATTGTGATAGAGGGAATTCTCCTATCTCTGTCGTTGGAGTGGCTCCGGTGTTGTAATTTATTTTTAATTTAGAGTTGTCATT
>MDTE01140291.1_pt1 | contig 21603 bp, 22 predicted proteins | sample 811231 | NCBI WGS metagenome assembly MDTE01 (sample SAMN05326651, study PRJNA326480) | marine metagenome | isolation source: seawater | place: Indian Ocean: Red Sea | collected 2010
AGCCAGAGCCGGAACCCGAGCCAGAACCAGAACCAGAACCAGAACCAGAACCGGAGCCAGAACCAGAACCAGAACCAGAACCGGAGCCAGAACCAGAACCAGAACCAGAACCGGAGCCAGAACCACAACCAGAACCAGAACCGGAATTAGAAATTGTTCGTGGTACTTTAAGACTTGTTAATACATATAGAAATAGAGAAGAAAGTAACTATATTCAAAGAGTAACACCTGACGAGCGAATAACAGATGCTTCCGGCTGGGATAGTCAAATGAGCGTTTACTATTCGTTCGACGGATTCATGAAGGATTTTGATCGGAGCGATGTAGGAGGCGATGGTACTATTGGAAACATTCAAAAAGGTCCTATATCGCTCTGGAAAGAGCAAGATTGGCCAATTTACAGAATAAATTTTTATGATTCTGAAGACAACATTTTGGGAGATCAAAGCGAAGGATATGTATTTTCTATTGGTGACGGGGTCGTTGACGAGGGCGCAGAAAGACATTTAAGAGAATTTTCGCTGAAATTTAGGTTCTACCAGCGCGACGACGCCGACGCCGACGGCGACGGTTCACTCGGTCCGAGACGAACTGTGAGGTGGTACGGTGCAAGTATTTATGGGGATAAACTAGATGGAAAAACATTTGATAATAAAGTTGAGGGCGACGCCGAAGACATCACAGCTCCAGCGGACGGGTTTGGCAGCGTCTATGGTGTGTATGTAGGTAAGGAAGTCGATTCAGGGAACGGCGATATGCTGGAGAGTCAATATGTCAATAAATTAGTGGATGGAGAATATAGTGACAGTGATTCATCTGGCAATCTTCCGGAGGATGAGGTTCAATGCGACGCGTCGGGTGGAGGATTATCTATTGATGAAAGATGGTGGGGAAATGGTCAATGGGCAGGTCAATGGACGAGTGAACCGCGTACTGAGGGTGACGGACGCGATGATTTCGGAAATATTGCTGATTGGTCTAATACAACTGATAGTACTTGGAATAACAAAGATGATGTAGCTCCTTATATTCGTACATCTCTAGAGACAGGTACTTCTGATTATCAAATAGAATTACCTGTAAATAAAACAATAAAGTGGAAATTACTTAAATATGAACCATCTGGAAATGATTGGGTAGAGGTTATTGACAGTGAAGACACAGATAACGATGGAATACCATATTTTAGTTGGAGTTTTATACCAGATGGTAGTAGTGATAAGATATTTGAATGGCAAGGAGAAAAGAACGCATCTTTGGTTTGGAATGAAAACATTAGCAAAATATCTCACGATGCAATGTCTGGTTTCACTTGGAATGAAGAAAGTCCACCGGAACCTGAGCCAGAGGCGTTGTATCCGGAACCCGAACCCGAACCTGAAATACCTACTTTTATAGATAATCTTAAAATATGTTGGACACAAGCAAGTGGTTCGAATGATTATACAATTTACAATTATGGCGACAATGGAATAGCAACATTGGATATTAATGATACTGTTTCAGATGAATATAGAATAGAATTAAATGAGAATGGATTTTTTAGAATAAAAACATTAAAGTCTGATCTTTTTGGAGATAATCTAAATAAATATTGGTATAGAAATGAATCCGAAAATATTATAAGAACAAATTGGGATGAGACTTCATCCGCGGCTGCGCCAGAATTTGAGATTGAGCCAATAGCTGATACAGATGGACCCAGTTATTTAATAAAACATAAAGAAAGTGGAAAATACCTCTCTCGTTCTGAGTTGTCTTGGGGATGGGGATTTGTAATTGAATTATCCGACAATAAAGAAAATGGGTACTTTACATTTAAAGATAGTGATATGAATATTATAGATATTGGTTCCTTGATTTATCCACAGGAAGCGGCGACAATGGGAAATATTGCATATGCAAATGTTGATGATGATGAAATTCCGTTAGAGTTTTCATTTTTACTCAATATTAATGTTGGTTCATGGTTAAATGTAGATAAAAATACAGAGAATGGAGAATATATTGACAGCGATGGATTACATTGGTTCATGCTATCAGATATTAAAACAAAAAATATTGCAGATACACTATTATCAGCGTATAATATAGATGCAGCCAATATTTATTATAGGCGAGAAGGATTATATATAGATATTGCTTGGTATCCTGGTACAGATCATGGTATGTCGCAATTTGGTGCTTTAAGAGGTGCCTATTCTAGTATATTACAATACACATTGATTCAAGTAGCATAATTATTGCGTTATTATTTAAGAATAAATTATGATAATCTAGTTATTCTATGGATTTATCTACCTGTTATCAAGGAAAGGTAAAATGGTTTTCTAATAAGGCGGGCTACGGATTCATAACAGTTACAAAAGATGCGGATAAAAAACCAGATGATGCTCCATCTGATTTACCAGAAACGCTTGTAAATGAAGATATATTTATTCACCACACAGGTATTACAACTGAAAAACAAGTTTATAAATTTCTTCAGCAAGATGAGATGGTGGTTTTTAAAATATTATTTCTATCAACTTCAAAGCACAAATATCAAGCGATTGAGGTGACTGGTAATGGTAATTCTTTGAAATGTGAAAATCCAAAACCATATGAACGTAGACAGCGAAAGCGACCGCGCTCGCGTTCAGGTGCAAATGGCGCCGATGCGGCGGCGGAAGAAAGTTCACCACCAGCGCCACCGCCATTACCGACAGCAAACGATTTCCCTGTATTAGCATCACCAAACGCGACTGTAACTGGGGATAACGATTTATGTAAATTAACAGCAACTGCTTCTGCAGCAACTGTTTCTGCAGCAGCGGCTGTCGCAGCTTAGGTACAAGTATTCTATTTTCAAGATTTGGAGTTAATACTGATATATTAAATTTGCACTAATTAAAACTAATGTCTCACAGTAAATAGTCGAAAATGTCATACACATGCCTAATTATTTAAATCCAACAGTAGTTGAATTAGACGATGTTAACTTTGAAAAAATAGATTTTGAACCCGGAACTGGTGTTTTTAAGGCAGCTGACTTTGCCATTTTAGATGCTGGTAGTATGCAAAATTTAAATATTACAGTCGATCGTGATGGAGAACGTTTCACCAAACAGTTACAAGGAGTTTGCTTTGTAGACAGTTGGGCCGTTAGCCGCGGGACCGCGTCCACCGGCATCGACGACAGTTTAGCGCCGGTTGACAACCCCGACCCCGCCGGACATGGTAATTATGAAGACAGCTTCACGGGCTACTCGGGCGCTCCTTCAGATAACGTTAGCCAACTCGAGGCAGGACCGCGCCCGGCGAATTTCTACAATAATATCCAAGTCTCGGCCGCCGATGGAGGCGACGCGCTCAACGATCCCGCATTAGCCAGGGACAAGGCAGGGTCATATCACGCATTCCGCGGTGAAATGCAACTTAGTGCCATCGATGATCGTGGATATGTTTTTGTTGATCCTGTGCTGGGCGGCTCGAGTGTCGACGGCACCACCTACGTACACCCTAACCCGCCTTCGGCGTCCGGGGCCGGCAAATACGAGTTCTTAACAGAACCGAAGTTTACTGAAGATGTAACTTATGTGACTACCGACACTTCGGGTGAACTTTTGTACAGTGATGCCATCGGGGCCGGCCAGACTCGGTCCACGGATTTTCTCGCTACAGATGAAAATGGAGAGATTATGCCATATGTACCCATAACTGGTATATCAGGCGTTGAACGCGTACTCGGCGAGTCCGTGGAGCCCACGGATCCTAGTCCACTTCTAACGCAATCAAATTCCATTATGCATGTAAACATTACACGCGATATAAAGAATTTTGACAAAAATCAAACACCCGAAGCGTTTGATCAGCGCCGTAAAAGAGGGACTAGAGATTTATTACAAGGAATTATATTTTGTTCAATGGTTAAAAAGATATTTAATACTGGTACGGATGATGCTGATCTTGAACTGAAGAATGTTGATTTTTCATCTGCAGAAGAAAGAGAAAGTGGCCTGTTCTTTGTTAATATTGAGGATTCGGAAGTGGTGAATTCTTCTAGCGGCATCATGCTGCAACAAGGGAACACCGACGAAAATTATCCTATCAACCAGCTCGACGGCACGGAGTTCGACGACTGGATTCGGATGAAACTGGGGGCGGCGGCTGTTGCTGGGGAATATGAACCGGGCAATTCCGTGCGCGCGGAAGAGACAAAACGCGAATTTGACCTCCGTCGTGAATTTCTTCGTTTAACTGATCCTAACTTTGGTACCATTTCCGATTTCAAACGTGATGCCGACGGAAACCAGTTATACTTAGATGCGTCCGGAGCAGAGACGACCGAGTCCCAGTACAATCCGGAGAACAAGTATGAACCACTATACGAGTATAGTGCAGTTGTAGAAGGTAGTGGCAAAGATCGTACATTCACTATTCCAAATGATGTTTTACACAAAACTTTATTAGCTTTTAATGGTTATAAAAGAGGACGACGCGCTATTGATGTTGATGAAGAGCACGGGAAAGTAGATGTATCGGGTGATTGGACTGGCGCGGAAAACGGCGACGCGAAAGTAGTAACTACACCAAGTGAGTGGTATCCACCCGCGGATGTCGTCGACCCGATAGACAATAGGGTAGATGGTCAAACATTAGATGACGAAATTAAATATTGGAATTTTAGAACAGATCAAGGCGAGGGCGAGACCGACGCCGAGCCAAAACAAGAGCTAGAATATGTACCGTTTGTCAGATATGATAAAATGATGGTTTATTATACAATTGATATATTTTTCCAACAAAAATCGCTAGCGGAAGTTACACCAGATGGTCTAAATGCTCTTACTATTGAGGGTAGTACAAGTACAGAGACAGGAGATGTTGTTACAACCGAAGGGGTGGGCTATGATTTTTACGACACCAAACTAAACTTTATACTAGAATGGGTTTTGACTCATGAGGACCAAGAAGATGTTGCGAAGCGCAATTCATCAGAGGCCGCGGACCAGCCCGCCACCACCACGCATTACCAAACCGTACCCGGAAAGAAAAATGTATGGGAAGACGCTTGGAACTCGTCATAAATAAATATATTTAATAAAAATATTTTGTTAAATTATGAGTAATAATAATTTGAGTTCAGATACCCTACTTCTTCATCCAAAAAATGTAAGAAATAGTTATGATGTAGAACCAACTCAATTAATTCAATATCCGGAAAATGTAAAAAAGCCTTCAAAAGAAATACGTAATAATATTTATGATGGAATTGAATACAGTCTTGGATACATGGGGAGTGGTGTAGAAATGAAAAACGGAAAGGACAGGTCATTGGGTGCTAATTATTTCATTAACACAAATAAGAAATGTGATTCGGAATCATCATCTGCAATCTGTAAAGATAAAGATAGATATGTATATGTTAGAAATATACCAACTGGAACAATACCTCCTCTTAACTTAAGTTTTTATAACGCAACTGGGTGCAATTTGACTGGACTAACGGAAGGCCGAGGTCTGGTTCCTGGTTTAGTTGAGGATATATATGATTTCAATCCTATAGAATTAGCAATTGCTGCATCTGGGAATGGTAATCTTGGAAGTGATAGTTGTAAAGAGATGACATTACCAATTGGATCTCAAATATATAATACAGATAAAGAAAATCAGACTTGGAAATGGGAATCTAAATGCACTAGTGGCTTTCATACAATGACGGAAACAACAAATGATGAATTGAATAGAAAAGTTCGTAATTATAATCCCAAAATAAAGCGCGCGCGAATCCCGGGTCCGAGGCAACTAAGGGAAAATTTTAATTCCGTACCGAGCGCCGAGGTGCCATCAGTAGCTATAATTGTTATTTCTGCAGCAATATTGGCGGTTATACGCGCTTTCAAATAAATTTATAAAATAATAATTAATTTATTGGAAAAATATCATTTGGTTCTGTTTCGGAACAAATATTAAAGTTAAATTCATCATTTTCCACGTCACAGGTTGCCAACCCAGAACAGTAAGCATCATCTATTTTGTGATATAAAGAATACAATTCTTTAATCTGTCGTGATTGTGTCTCAAAGGTTCTGCGGAGAAGTTCCTTAAGCTCCGCCTGTTCTTTTTTAAGAGATATTAGTGTTTTAGTAATATCATCTAATCTATTAGTATTTTCGGTTTTATTTTTGATACGATTAACTAATTCCGAAGCTTGCATAATAATTAGTTATATAAAATTTTCAAGTCTTTGGCATGAGCGACCGCGACGCGTGTGCCGATTGTATATGAAATGATATTCAAACATGTTTGAATAATACTAGAGTTATATAGAGGTAAAAAAATAATAATACAGCAAAACATGTTTTGTGGTGCGCAGAATTGTGCCCCCAGGGCGCTGCCTTGGTGTTTTGTTTTAAATATGTAATATCCACAGGCGCCGCTGGTTATTGTCGCCGCCATGGTCGGTAATATTTCATTATACATAGAAAATACTATAGTCGCGGTGGCGCTATACATAGAAAAAAGACTATATGATATGTAGTCAGCGAGTGCACCGTTCATGGGTCGCGACGCTGGCGTCGTCAGAGAACCTGCAAGACCGTATTCACAATTACTCCATGTTAAATCAGAACTCATGTTATGATTTTATAATATTTTCCCCTATCTACGGCGCACATATAACTTATAATCTTTTTGTTAATTCAAGTGCTCTTTCCTTAAAATCACTGAACACTGTAATCATTGCAAATGCGATTACAACGCCACCATTAATTTCCTTTGTTCTGGTATGGTCATAACCATACATACCATTGAATACATATGGTATACTACGTACAAAATGTCTTAAATAGAATGATATTATTGAAATGGAACCAGCCTGTAAACATGCTTGTAAAAATAGTGTTTTTGTAGATACCTTTTCGACTGGATATTTATCTGTTTTAAACAACGTTCTAAAAAATTTGTTAAATATACTTATAAATATAATAGAACCAACAAAATAGTATATACCTAATAATCCTATATCAATTATCTTAATATTTCTTAACATAATACTATTCAAATCCATTAACATAAAATTTATTTTTTTTGTGCATGCGTATCCCTCAAGGTAGGGTCTTAAAACCATATATTTGTCATTAATTGTTTTGAACCTTTATTAGATATGTTTACTGAATGAGGCAAAATTTCCCGGTCATTGTTAATATGTTTTACATAATCTAAATGTTGTTTTAAACCAGTCATAATTTTTTGGGTAGAATAATCCAATACCTTATTATTAAGTTCCTTAACCTGATTTAAAATATTCTTAGGTTGATTTTGACTATATTGTAAGTACATAGAGCGCATTATCAAAACTAACTCTTCATTACTTTGAGTTCCAATTACATGTTGTTTGTTTGTTTTTAACCACACTTGGTAACGAATATTAGTATGTAATGCTGATATATTCTGTTCGCTGAAAAAAGCTCTACTTAGAGGTGTTGAAGTATGAATACCTTTCAATTGTTCCATTGTTATAAACTAATGTTTTATTTTAAATCCACAAAATACACCTTCTTCAATTTTACAAATTGCGTCCATATGGAAAGAGAAAATTATATAAAGCGCGTCTAAATTTCCTAATAGGGTCATTATTAACAGTTATTAATTCTATTTCGAAACGTAGTTCCGAATTTGCTGGTATCGAAGGTCTTCCATTGGAATGTGCATCTTTGTCTCCGTATCCAAGCGCGGGTGGTATTAGAATAGTTCTTTTCCCTCCTTCTTTCATTGTTTTTAAACCAAATTTCCAACCAATTATAACTGGCGAAATATCATACTCGAAAAATAATCCATGTTTATTATCACGTTGTCTAGAATCATCAAATTTAATACCGCTATCACTTCCCGGTTCATAAAACCAACCTTTATAGTGCACTTGAAGTTCATCACCCTTTGATACTGAATTTCCTTCTCCCACTATTTCATCTTTAAACATGATACCACCATCACCCACGGCAAATTCACTGGCGATGATGTCACCATATGGTGACTGCGTTCGCAGCTGCGTTCTATGCACACGCTGCGACCGCATCGGTGGCTGAAGACCATTCAAATGTTTTAGTAAAAATAAAAAAGCTACACGTAGCATTAATATGCACTAGTGATTTAATCTTATATATATCTTTTAATCGTCACATATACAAATATCGTTATTTTCAATGTTCAAAAGTTTCTTACGTACTTTTTTAACAGGTCTATTCTCAAGTTTTAATATAGTTTCCGCAGAAGCTGGGTCTTCTTTAATTTGTTTTCTAGCATTACACACATTATCCCAAAATAATTTAATATTTGGAGATATCATTGAGAACCATTCTTTATCGCGTTTTATTGTAGTTGATGAATATTTTGTTAGTGTCCAGTAAAATGCTCTGATAAATTGTTTATCAGAATTATCAAATTGATCTGTTTCTGAATCGTACCAATTCATTAAAGTATCTTCATCTGAACCAATTGGTGAATAAATATATTTTATGTTATCTGGATTATCAATAAATTCATATTCTATTACAATACCATAGTATTTGTTGTCCATAGTATTATTTCTTATTTTGTTGTAAAAATCAGTCATCGTATTTTTTTCATTAATTACACATTCGAAGAAATCACATATTGGTAGATTGCAAACTTCCATCTGAAGTTGACATTGAACCCAATAATTCCATTTTGGAATACCAGTCAACCTTCTGCTAAATAAACATTTAATTTCGAGCATTCTTCCTAGCATTTTAGGGTCTGCCGCTTTTGTAACAATACCATCAGGAGACGCTCCTATATAATCAATTTCTTTATGTTTAATGCATCCATATTCACTAACTGTGCAATTATTAATAATTTCATATATTGATTGGGCATTTTGTTCATGTCGTATACCATGTGAAAGAGCATTTCCTCTAATCATTTTGCTATTTTGTGTAACTTTTGATTCAAAATATTCTAAATAAGAAACAGATGTTGATTTATCAAAAATATGAGATAGACTACTAGCTGTTAATACGCTACTTCGGTATGCATACCACGCGGGAGTTCTCTGTTCTGGCTGAGGAATATTGTTTAACCATTCTAGTATTATTTCTACATTATCAACTGCACCGAGTACTTCAGTATCTCTAGCCATAGAACGTGAAATATATGGGATATGTGATTCAACTTTACAATCCGAATATTTTTTTATTTCAGATTCTAACCATTTATCATAAAGGTTTACATCTTTTATATTCAAAGAATCTAGAAATGGTTTCATAAGCATGTATTTTTCTTTGAATAAAATTATAGTGTCATTTTTTTCAACTAGTTTACAAATTGAATCAAAAAATGCATCGGACATATGTTCAGTATTATATTAATATTAATGAAATACATTTATAGTTTATAAGGATTCTTATGACTTATTACAAAGAAATGATTATCAACTATTTCCCATGGAAATATATCAAATTCGATTGAATCAACATTTCTTGGCAATAAGCAAAATTCTTTGATGGCAGAGACTGGCAGCACGACTATGCAACCCTGTACACTCAAGTTACGTATATTTTCATATTTAAAATGTGAAATATTTACAACATTATTATGACAGTCTTTACAAACAATTTTAGAACAATTTTTAAAAAGGGGGTTGGAATTTTCGAAGCGTGCGTCAGCGAGCGCACTCCATGAGCGGCATCTATACAAATATATACAATATAATGAGCAATGTTCTATTTTGCGTAAAATAAATAAAATTATGGTTGAAATTTTATAAACAAATCCGTGTAGTATTTTTACATAGAAAGTATTTTTAAAAAAATTAAAATTCATACTAATAGATAATGATAGAGCTCTTAATAATAATTATTTGTATTTGTATTTTGGCTACTCAAGTTTATATTCAAGACTGGCGGTCGGTAATTATATTTATAACTATACTCTCCCTGTGTCATTATGTTATGAAATTGGATACATATATTGCATTTGGATTAGCTGGAATATTAGCATGTTTGATGAATTTATTCAGCAGAATGAGATTAGAGAGTTTTTCAAACGAAGATGACGTTGTCGACGAGGATGACGAGGATGACGATGATGACGATGATGACGAGGATGACGATGATGATGAAGAAGACGACGACGCGGTCGCGGACGTCGACGCCGATGATGCCGATGATGCACTTGCAGAACTCGTAGGACAAGATGCGGACGATGATGGGGAACATGAACATACTTTTAGTCACAAACACCCACCTAGTAATAGTACTCATGAACATTTTAGTTCTAAGAGTAATCCTATTGATGTTAATACAACAATTAAAGATGCATTAACAAATTTTGATCCAAAAACTCTGAAAAATATGACAAAAGATACAACGAAATTAATAAGAGAACAATCTGAATTAATGAAAACCATTTCTCAGATGCAGCCAATAATTGAAAAAGGTATGGGTCTTTTAGATAAATTTCAGGGAGACGGTAAAACCGAAGAATTATTTGAAAAATTTGCAAAGCTCCAAAAAATTAAGAACAGAAAAAAATAAATGCCACATGTGCGTTCATCTATTTATAGATAACAAGTGAGAATAATTTATAATGGAAGAAGACACATCCACTACGACACCTTTAACCCAATTGCCTAAGAATGATAAAAGTGATTCTGATCTAGTTAATAAAATTTTAACACAATTAGAAGAAGTACCTAAAGATGATATAGAGACCATTCCGATGGCGGCGTCTGTGCCGGCGACTACACCACCAACACCCAAAAAGTCTAAGATAGTACAGGATGTGGAGGTGTCTGATGATGAAGTGGTTGAGATGCGTGGAATAGAAGATACCCTACCTTCGCCTGATGCAATAAAGGGATTGTATAATTCATTCAATATTGAAAAAGTATATGCCTCTTTAAAAATATGCGCTGTATATTCTGTAGTATTTTTGTTATTTTTACATTTTCAAAACAATTTTAGGGGAATTTTTGAAAAAATTCCATATATTAAAAATTATATTGGGTTTGCAGGAGAAATAAATATGACATACAAATTACTATTATCTTTTTTATTTGGAATAGTCGTTTTTGCTATAGATACTCAGGCAAATATTTAATCAAATTTTATTAAATATGATGATTCATTATTTTCAATTTTAACAGGTTGGTATTGTTTAAAATTCTTTGGTATAATTTGATAAACAACAAATTTCGAAGCTCTTACATATTTTTCTTTAGATGACACCGTTCTATTAACACAACGTAGTATTTGTCTTAATATAGTTATAGAATTTTTTGGCGTTATATCATTTAAATATGTTCTTGCCTTACAAGGTATGTAGTATTCTTCTAACTTTGGTTTTAATTTATAAAGTTTTTCTACAGTCCCCATTACCTCTATGTCTTTCTTGGAAAAATTGGTAACATCGTCGAAAGATTGAAGACCGAATGCCTGCAAAACTTCTAAGCAAAGTTCCTCAGGTGGATTAGTTTTAAAAAGCTGGTTCTTTACCATTAATATATATCTTTTCTTTTACTAATAATTGACATTTAAAAAATATGAGAGAAATCAAATATTTTTCAGTTAAGTGTTAAATCATCTACCCACCAACGATTAGACAGGTACGGAAGATTACTAGTAAGATATGCTTCATCAGAATCCTTTTTTGTTTGTTTGTCTTGTTGTTTAACTAAATTAGGTCCTCTATTCGCAATATCATATATTGTTCCTGGGTCAATAACGTAATTGTAATATTGCATTTTTGATAAATATCCTTTAAAACCTCCTTTTTGTGTTATGTGTAAGTCATAATAGTTTTGTCTTGGTAATGATTGAAGTGTGTGTGTTGTTTTTAATCTACCATTGATGTATACATTTGATGTAAAATTAGATTGAGTGTAAATCAAATTAATCCATTTCTTAATAGGTAAATTACTAATATCTACGTATTCTCTAACGGAATTAAATGTATTAACATATAGTCTTAAAGTGTTATCAATAGGAGATAACCAAAGACCCGGACACATTATTTCATTTGATTCATGAGGTAATACATTCTTTGTCGTAGAACTTAGTGTTGGTCCTTTGTGAAAGACATGTCTCCATTTTTTACTACCATCCCAAGTGCTACCATCAATCCACATCCACACAGAATACGAATATTCAAGGCCGTTTTCATTTAGAGATCTAGGTAATGTGATACTACCTTCATAGTTTGGGTCTTGAACTGCAATTCTAGGTTTTTGAGCATCAACATAACCTGAAAAAATAACAGGTGCGTCATTGCTTGTATTAGATACCTTTGTGATTGCCATTTTAATGATTATCCATACTATCCATATTACAAAACAAATAACAATACCTGACAGAATTTCAATCGCGACTGAATTATCAGTTTCATCTAACTTTAGAAAATTGGTTATTCGATCCATTTATTATCTACAATTTTTTATATTAGATATTATCATTATGGAACCGAAACGAGTTTTAAGTGGTGTTGCATTCCTTATCCTAATTTTAGCTATTTTTGCTGTTATTTATATGACACTTAAAAAACTTTATAACCCTTTTAATACAGGTATATTGATAATTGATAAACCTGTAGAAATTACATCAGATATGATTCCTTGTGTTGATTCAATGCCGGATGGTTCTGATCATACATACAGTTTTTGGATGTTTGTAAGTCATTGGTCAAAAACTCCTGGAAGACCCAAAATAGTATTCAAACATAAATACTCGAATTACACATTAAATGTTGCTGTTGGAGAAAATGATGCCGATTTAGAGGTATTTCTAACAGATAAGAATGGATTGAAAGTATCTAGAAAATCGCACATGTCATACTATTCAAAGAATGATAGTCAGTATTATAGATTAGCAAGAGAGCTTGACAACGATAATACACATGTTTTACAAAATTTACCATTACAATCGTGGAATCAAATCACAATGAGTGTTTATGACAAAACTCTTGACCTGTATTTAAATGGTAAACTAGCGAGAACTTTTGTTTTGGCTGATGAATTACAAATGTCAGAGGATGCACTTATTCAAGTAGGTAGTGTTGGTGATGAAATAACTTTTAATGGTTTTGTTTCAAAGTTCAGATATTATCCCCGTCTTGTATCGCCTCAAGAAATATACAAAATATATTTAGCTGGACCTGCTACCGAAAGTGAATTATCTTATGAACGTGATGCCCAAAAATTAAATTTAAACCTGTCTTTAGGAAACAATGGTCCTGCCTGTGCTACGGCAGAATAAGAACGAATAAATAAATAAATTGTAATAGTAATGGCAACTGACAAATCTTATTTAAATCCAAAATGGTTGTACGATTTAAGCAAAATCGGCGAGGCTGGTGCTCTCCCATTAAAAAACGATGATGATTTGCGAGTATTTTATGATACTGTGAAAAATGATGCGAATTTAGGAAATGCTGCTTCAGGTTTGCTAAATATCATTAACAATAATGCGGCAGCTGCAGACCAACAAACATTCGTCGTAAATGCAGAATATTATTACAAAGTGTATTCGTCTCTATTAACAAGAGAATATCACGATAATCTCGCTGAAAATAATGGATTTTTCAAAGGGTTGAAAAAATATGCGTTTGAAGCAAAAAAGAATAGACACTCGCATTTAAATGAAGTTCAAAATACTGCGCAGAATGCAACTGATAATTGGCAACACACTTCAGAAGAGCTACGTATGCTTTATAACCGTTTAAGAGGTAACCGTAATCATGAATATATTAATTTAATTGATGATAACTCAACTTTACAACGCCAAAGAGATTTAAGTAACGACCTCTTCATTAGAAGAAAAAATATGAATCAATTCATTAGAGTTTGTACCATATTTCTTTGTTTATTAATTTTAACTGGATATATGAGATATAATAATTTCAGTATGGCAATGCTAACCGTTGCAAATCTAATAATATTTGTTCTTTTTGGTATTACAGTAATTGCAATGATATTAAAGGCAGATAAAATGCATCGCCTAGACGCAAATAGATTAAGATTTAAAGGATGGCCCGTATTAGACGAAACGCAACAAGCAAAATATACAGGTAATTGTGGTATTGACGAAGGAAATGACCAAGGTGCAACACACTGTCCAAATAAAAGATAAAAAAATGAAATGCGAATTTTTTATATTCAAATAATACACAATAATGTTAAATGGCGCATATAATTCTTAACTGTGTCTTAGAAAAAGGTAAATTAAGAATAAAATTCCACTCTTATGTTGACGTTGAAGGAAAGCGATTTAAAAATGTGTATAATAATGATTATAATTGTAGATTCCCAAAAAATTTGAGAAAAGTTGGAGCATTTTATAAAATATTACCAAATGATTTGACTCTTAATTCTAATAATAAAATTAAACCATTTTATTGCATAAAGGGAAAAAATATTGAAGTTGTTAGTGTGTTAGATGTTGTTGACATTTTTCCAGTAGACGAGTGTATGATCTGTCTTGAGAAGACTCCGGAAGTAACACTTATTCCTTGTGGTCATAAAATTTCGTGTAGAACTTGTTATGAAATATATAGACATAAAAATAATAGCTGTTTCTTATGTAGAATTCAAATTAGTCAAGCATTATTAGCTTAGATAATTACTGGACCAGAGCGCCACAGGCATCGGTGATGAATGATAGTATGATGATTTTTCATATATTATTTTTTGTATTTCCAAATCTATATTTGAAGAAAACGACGCTACTTCGAGGAGTAAAAAATGTTGCATTTTAGAAGTATTTGTTTAATACTAAAAATCTTGAATTTTAAATTGCGTAATTAAATAAGAAATAAATTATATAACTTCAATATGACAGGAGGAACACTACAATTAACAAAATATGGTGCACAAAATGCATATTTAAACGGAAATCCACAAATGACTTTTTTTAAAGCAGTTTATAAGAGACATACAAATTTTTCTATGGAAATGCTTCGATTGGATTTTGAAGGAACTCAAAACATCGCTAATGATGTCGAAACCCAGTTGAAATGTAAAATCACTCGAAATGGTGATTTAATAAATAAAATATATTTTTGTATAAATCTTCCTGACATATATTCAGCACACTTCTTTGATAGTGCTACCAATAATTACTCAAACGCAGAATTTGCATGGGTGCCAAATATTGGTTGTCAGATTATTAAAAAGTGTAATTTAGCAATTGGTGGAAATAAAATTTCAGAAGTGTATGGTCAATGGATAGAAATTTGGCATGAAATATTTCTTGATACTTCAGGAAAGAATAATTTTGATAATATGATTGGACATCAAGCTGATTTGTTTATGCCTTCACACAATGGCTGGAACGCGGGTGTTTATCCATCCTCATCATTAGATCGAGCATTGAGCAAGAATCCCGATTCAGATGATATTTACTTTTCTAATTTTAAAAAAAATTCTTTCTTACAACCCCCGTCAATAAGAGGACGAAAACTGTATGTTCCCATTCCATTTTGGTTCTCTACAAATCCAGGTTTAGCTTTACCTTTGATTGCACTTCAATATCACGAGATAACTTTAGAAATTGAATGTAGACCAATAACAGAATTATACACAATTATCGAAACTAAAAGTGGAGGTTCGATTCCTAAAGGAGCAAGGACAGCTCCTACAAGTGATGAACATCATCATATTGGTAATTTTATAACTGGTGTACAATCGAATCGTTTTCAAGACAGTATAGATCTGTCAGATGGCCCTAAGAATATTCAGGGATGGAATATGGATACACATTTATTGGTGAATTATATATTTTTAGATAAAGACGAAAGAACAAAATTCGCAAAAAATAATCATGAGTATTTGATAGAGCAGGTATATCGTCAAGATTTTACTGGAGTCATCGGAACAGCTACTTTAAATTTACAATTCCAACATCCAGTTAAATATATAGTATGGTGCGGTCAAAGAAATGATGTTGCTAAAAAATTAAATCGACATAATAATTATACAAATTGGGAAGATGAGTATATTCCACCAGGTACAAATGCATATTGTCGTCTTTTAGGATTTGATAATGAGGACCCCCTATATTATAAGACAGATACAAATGGGGAATTAATATATGAAAATAATGAACTTATTCCATTAGACAATGATACAACTACTAAAAGTGTAGCCTTACTACCCACAAAATTTAATTTTAATTTTTGGAAAGAAGACGCGATTAAATCGAGTCGATTATTATTTGATGGAGTTGAAAGATATTCGTCACGAGACAGTATATTTTTTAGGTACGTACAACCTTATCAACATAATATAAAAACTTCTGACAAGAGTGGTATATATTTATATTCATTCGCACTTGAGCCATCAAGATATCAACCATCGGGATGTTGTAATATGTCTCGTGTTTCAAATTTACAAATAGAATTGGAAATGTGTGATATTACACCAAATTATGATAATTTTGAGACTTATGATTTTAATGTGTTTGTTTATGCTGTAAATTACAATTTATTGCGTATTGTTGGTGGTATGGCCGGCCTTGCTTTTTCAAATTAATTAACTTATATTATATTATAATGACTTGTGTTACAGAGACTGCATTAAAATGTATATTGTTTGTAACTTTAGTATTTTTTATAATACAGGTGTATACATTAGAAGAGAAGTTTAATCCATGGAATAAATACGGAACTGCGACTGTTTTACACGAAAAAGCATCAAACGGAACTGGTACAACTAGACTAGAATATGATTATGTTTCCAAGCCTTTTCCATATAAAAATAGACCAGTTACAAATAAAAACTTTAAAAAACCAATATCTCCGATTACTGTGAGACAAATTGCTTTAAGAAAACATTATTTGAATCGCGGTAATGGTTTAAACTCTGTTTAAATTTTATCAATTTTACGAAAAAGTCCAGTTGCTTCGGAGGTTAACGATAACACTCCAGAATCTTTACAAAGACTTTTTGAACAATTATGATTTCCTGGTGGATAATGATTTAAACAATATTTATTACCACATGTACACTCTAACATCACCAACTTCTTTTTTTTACAGTAAGTACATTTTTGGGATTTATTTTCAAGTGCGGGTTTATTTTCATTACTCATGTTAATATTAGTTACAATACATATTTATATTAGCTCTCATTTTTATTGTAAAGCATCTTTCAAAAGAAATAAACCATATACATATAATTTCTCATTTTCGGGACATTCACCAATAATATTATTAAAATATTCATCTTTTATTGTATTTCCACTATCCATTTTACGCCACTTATGTTGATTTATTCTTGAGTATGCCACATAATGACCAGCATCATCAATATCTTGACCCATTTCTTTCACTTCTAAACAATCATCTGTTATAACTAATGAAATACAAATATAGTTTTCTTTATATTGTAAAAATTCACAAAGCTCTTCAGTTGTATTTATATATCTAAAATCAGATTCTAATTTTAATTTTCCGGCTGGGCCATCCGCTGACCAGGTACGTTTTTCAAAACAAGCTAAAAATAAATCAAAAGTTACTCTAGCATCACCAAAATCACCTAATTCAGCAAAATCTTCAGGACGCCAATTATATTTTGATTGGATTAAATAATATAATTTTGAATAATTATCCTGATTCCATCCCCCATCAGGATTGTTTTTAAATACCAATAACTGCTGCTTCAGTTCATGTAGACTATGAGGATCGTGGTCCTCCCTTGCCTGTTTTTCATAATCTTCTATGGTTCTTTCTAATAGAATATTAACTACATATTCATTAGAAAGAAAAGCATAGAGAGATGAATTTATCCAACAACAATTTCTACCGTTACTATTATTTTTTAAATTTAAAGGATTAAAAACAATTTCTGTGTTCACTGAGTCTTTAAGAATACATTTTTTCGGAACGTGCTTAAGAGGCACTTTCCGACGGCGCATTCGTATCGGTTCGAGCTCATCATCTGCATCCGAACCACTAGATGTATCACTACTACTAGATGTATCACTACTACTACTAGATGTATCACTACTACTAGATGTATCACTACTACTAGATGGTTTTTTGATAGATACCAGGCTTGTCAGATTGGACGCATCTAATTTCTGTTTTTGTGCGTTCATTGCCTGTTGTGCAGCAATTTCAGCCTTTCTCTTGTCAATTAGCATATTGACAATTTGTAAATTACGAGGAATGTTTTTCAAAAAACGTTCTTCTCTTTCTTTTGATAAGAATATTGCATCGTAATTCCTGTCGCTATCTCGGAGCTCGTGTGTTTGTGTCGCCATCGGTGTCACGGGTGGCGGGGGCATGGTTTGTGTAGTTACTTGCTTTCCAGGCGCGCGTGGCGCAGCCGGCGGCGGCGACTGCTTAGGCGCCCACGGCCACCATGATGGCTGTAACGGATCGCGTATGGTAGGTGTTCTTTTTATTTGTCTTTTCGAACGGTCTCTTTTTGAATATAGGCCTTTTAATTTTTCCATAATACCAGGATTCTTCGGCGTCGGTGCTGGTGGCAATATCGGCGCAGTATCAATTATTGCGGAATCAAATGTCATTATACTTTTATCTATGCTTTTCATGATGTTTTTGACTTCTTCATCTAGATTTTCGGCATCAACCTTCGCGAGCTCGGTGGCGGATGGACCGGAATCATATGCCATCATAATATTTTTGACTTCCTTATCTAACTTATCTAAATTTTCTACATCGGCATCCTCGCGCTCGACAGCACCTTCTGGACCAGAATCATATGCCATCATAATATTTTTGACTTCCTCGTCAAGCGCGTCGATGGAGTCCGCTGCCATGGAGAGATCACCGTGTTCCACCTCGTCGACTGCGGTTGGCGCAGACACCATACGCTTCAGACGCGCGGCAGCGGGCGGCGGGAATTCCGCATTGTCAATACTTTCCATTATTTTTTTGTGCTCCTCTTCAAAGTTTTTATCAGAACCTGCAATTTGGGTTTTAGGTGATGTTGAGTTAATATAATTATAATATTCTGGTTGCTTATTCTTTATTAGGTCTGTGATTGATTTAATAAAAGCATTGGGTATTAATATTTTGTGCTCTAATTTTTTACCAGTTACATATGACTTATCGCTGTTTTCAAAGTGTTTTTCAATAGCTTTACGTTCATATGTGATTTTATCAGAAGCTACGACAGGATCATCAAATGCTTTTTTTGTTATAGGACAAGTAATGATTAGAGTATCTCCAAATACTGAATCTAATAATTTTTTATTCGATTTATTTGTGTCACTCATTAAATAATAAAAAATAAAAAATAAGAGTTATTATCTTAATGTTATGTAATGTCTTGGTATGAGAAACACAGTCCTAAAACGTTAGACCATTTTTTATCAAATAAGAATGTGGTTGGTTATTTGAAAAAAATGATAGAAACAAAAGAATATTCACATTTTGTTTTATCCGGTGAACCTGGTAGTGGAAAACGCACTTTAATAAAGATATTTTTGAATCAAGCAAATACTGGAAAAAACGTTCTTTGGTTAAATCATTTATCATTAAAAACGCTTGATTCTAAAGATAAATTAAATAGTTTTATTAATTCAAAGTCGAGCGTTAATAAGAAATGGTTAATTATTGAGAATTTGCATAAAATGTCAAGTCAATTTTTATATATATTATACAACATATTGTCATCAAATTCAATAGTCGTTTGTGTTTTAGAATCTGTTAACCAGATTGATTTATCTACATGGGCTATGACTTTTGAGATGAATTTACCATCGGATGATAATTTTAGAGAAATAGCAAAACATGTTTTAACTGCTGAGGGATTTGACTATGATGAAGAATTTATAGAATTTTATTTAGAAGAAATAAGCTGTAAAAAGATATATTCTTTTTTATTTTTTCTAGAAATAAAGAAAACAACCGGGCACAATATAATTAAGGAATCGGAATTATCGTTTTCATATAATAATTTTTTAAAAGAAATAGATTTGAAAAAAAGAATACATGGATTGTTTAATCTGGAATTAATTGGTTTTTCACATATTGATATAGCAATGAAATTATATAGATATTTGACAAGAATATCCCAAAATATTGAATATGCTATTGAAATAGGAAATACAATTGAACATTTAAGTAAATTTGAACACGATACTTATCATTTATATGCATGTTTATGTCGTTTATGGAAAATCCAGAATGATAATTTAAGCGGTGCTATTGAGTGATTTTGTATATGGATTCTCTTTGAAAGGATTTAGATTATTGGGATCATTTCTATCATTAACTTGAGACTCGAGATCGCATTTGCCCCCATTTCTTAACGGAACATTGGTCGAATCAAGTGGTATGTTTTGTATTGGTGTCGCTGCTGACATGGTTTGTCTTTGAACTAATCCAGGTTTTGTATCTACATTTCCAATTTCTGTAACAGTTGCATTCGTTTTTAGTCCAGAACCAGTTGGTTCACGTCCACGAGAAATCCCTTCTTTCATTTCATTTAAAGTTGCGTTGTAAATATCTGAATAGGATGTCGGCTTTACTTCGCCTTCTGCAATCCCAGTATAATCATTATCTGATGTAAATTGTTTATTTGTTGGCGGTGCATTGGTTTCTGTTACACTATAACCACCTTTCATTTTTCCTGTTGCTTGACCAGAATATTCATTATCTGCTGTAAATTGTTTATTTGTTGGTGGTGCTGTAACAGAAGTTGCAGTATAACCTTTATTTTGTACAGATGTTGCAAGTCCAGGATATTTATTATCAATTGTTGTTTCTTTAATTGTTGTTTGAAGAGGATCTGTATTAACAACTGCATTTTTGTTTTTTCCTTTTATATTAGTATTATTAATATAATCCTTTAATGTTTCACGAGCAGTTACCTTTAGTTCTTGAGGTCTATCTTGGTATAATGCTGATTGTGTGCCACCAATAGGACCTAATCTATTGTCATGTATTAATGTCTCTTTAATAGTTGTTCTTGTAGTATCATCAGGTGTATATGTGTGAATCGGTTGTTTGGATTTTCCCATGAAACCTTCTCGTGTATCGTGAATGTTTGTTTCTTTAATAGTTGGTCTAAGTACATCATTTGGATCATACACTGGTACTCCTTGAACACCACTAGCCATATTTCTATTGGGAGAGCTATCGTGAATGTTTGTTTCTTTAATAGTTGGTCTAAGTATATCCTGTAATGGTGCAATAATATTAGTAACCATTGAACTCGCTTGTCCAAGATATGTATCATCCTTCTTGTCTTCTTTGCGAGAATCAGAACAATATTGAACAGATAATCTCGATTCGCGCTTGCCGCCACCTAGGCCGCGGAATCCAAACGAATCTAGATTTTGACGATGAGTTATTTGATTTTTATTTGAAACTTGTGATTTATGACTTCTATGTATAGTTGGGCCTGCCGGTGCTATATATGAGTTAAGTGAGTTTTGTCTATTAGTTTCTCGGTCAATAAAGTTCTCAGTTGATCTGCCTGCTGAATTAACAACTGTCGTATTAAGACGGGGGGTGCCTTCATAAGAATGAAATCTAATTACTCTATTTTGAGAAACAACAGGTTGCATACCTCGTCTAGTACCTTTAAATCCATTTACTGTTCTACCTTCATAAGTAACTTTTGGATTGGTTTTA
>MDTE01097710.1_pt1 | contig 21594 bp, 20 predicted proteins | sample 811231 | NCBI WGS metagenome assembly MDTE01 (sample SAMN05326651, study PRJNA326480) | marine metagenome | isolation source: seawater | place: Indian Ocean: Red Sea | collected 2010
GCCATCCTCTAAATTTATATTCGAAGGTTTTCTTCCTAAAAAAAAAATTGATAGAGAAAAAATTCTTTTTGAAATTAGTAAGAATGAAAAAACTACTATAGTTTATGAATCACCACGACGGCTTAAGAAATTGTTGAGAGAATTATTAGATTACTGTGGAGGCGATAGGGAAATTGTCGTAGCAAGAGAATTAACAAAAAAATTTGAAGAACATATAGGTAATAGAATTGATAGTACAATAGAATTTTTTAAAGATAAAGACGTAATAGGTGAAATAACAATAGTTATAAGAGGTATTCACAAAGAGAAAAATGAAAAAATTAATAAGTCAGATTTAAAAAAAGATCTTCATGAATTAATCAATGCTGGTTTAAGTTTACCAGCAGCTTCAAAGTATTTAGCGAAAAAATATGGCATTAAAAAAAACATAATTTATAATTTAAATTAGATTTAAAAAATGTTAAATATATGCCAGTAATATTAAAAAAAATAATCTTTGCAACTTCTTACAATTCTTGCTTATTCATATTATTAATGATTGGGATACAAAATAGCTCTAATAAAATTAAGATTAACTTCCTAATAAACGAGACCGTTGAGTTACCAATAAGTTTTATTGTTGGCTCAAGTTTTATTGGAGGTTCTATTATAGGAAGTTTTTTTAATCTCAATTTAACCAAGAAAAGTTAATAGCTTAAAGGGCTATAAGTTTTTCAGCATTCACAATCCTAGATATTCCCTTTGAAATCAGTATAGGAGAAACAATTCTAAATACATCTGTATTAGGAACCTTTATAACTTTTTGTTCCTTATTACAATCTCTTTTTGCTAATTTAATGTCGGAATATATTTCAATTGTTTTTCTATTTAAATCTTCATCTGGAAGAAATTCCCAGTCTGGATAATCTCTCAATAACTTGATTTCTAATTCAATATTTCTGTCAACAATCATATAAACAGTCTTAGGGAAATCTATCTCTTCTAAAGGGATAGAAGAAAATTCTTTTCTAGGAACATTTTCTATTTCGAAATCTAATGGAGAAATTTCTATAAATTCTGCACTCGAGAAATTATTATCAGATTCATTAGCATCCAAAGTCTTATCATTGATAAAATCACTTTTAGAAATCTTCTTTGCTAATTCAAAATCACTTATTTTCTTTTCATCCTTTTCTAAAAGAGAATTTAATGAACCAGAATTTTTATTATTTTCAGCTAATTCCTTATAAATTATTTCACCAAGATTCTTCTTCAAGTTTCTAGTTATCGTCAATATTGTACAATCAAATACCTCTGCTAAAGCTTCAATAGTTTTACCATTTTTAAAATATTCAACCATTTCAGTTTTTTGTTTTTCTGTAAGTCTTTTAGCCAAATTTTATTTTTGTAGTTTTACGAATTTTACAATAATTATAGGGAAAAAAAATATATTCTCATAAAAAAAATTTATGAGATTTATTTATTTCTATTTTAGGAATTAAGAATTTTTTTATTCAAAATATACTCTGTTTTCCTTCGGATTTATCAAAGTTTCCTATTTGCAAAAAATAATTTTATATACTTATAGTATTTCTTTTTGGTAATTTACTTGTTGAGTGTGCAGAGCTGTTTTAAAATAAGTAGGTTTCTTGGATATTTACCTAGAGAACAGTCAAAATAAGGTGAAATTTCTTTTCTGGGAATTGTTCTGAGACATAAAACCAAAAACCTCTAGCTTCCTTAGCTCAGCTGGATAGAGCAACTGCCTTCTAAGCAGTGGGCCGCAGGTTCGAATCCTGCAGGAAGCGTAATTAACTTTTAAATTCTTGTTGTATAAAAAATGATCTCTGAAGAAAGTTTTATTTTTGAAATTCAAAATATTTATTAACTTGAAAATTGCTTTTTACTAGTCAAAGAAATAAAACATACAAAATAGGACTTGTATTATTTTATATTGGTATTTTCTTATTACCCTCTTCTTTAGGTTTATCGATAATAATTATTTTATTTTCTTCAATTATAGGTTTGTTTATTTACCCAGAAGAAACTCTAAAAGATAAATGGAATATTGTTCTTATAATTATTAGTTTCTTCATGGTTACTAGCAGTGTTTTTAATACTTTTTTCAATGAAACAATATACACAAGTGATTTACCTAAAAGCCGTTACTGGTTAGATTTATTTAACTGGATTCCATTATTTTTATGTTTTATTGGTTCTCAGAAATATTTAAGAAATGAGAAGGATAGAGAGATCACAGCTTTAATAATGATTTCTGGCTCAATCCCTGTTATTTTTACAGGAATTGCTCAATATTTTTTTAATTTAACACCAGGCGTACTAAAAACTTTTTTCGGATTAATTACTTGGTATCAAGAAGAAGTTAAGGAAAAAAATGGCTTAAGCGGACTATTTAGTAATCCCAATTATGCATCATCATGGCTAAATATTATTTGGCCCTTCTGTATTGCCTCAGCATTAAAAACAAAAAAAAGAATTAATAAGTCAATTCAAATCCTCATAACAATATTTGTATTTTTATGTACAATTTTGACAAATTCCAGGGCGGGAAGTGGTGGTTTGTTAATTACTTTTTTAATGCTACCAGAGTTGAAAATAATTAGACGGTTTTCACCATTTGTAATTTTCTTTTTTATTGGACAAATTACAACTTTTATTCCTCAATTATTTTTAAAAGCAAAAGATTATTTTAAAGATGGGATTTCAATAAAAGAACTTTTTTTTTCATACAGTTTTGAATCTAGTAATGAAGTAATTACTAGATTTGACATTTGGATGAGTGGGATAAGAAATATTATTAATAATCCTTTTTTTGGTTCAGGATCTGGTTCTTTTACAGCAAAATTTTTATATGATGAAGGAGTTATTAGAGCACATTCACATAATTTACCTTTAGAGTTAGCAATAAATTTTGGAATTCCTGTTTCTATATTGCTTTCCACTTTAGTAATAACAATTTCGATTTTAAGTATTAAAACTAGTTTTTTGTTAGAAGAAAAAAAATATCTTGATAAGATATTCGACAAAGCTTGGTCTATTTCATTATTAGTTTTAACAATAGGGCATTTAGTCGATATTCCTTATTTTGATGGTCGCATAAGTATTGGAGGCTGGATATTATTAGCGGGATCAAGAAATATAATTAGGAAAAGATATTAAATTTATATTTAAGAATGGTTATAAAGAAAAACCTTAAATTTTGGAATTTGTCTTTTTTTAATTTAGATACTAATATTACAAAAAATATTTAAACTTTGCAAAATAAACCATTAATACCTGTAATTTTATGTGGTGGCTATGGATCCAGATTATGGCCATTATCTCGAGAAAGTCTCCCAAAACAGTATTTAAATCTAAGTCCTAATAATAACTACACTTTGCTTCAACAAACTATTAAAAGGCTTGAAGGATTAAATAATTTAGAAAATCCAATAATTATTTGTAATGAAGAACATAGATTTATTGTTGCTGAACAACTTAGAGAAATAAATGTATCACCAGATTGTATTATTTTGGAACCTTTTGGGAAAAATACTGCCCCAGCGATAACAATTGCTGCAATAAAAGTTATTGAGGAAAACAAAGATTCAACCCTATTAATTTTATCCGCTGATCACTTAATAAAAAATATTAAAAAGTTCCAAAAAGGGATTCAAGTTGGTTTGTCTGAAATAGATAACGACAAATTAATTACTTTTGGGATATTTCCTACTTATCCTGAAACTGGTTTCGGTTATATAAAAACTAAAGAGCCTTTGGATAAAAAAGATATAAAAGCAATATTGATAGAAAAATTTTACGAAAAGCCAGAAATTGAATTAGCTAAACAATTTATAAAAGATAAAAAATTTCTTTGGAACAGTGGGATGTTTATGTTTAAAGCTAGTGCAATAATCAAAGAACTTAAGGAAACAAATCTTACACTTCTTGAAATTTGTAAAAAAGCTTTTGATAAAGATAATAAAGACATGGATTTTCATAGATTGAATAAAAAATTATTTAATAACTGTCCAAATATTTCAATAGATAATGCTGTTATGGAAATAACAAAAAATGGTTTCGTAATCCCATTAGACATTGGTTGGAGTGATATTGGAAATTGGTTGTCAATTTGGGAGAACAGTGAAAAAGACCAAAATGGTAATGCAACATCTGGTAAAGTCGTTAAAAAAGAAGTTTATAATTCTTACATAAGGAGTGAATCCAAATTAGTAGCGGCTTTAGGTTTAAAAGATCTAATTATTGTAGAAACAAATGATGCTGTTTTAGTTGCTCATTCAAGTTATAGTCAACAAATAAAAGATATAGTAAATGAATTAGATTTAAGAAATTACAAAGAGGCAAAAACTCATGGAAAAATCTACCGGCCTTGGGGTAACTATTCGTCTATTGAGGAAGTTGATAAATGGCAAATAAAGAAAATTGAAGTCAAACCTGGGGAATCACTTTCTCTCCAAATGCATTTCCATAGATCAGAACATTGGGTTGTTGTACAGGGGACTGCTAAGGTTCAAATTGAAAGTAAAGTATTCTTATTATCTGAAAATCAGAGTACCTTTATACCAAAAGGGGTAAAACATAGACTTTCTAATCCAGAAAATAATTCTTTAATTGTAATAGAGGTTCAAAGTGGCTCATATTTAGGTGAAGATGATATTGTAAGGTTTGAAGATAATTATGGGAGGTTGACTAATTAATATGAAAAAATATTTAATAGCTTTTAATTTACTAAATGGACTTACAAAAATATGATCTTAAAAATATAAAATAAAAGGAGAAAAATTCTGAAATGATCAATAAAATTAAAAATATATGTTGTATTGGAGCTGGTTTTGTTGGTGGCCCAACCATGTCGGTTATAGCCGATAAATGTCCGACCATAAACGTTAATGTAGTTGATATAAATTCAGAGAGGATTGAACTATGGAATTGTGACGATCTTACTAAACTTCCTATTTATGAGCCAGGTCTAGATGAAGTTATAAAAAGGTGCAGAGGAAAGAATCTATTTTTCTCAACTGCAATAGAAGAGAATATTTCGAGTGCTGATATGATTTTCATATCTGTTAATACTCCTACAAAAAAAACTGGATTTGGAGCAGGTCAAGCAAGCGACCTAAAATGGGTAGAGGCTTGTGCAAGGCAAGTAGCTAAATATGCCAAAGGTCATTCTATAGTAGTTGAAAAAAGTACACTTCCTGTAAGAACTGCTGAAGTAATTAAGAATATTCTTGAAGCTTCAAAAACTAATTCTGAAATTGAAGAAAATCATTCCACATTTGATGTTCTTTCAAATCCCGAATTTCTAGCTGAAGGTTCTGCAGTCAAAGACCTTGAATTCCCAGACAGAATACTAATAGGTGGTGAAAGTATTGAGGCAATGAACTCGCTTAGTGAAATATACAAGAATTGGATTCCAGAATCAAAAATACTTTTTACGAACATCTGGAGTAGTGAACTTGCAAAACTTACTGCTAATGCTTTTTTAGCACAAAGAATAAGCTCCATTAATTCGATCGCTGCTCTTTGTGAAGCTACTGGAGCGGATGTAAGAGAAGTTGCGCGAGCAATTGGATCGGATAAGAGGATTGGTTCAAGGTTTCTTGATTCAAGCCCCGGTTTTGGGGGTAGTTGTTTCAAAAAAGATATTCTAAATCTTGTTTACTTATCAAAATTTTTTGGTTTAAATGAAGTCGCTAATTTTTGGGAAGGAGTAGTTCATTTAAATAAGTGGCATCAGCATCGAATTTCCAGAATAATTTCAAAAAAACTTTTTGGTACATTATCTGGCAAAAGAATTGCAGTTCTTGGTTTTGCATTTAAAGCCAATACTAATGACACAAGAGAATCAGCAGCTATTCAGATATGTAATGATTTAATGGATGAAGGAGCAAATTTACTTATTCATGATCCAAAAGTAAATCCAAAACAAATTGAAATTGATTTAGGGAAAAAACCATGCCATAATTTATTGAAATCTCAGGCATTAAGTCCTTTAGAAATAATAGGTTCATGGAATTTTTTAAATAATTATAAAGATACATTTATTGGTGCTGATGCAGCAGTAATACTTACTGAATGGGATGTTTATTCAAAAATAGAATGGAAAAACTTATCACATAAAATGAGAAAACCTTCTTGGATTTTTGATACCAGATCAATTATAAATAAACAAGAACTAATTGATGCAGGACTAAATCTATGGAAAATTGGAGATGGCTCATCAATATAAATTGAAGTTATGAGAAAAATTAATTTACAATCAGAAAAAAATTATGAGAATAAAAAGGTTCTTGATTCAGAAATCAGAAAAAACCAGGACAAATTCTATTGGTCTTGTTATTTAAATATAAAGAAACATGAGAAGAACACATTTAAGGTAATAAAAAACAAATCAGTTTTAGAAATAGGGTGTTCTTCCGGTGAGGCGGCAAAAAAATATACAAATTACTCAAGATCTTTTATTGGAATTGATATTTCTGATAAAGCGATAGAATATGCAAATAGTTTGAATTTAAAAAAGGCACAGTTCTTATGCCAAGATGCGCATAAATTACCTTTAAAAAATTCCTCAATTGATTGTGTTATCGTAAATAGTCTTCTACATCACTTAGATCTCAATACTATTTTAAAAGAGATACATAGGGTTTTAAAAACCAACGGAATGCTAGTTTTTAGAGAACCACTTGGTATAAATCCATTTTTTAAATTGTATAGATACCTAACTCCAAACGCAAGAACAATTGATGAAAAGCCTTTTGATATTAAAGATATTAATATCATGAGAAAATATTTTTATTTTAAAAAAGTTGAGTGGTATGGGTTTCTTAATATTTTTTCAGCATTTACAAAAATCAAATCATTGAGAAATTTGCTAGGTTTTATCGATAAGATTTTATCATTGACACCATTAAAATATTATTTTTGGCAGATAAGCGGTATAGTTTTTAAAAGAGAAAATTTTGAGTAATAATACATTTTTTTAATCTTTTTTTGCTTAGAGAAATTTTTCATAATATTGGGTTTATGATTTATTCAATAAAGAAAAATTATAATAATATTGATGAAAAAATATAGAGCAATCTTAATCTTAAAAAAAATAAAAATCAAATTTATTTTACAGGGATTTCTTCACAAAATAGGATTAAAAAAAGATCCCATATTAAAGTATATTAATTATTTTGAAATTCAGAAAATTGTTGATGTAGGAGCGAATATTGGCCAATTCGCTACAAGAATAAATGCTTTAGGGTACAAAAATGAAATTCATAGTTTTGAACCTATGGAACATGAATCAAATCTTTTAAAAAGATTCTCAAAAAATAACAAAAAATGGTTTATATATAATTTCGGGATTGGGGAGAATTATGAGGAACAAAAAAAAATTTACGTATCAAAAAATAGTGTATCTTCAAGCCTATTAAAAGTTAATAATGAACATTTAATGGCAGCACCAAAATCCATACAAAAAGAAGTCAAAGAAATTAATCTTTTATCACTTGAAAATGCATTAATTAGTCAAATTAACTTGAGAAAAAAAGATCCAATTTTTTTAAAAATAGATGTACAAGGATATGAGATGCCCATACTAAGAAACTTCGAATTCGAAAAATTTGAAATCCCCTTAATCCTTATAGAGGCTTCCTTTACAAAACTCTATAAGAATCAAGAGGGTTTTAATCAATTAATAAATTTGCTTTATGATAATAATTATACAATTGTTGAAATGTTAGATTCTTTTAGATCAAGAAATAAAATTAGAAACATACTACAAACAGACTTAGTTTTATGCAGAAATAATTACTTGAGAAAAATTCCTTATGAATCTTAATTTAGAATACCTATATTTATGATTTTAAATTATAAAAAGTTGAAATCTTATATTAATTTAATTTGTTCAATTATTATTTTAAATCGTATCAAACTAAGTAATTTATTTTTATTAATTTTTCAATTTCCATTTCTAAAAAGGAAGTATGGAATGTGTCTCAGCGGAAATTATCAGACATATGAAGAAGCTAAAAATAATTCGATTGGCTATGATAATCCTTTAATTTTAAAAAAAGTTTTAAATGCAACTCTAAATGTTCTTGTAGGAAGTTATCCCTATGAAAGAGATGGCACAAACTTTAAAAGACGACCAAAAAAACTCAAAATCAGAGAAATTTTAAAATCTATTAATAAAGATAAATTAAACATCGTTGATTTCGGCGGGAGTTTAGGAAGTAATTATTTAAACAATATAGATTTATTTCATAAGAATACTTCTTATACAATTATAGAGCAAGAAAATTTTGTTAATGAAGGTTTAAAAATCAAAGCTAGATTTAATCTTCCGATCAATTTTCTATCCAACATTAATGAATTAAACTCAAAAACAGATATCTTAATTCTTTCAAGCGTAATAAATTATATACCTAATTTAGAAGATATTATTAAATCAATAAATAGTATTCGACCTAAATTAATTATTATTGACAGAACGGCTTTCACATTCAAAAAAACCGAAAACTGGATGATTCAACATGAACCAACCTATTATTCTGTCCCGATTAGTTATCCTCTTCGTCCATTAAATATAGATAAGTTACTTAAAAAACTAAATAAATATAGACCAGTTAAAACATGGGTTAATAGATTTGATGCTAAATACCCAATTCATAGAGGAATACTATTAAAAGATAAATTTTATAATATTTTCTGAAAATTTCTATTTGGAAATATTAATAAAACTTGTTAAAGCGATTGTCTCTTTTAAAAAGTTTAATAGCAAGGATAACTTTCTTTTTATCAATGTAAAAATAATTTTTCTTTTGGAAGATTGCTTTAAAATTTTAAATCCATTTTCTTCTAGATTGTTAATAATTTTTTTTATTTCTTTGGCGTAGTTTAAATATATATATCTGTAGGGTTTAATAGGGATTTTGTAATTACCAAGAAATAATTCCTTATTTGATAAAATTTTTAAGCCATGGAAATGATAAAATATACAATCACTATAAGGAAATCTTTCAATATTCCAAGGTCCCATTGCATAAGATTCTTTATTTAAAATATGAACTGAATCAGGATATTTTGAAGGCCAACTTTCTAAATATTTTTGATCTCCATACTTTCCTTCTTCATATCTATCAAAACACCAATTTATACATTCATTTTTCCAACTTTGCAAGATCTGGAATCCTTTATTTCTCTCGAAAATAATAAATTGAACAACAAATTTTCCTGTTATGTGAGAATAATCATTTTTTGGACTATAAGCATGTTTTGTTATCAAAACTCCTTTTTCAGATTTTTCAAATTCCTCAAATATTGGTCTTGGAGAATTTAAGAAGAAAATATCTGCATCTAAATAAGTTAATCGCTTTATATTGACATTTACCTTAAACACCCATTCAATTACTAAAGGTGTTAAAGTCCAGCAATATTCTGCGATAGTTCTTGTTTTTTTTAATTCTTTTAAACTAAAATCCTCATAATCTGATAATGGAATCAATTTAACTTTGGAAAGATTTAAATTCCTGATTATTTCAAATGTTTCATGATCTACACAAACAATATAAAGAACAAAATTATTTGAGACTTTTTCAAGTGATTTGAATAAACTAAGTCCCTGAGGTAAATAAAGTTTATTAAAAAGCGTTACGTAGTATTCTTTCATTAATATTCATTACAAACTTTAATTACATAATCAATTTCCTCATCTTTAAGATGAGGGCTTATTGGTAAAGAAATACATTCATTACAAAATTTTTCAACATTTTTTAATCCCAAAGAATCAAAGTTCATATTTTCAAACACTTTTTGCTTATGATTTGGGATTGGATAATGTATCAGTGTATTTATTCCTTTATCTTTTAAATATGATAGAAACTGATCTCTATCTTTAATTAAAATCACGTAAAGATGATTAACATGCGTTTCTTCATCTTTTGGCTGTTCAAGTAATGTAATTTTTTTATTTTTAATGAGGCTCCAATATTTATTTGCAATTATTCTTCTAGATTCAGTCCATGACTGTAAATAAGTTAACCTTTCGATAAGGACTGCTGCTTGTAATTCATCCAGCCTACTATTTGATCCTAAAAAATCATGTTTATACCTAAGGGTCTGCCCATAATTTCTGAGATATTTTGCTTTTTCCAATATATTTTTATCATTACTAGTTATTGCTCCTGCATCTCCAAGTGCGCCAAGATTTTTGGTTGGATAAAAACTCCATGCACCAAAAATACCAAAATTTCCAAGAGATTTTCCTTGATATTTTGCACCATGGGCTTGTGCACAATCTTCAATTAAGAAAAGATTATTTTTTTTACAAAGATCGTCTAATTGATTTAAATTACAACTTCTTCCATAAATATGTACTGCAACAATAGCTTTTGTATTTTTTGTTATGATTTTTTTTATGGAGTTTACATCAATACATCCAGTAGATAAATCTATATCTGCAAAAATTGGTTTTGCTCCTGCTTTAATTATCGCCAAAGTTGTAGCAAAAGCTGTAAGAGAGGTAGTTATAACTTCGTCACCATAACCAATATTTAGAACTCTAAGTCCTATTTCAATAGCATCTAGTCCATTAGCAACGCCAACACAACCAATGGACTTAGTATATTCAGCCCATGAACTTTCAAACTTTTCAACTTTTTTACCTAATACATACCAACCAGAGTTTATAACTTCATCCATTGCAAACTTTTGCCTGTTTAGAAGCTCTTTAGGCTCTCTACTAAAATCATTAAAATTAATCTGAAAAGATCTCAAGAAATTAATAAAAGCTCAACAATATCATACCTCTTAATTTTACAAATTAATTAAATAACTTATTCAAAAAGAATTCTTTTTTTTCCATTGGAATGATTATAAAAAGGAAATGCAGCATCAAATAAAATATATGAAGTATCTTTATTTATATCTCCTATTAAAGGTGTACAGAAAAGGAAAAAAGCTAATATATAAAATTTATTTTTTTAAAAAAGAAAAATTCAATAAAGATTACAAATAATTTCCAAGATTTTTTTTATAAAAATTAATGGTTTTTTTTAATCCATCATTAAGTTTGATTTCTGGAGCCCAGTTAAGGATTTCCTTTGATAATTCAATATTACTAAAGTAATTCCCAATATCAATTTTTTTGTTCTCTTTAGGAAATGGTATAAATTCAACTTTCACATTCGAATTAATTTTTTTTAATTCATTTCCAAGTTCTTTAAGCGTTAAATTAGTTCTGCTACCAATATTTATAGTCTTTCCATATGCTTTATCTTGATTTATGCAACTAATTAAAGCTTCAACAACATCATCAACATAATTAAAATCTCTTATTTGATCTCCTTCTCCATAAATAGGTATAGCTTCTCCTAATAATATTTTTTTTATCCAAAAACCGATAAAAGTTTGCTGTGAATCTTTTATTCTCATTCTTGGGCCATATGTATTAGTTAACCTCAAGATTGTCGACTTTATACCATATATTTTGTAATACAGTAGATGATATTGTTCTGCAGCAAATTTGTTTATTCCATTTATATCTACCGGATTTATAGGATGCTTTTCATCTACAGGTAAATATTGCGGTTTTCCATAAATTTGTCTAGTTGAGGTAAAAACTACTTGCGAATGAGGAGAAAATTTCCTTATAGACTCAAGAAGATTTAATTGAGATCTTACATTTATTTCTAAATCTTGAATTGGATTTATCATTGATCTTTGATGACCAATCTGGGCTGCCAAATTAAAAATGACATCTTTATCCTTTACTAAATATTTAATTGAATTTTCGTCTCTAATGTCGCTAATGTTGATATTACATTTATTCTCAAAATTCTTTAAATTGTAAATATTTCCTCCATATCCATCAATAAGGCTATCAATAATTGTTACTTTATGACCTTCACCAATTAATTTTATTGCAAGATTACTTCCTATAAAGCCCAAACCTCCAGTTATCAAAATATCTAGTTTTTTTGGATTCATATTGATACAGGATATATTTTTTATTGATTTTTAAAAATCATATTCATCATACTTAACCAAAAAGGATAATTAGTTTTCACTCCAAATATATTTCGAATAAAATTTAAATGATCTCTTAATGGTTTTGCATATCCACTCTTTAAATAAGGATAATATGTTTTGATATGACTTAAGCCATAATTTTCAACCACTCTTTTTAATTCAATATCAGAAGGATTCCAATAATTTAATTGACTAACTAATGGAGGCAAAGTTTTATTTAAAAAATAATATGGAGAATTAATATTAGGTGTAGCGAGAAAAACAAGATATCCATTTTTCTTTAGTCTATTTTTTATTAATTTTTCAAGAGTAAAAAATGGATGAGGAAGATGCTGAAGAACTCCTCTAAGTACTATCATTTCATATTTTTTTACCTCATCATCTTCCTTAAAATAATTTTTATAAATATCCAATTTTTTTATCTCAGGAGAAACATCATAAACATAAACGTTAGATGTTATTTTTTCTAAATACTTTGTAAAAAGCATTTCTCCACAGCCATAATCTAAAACATTTTTAACTGAATTTATATACCTTAAAATAAATTCTAAATCATCAGTATATACTCTTTCATTTCTAGTTAATTGCCTTCGCTCAAAATATTTTTTATCATAAGAATCTTCATATTTCATAAAATTATTACACCTTTATCTATAAGTTCAAATAACACATGATCAACATATGATAGATCAATTCCTAATTTTTCTGAAATAAGAATAGTTATCTCATCTTTACTTTTTGAACCATCTGAGAAACTAATTAATTCCATTACACATCTTTTTCTTTTATTATTTTCATCAATATTTTTAGGATTATATGATCCTCCGCCATTAAAGTTTATATTATATGAACTTAGATGAGGCTCTCCAAATAAAGCTACTGATTTAGGTAATCTTAAATCCTTATCTAAATTTATTAATGCTTCATATATATATTCTGAAGTTTTTATTACATTATTTTCATTCATATATGTAAAAGTATCCAGAGAGGTATGGTATTGGGAGAAATCGTAATATCTATTCCTACATAGACTAAAACTTGGGATTGCAACGTTTGGAGATGAGAATTGTCTCTCGTCACTTCCATCTGGTTTATATTCTTCGATTTTCAAATTAGGAATTAATTTTTTTATTTGATATTTAAAAGACTCTACATATTTTGAATTTATTTTGCTATCTTTTAGTGAATAATTATTTTCAGTGCCTCCTAAACAAGTTAAAACTTTATGAACAATAATATTTTTCAAAAGATTATTGATACTTAGATAATTAATATAAAAAATAGCTCCTATAGTTTCAGGAAAGAATGCAAATCTATATGTGTAATGTCTATTTTTAATTTGAGATATTTTTTTATATAAATAACAAAGTCCAATAATCCCAGAAAAATTATCATTTCCTAATCCGGGATGGCAATTATAAGCTGTCAAAAGAATTTCATTTTTGCTTTTACCTTTTAAACAAATTTCTTTTATCTGCATATCTGACTTATAAGTATTAGATTTTACTTCTATCTCAAAAATACTTTCCTCTTTTTTATCTTTTAGGATGTAAAAGGGTAAGCAAACCATTTTATTTTTTGGAGAATAATAATTAGTTCTATAAGGCGTAGCTAAGGGTTGATTTGGAATAGTTTTTATAATATCTTTAATTTCATTTAGTTTTCCTACTAATGAAAAAGATTCTGTTCCAAAGGGAACAAAAAGGGGGATGTTATCTAAATTTACTTTTTCCGAATTAATTATTAATTTAGAAGACTTAAGTTCCCATGCATCTGGGACCACCCAGTCATCTACTTTTGAACCTGATTTGAAACTAATTGTTTTGAATGGGATCTCTTCACTTATAAGATTATTTAATTTTTCATTTGATTTAGAGACTATACCTCTTGGTGAATTAAATTCTTTTTTTAAATTCAATAAAAATTCTTTCATACTAAATTATCAAAATAAATTGGGTCAAAATTTTTAACATCTTTTTTAATCTTACTTCCAATAACTTTACCTATCATATTTGCCTCTATACCTACTACGGGCCTCAATTCAATAATATCTTTTTCCGTAAGAATCTCTCCTGATTTTAAGTCTTTGTTGAAGAATAAGGATCTTCTAGCTCCCGCCCTTGCTGGCATCTCAGATTCTGTAGGTATTGAATTACTAGAAACTTTATAAAGAGACTTCATTCTTTTTATTGAATCAATTGAAGACTTTAAAATTTCTGGAGTTATAGAGTGATAATGATCATTCCCTGATTTGTGAGGAGTAATTGTAAAGTGTTTTTCCAATACTGTTGCCCCTAAACAATACGCTAATAAAACACTTTCACCTTTACCTGTTTTACAATGATCAGAAATACCTTTCAAAGTAGAAAACTTCTTAGACAAATGAGTAAACATTCCTAACTCTGCGTTTATATCAGTTGTCGGATAAGACAATCTACAAAATAAAGAAATAGAGTTATAAGGTTTTATTTTATTATCTAAATCTTCAATTTCTTTGATTGATGAGGCTCCAGTAGAAAAGATAGATGGTAATCCTGAAGAAAGGATAAATTCATGTAATCTTTCAAAAGTAATATCTCCAGAGGCAACTTTTAAACCGTCACATAATTTATATAAATTTTGAGCCAGCTCTAGATCAAACACTGATAGCCAAAACTTAATATTATTTGCATCACATGCTTTTTTTACTTTTTCCCATTCTGTGAATGAAAATGTTTCATATTTTGAGAAAAGATTATGCTGATTAGTTTGTTTTTCTTCATTTTCATCCCAATATGCTTTTGCATATGTTTTGTGGGCCAATTGATCAGCTTTATAAGCCTGGAATTTAATAATATCTGCACCTGCTAATGCAGCGGCTTCAACCATTCTTATTGCTTCTTCGATTGAACCTTCATGATTAACCCCTGCCTCAGCGATAAATAAAAAGTCTTCAAATGATTTAAGGCTTGATAAATTCATATCTTATAAAGAGTCAATTAATTCTAGTATCTTAGATGTACCTAATTTAATTTCTTTGATAATATTATCTCTAATATCTTTTTGAGATTCATGTATATTTAATCTCAATGCTTCAATAGTTTCATATATATTAATAGCAACCTCTTCATTAGTAACTATTGAATATAAAGATAACTGTTTATTGCCAGGCATATCTCTACAAAAAGTATGCGTGGACTCTCTTGAATTTTGAGGTATTGAGATTACTATATTATTCAATAATGTTGCTTCATAAATCATTCTCCCATTACTTGATAGCAAGATATCTGATTCATAAAGCTCTTTTGCGATAATTGAAGAATGAGAAAAAGTTGAAACAATTAGATTTTCATAATTCTTTAATTTTTCGTCAACATTATTATCCTCTCCTAATGAATAAATTAATTTTACTTTTAATTTTTGATTTAATTTTTTATCCAATAATTCTAAAATTGCAGGAACTCTAAACATAAATTTGTTTGGATCTGTTCCTCCAAAACAGATTAATAGAGTTCGAGGTATATTTTTCTCAAGGTTATAATTAGGTAATGTTGCAAAAGCTTTTACATCTGGTCTAATTACTTCATATTTATAACCTGAATAAAGTTTTGAAATATCGATTGAAGTTTCATATAATGAATTTATTATTTTATCAGCATAGAGTATAGCAGCGTCGCCATAATCCTCCATAGATATAAGCGGACAAGATAATTTTTTTAATTCTATAAATTCTTGGATATCAGTCTCAAGTTTATCTATAACAATTGCTTTAATTTTATAATTAGAAATTTTTTTTATAATCTCAGGAATATTTTTATAATTAAAAAATTCATATTCATAGTTATCAAAAATACCTTGTGACAAATTATTCTTTTTACAAAATATTATTTTTTTATAAGAGTTAATTTCTGAAGCAAGAGTTATTGTTCTATAAATATGACCTGAGCCTATATTTTCATCACCCTTAGTAATAAAGATGACATAGCCTTCTAAAGACTTTAAATATAAATTAACTTTATTAAGGTCATTAAATTCATCAATATCTATACTTTCATCCTTTCCAAGAATTAATGGTTTACAATTCATCCCTATATATCGATGTTTGGTATTAAATAATTTAGAAATTCTCGAGATTGTTACTGCGCCGCTTTCTGCAATAAATTTATTATTTTGCTCTTGTCTATTTAATCTATTTTTATATAATCTCTCATAAGAATCTTCTTTAGATTGCCATAAAAAACCTTTTACAAATGTTGCAGAAAAAACTGTATCCACGCTAGGGTTTTTTTCAATTAATTCCTTAGCATGTTTTAATGATTCATAAGAAATTAAAGGGCAAGTTGCTTGGATTACCCATAAATTTTTATATTGATTAATAATATTTGAATTAATAATATCCTCGATGACATCATCTAAAGTTGATGAATCTCGACTTAAAGATGGAGATCTATCTAGTACTTTTAAACCAATACTTTGGGCAAAAAGTTTAAATAATTGAGATTCTGTATTTACAAAAACATCAATATTTTTTTTATCGAACTTATTCAATTCCATATTAATCATTTCTAAGGAAGTAAGATTATTATCAAAAAGAAAAATATTTTTATTTCTAACGCCTTTACTATGTTCCCTTATTGGAATAATTACTATATCTTTCATTTTGTTAGTTGATTTTTTTTTCTTCACAATTAAATTTAAATTTATTTATAAAATTATGGAAATTTTCTAAAAAGATATAACCTTCTTTTGAATACGATTTATAGTAATTAATTACATCTGAATAATAGAATTTATTTACATTACAATTATTTCCATAGAATCTAATTAATTTATTTTCATCAATAAAATCTTTAAAAAATTTAGTAAGAAAAAGATTTATACCATTTTTAGTTTGCGTAAAAATTTTTCTTATATAACTCATGAATAAAATCTTATATTCCTTAATGAAATTAAATCTCATATAAGAGTTTCTAATTAGATAAATCATAATAAATATAATTTCTTTAAGTCAATTTTTCATTTAGACATTAAAATTGAATTTATAAAATTGAAGTCATTCATGCTATCAATATCAAGGGCTGATAATTCAGAAGAAATAACGCCTTTTACTAATGTATGCATATACTTAAAACTATCAATAGGGTATTCTTCATTTTCCCTGATTGAACCAATTTTTCCAGAAATAATAGCTCCATTAAACCTATATGCTTTTGGTAATTCTTGCCTATTAGACCACATCAGTTGATTGTCAATAGGAAAAAATGGTTCAAGATCACTAGTATTTTCATCAATTCTAACTGCCCTGTATGGATTATGTTCCATCTCATTACACGTAAATACCCATTCTGGAGATGGAATCTTTTCAAACTCATCTCTTACTAAATAAATATCGGATATTTCTCTTAATGGATTTGTGGGTAATAAAATCATTAACACATCATCATTTGATAAATAATTCATCTCCGAAACAAATTCCTTATAAACCTTAAACATATGTGTAAGATCACCTCCCAAAGATTTATTTCGAAGGTAAGGTACTTTTGCACCAAACTTTACTGCTACATCAGCTATTTCTTGATCATCAGTGCTTACGAAGACCTCTTCAAATACTTTAGAATTTAAAGCGCAATTTATTGAATATGCAATCAAAGGGGTTCCATTAAGATTCTTTATATTTTTTCTTGGTATTCCTTTTGAACCGCCTCTAGCAGGAATTAAACAATAATATTTTGTCAAAGCTTTATTGAATCTTCATAATTTAATTTATTACTTGATAGTAATTGATAGCAAATTTGTAATGTTTTGTATGCATCTTCTAATGAACAAAAAGATTTGGATTTTTTATCAAGCTTACAGAAATTATAAAAATCATTAGCTTGTGAATAGAATCCAGGTTTAAAAGTTGTATTCTCAATTATTCTTTCAGATAATTTTGGAAGATATCTTCTAAGTGGCATCTCTTCTGAAGGTTGCACAATTTCCATCCCTTCATACACTTCTAGAACTTCAATTGGCCTTAGTCTATAAACATTAGGTCCAGATGAAACTTTTATTTCAAAATTATCTGGTGCTTCTGGAACTGAATTAATTAATATTTGCCAATTAGATTTATATTCACCTAAACCAACTATACTTGAAATATTTCCATCAGATTTAAGATTACATTTACAATAATTTAGTGTTAATTCTGGCATTAAATAACACAACAAATCGACCATATGGCATCCATTAACTAAAAACTGCCTTATGGATGAAATCGAATCAGGTATTGATATTGTTATTAAACCTTGGTCATTATTATCAATATAATCTTTTAATAAATTGACAATTTTATAATATCTTCTATTGTAAGCCACCATAACCTTTTGAGCTCCTGAGGGATTACTTTCAATAAGTTTTTCCAATTGTATTGGATGCCAACCAACCGGTTTCTCTACAAGGATTGGAATTTCATAATGCATAATTTTATTGAGAATATCGGGCGTATATTTCGTATCTACAGCTAAAACAATGCAATCAAAATTATTATTTTTCAAACCTTCCTCCCATCCTCCCTTTTCATACACCTCTCTTAAACCATGCTTTAAAGAAAACTCTTCACATCTTTTTGAATTAAGTCTGGTTGCAATACCTGTAATATTAAAGCCTACACTTTTTAATGCGGGGATATGGAAATTGGATATTGGACCTGAGCCTATATAAAATAATTTCATTAACTAACTAACCAATTCTCTGTACATTTTATATTAAGAAGGTTTCTCAAATCTAAAGAGGTTGAAATTTTTGAACTTTCTAGAGCAGCAATTAACATGGCTGAGCCAATTAATCCACTCATTGAGTCACAACAAATATCAGAAATATTATCTGATAGAAGCATTTCATCCACTATTTTAGGTAATGAACTTACTCCTGAAAGATCTTCACTCTGAAAAACTAATTGAGGAATACCATACCTAGTTATTTGTTTAGAGGCTAATTTAATTTCATTTTCAGGTCTTTTAAAAACTTTTAAAATAGATTTACCATCTATATTTATATAGCCATGGGTAAATAATATTCTGGTTTCTAAAGAGATGGAACTATTATTATTTAAACAAAATGTTAACCTTTGGTCATCCTCAAAACTAAACTCGCATATTCCATCAATGTAGATTAAATTTGGACTTCTGGGATTTATATAGTTTATATTTAATTTAGATAGTACCGATAATGGTTCTTTATTAAATAACCTCCTACTAAAGTCCATCCAATGAACCCCCCCTGTACTCAAACCTCCTGAACCTCCGTGAATCAATAACGAAAGAGGTTTCCCAAGATTATATTCTTTAATTAATTTTTCTATTTTATTTTTTAGATTTAAGTAAGGCCATCGATAATGAACATTGCATCTTATTTTTTTTTCTTTTAAAAGATTATCAACTAATTTTCCTTCTTCAATATCATTACAAAATGGCTTTTCAATAGTTATTTTATTAATCCCTTTCTCAATTAAAATCTTGGTTGTCTTAAGGTGATCAGGGCCCCAGTTACAAACAATTGCGTAATCAAACTTTAATTTTGAAGAAAATGCACTGTTAATATCTTTAAAAAAAAGAAAATTATTACTTAAAGCAATTTCTTCTAACTCTTCATTTATATCAACGACAACAATTGTATATTTATTTAAAAACTTTTTTAAATAATCTCCATAATATTTGCCAATTGAACCATAACCAATTATCAAAATTCCTAATCTTTCTTTCAAACCAAAACAACCTTAAATTATTTAACTTTACTTCAAAACTAAATTTAAGTAAATTCTGTAATTCTTCCTTTATTAATTTTTATTATTTTATTGCATTTATCTAGAGTACTTTCTCTATGCGCAATCATTATTATGGTGAGTTTACTATCAAGATTATTTATAGCTTCCATTAATTTTCTTTCTGTTCTGGTATCCAATGCACTTGTAGCCTCATCTAAGATTAAAATACTTGATTTTTTATATAAAGCTCTTGCAAGACCAATTCTTTGTCTTTGCCCTCCACTTAACCTAACGCCCCTTTCGCCTATAACAGTATTAAAACCATCTTCTAATTCTGAAATAAAATTATTTAATTGAGAAATCTCTCCGCATGATTTAACTAATTCATAGTCTATATTTTTTTTATCAATACCAAATGCTATATTTTCAGCAATTGTTTGGTCAGTTAAATATATTGTTTGGGGGACATGAGATATAGATGATCTCCAAGAAATAATCAAATCAGGATTCGAATTATCATGAAGGTTATTACCATCAATTTCAATGGTACCTTTGGATGGTTCTAAAAGGCCCATCAATAGATCTACAAGTGTGCTTTTACCACTCCCTGTAATTCCAACTATGCCTACCTTTTCCCCTTTTCTTATAGAGAAAGAAATATCTTCTAAAACTTTATTACTACTTTCTTTATATTGGAAATTTACTCTATCAAAACAAATTTCTTTTTTAAATTCTAAAGTTTTAATATTGTCTGAAGTTATATGTGATTCGTTATTATTAAGATTTAAAATTTCCAGAACCTTCTCAACGTTGGCCCCCCAAACTTTAAATGAGGTCCAAGAGGTATAAACCATTTGCAAAGATTGTAATAATCTTTGGGAACCAAGGCTGAATGTTCCTAGAGAAATAATTATATTGCTATAACCCTTTCCCTGAATGGTAAGAATATAAGCAACTGTAGATAAAGAAATCAAAGCAAAAGCCTCTATCGAATATCTCGGATAAAATGATATAAATCCTGCCTCGGCCTGTCTTTTTCTTCGAGGCTTATCGTATTTCTGAAATATGTCTACAAACTTTTTTTGAGATCTTTCTAAAATAATATCTCTTATGCTTCCCAATGTTTCTTGAACTAATTTGATTTGGGAATTAAGATCAATTGCATTTAGTTTCCCAATCTCAATCATCCTTTTTTTTGACTTTATTCCTAATAAGACATAAATAGTTATAAGAAATAATATTGTAAATATTGCTATTGATTTATTTATTAGAATAATTGCGAATAATAAGCAAAAAGAAGAAAATGTGGCACTAATTAAATTTAAGACCATATTTACATAATTAACTGTATATTCAACATGCGTAGTAATAGTAGTTATGAATGAACTACTATTTTTTATATTATGGAATTCATATGGTTGAACAATAATACTACTAAACACTTTTTTACTTAAATCATTTCCTATATATGCAGAAAGCTGGTGATTTAATCTTAAATTTAATAACTTTAATAAGGTTGTCGAAATAATAGATAAGATAAAAACAAAAGTCACAAAAAAAGTTATTAAATAAGGTTCAGTAATTTTCAAATAAAATAAAATATCACCAATAATTTTTATATCTAATACATTCTCTGGGCGATTTAGTACATTTAAAAAAGGTAATAGCGATGCAACAATTGAGATTTCCGATAAACCGCTTAATAAAATAATGAAAGAAAGTATTAATAATTGATATATTCTTTTTTTGCTAAGAAATCTTAGTAAACTTATAAAATTATTACTTTTAAAAAATAAACTTTGCATTAATATCTTCTTATTTTATTATTCTTTCATTGTTTCTATTTATCA